>Ga0209170_1000176_pt1 | contig 30833 bp, 28 predicted proteins | sample KloWWTKNB14_bulk_FD_187178 | JGI IMG/M metagenome (GOLD analysis project Ga0209170, IMG submission 187178) | Active sludge microbial communities from Klosterneuburg, Austria, studying microevolution and ecology of nitrifiers - Klosterneuburg... | ecosystem: Engineered > WWTP > Aerobic digester >...
GAATACAATTTTCGACTTAATAGAATCCGGTAAAGCTGAGAATTTATTCATACTCTCTTCCACAAAAGGATGCGGCACTTCACTCATATCTCTTCCGGGCAGTTCTCCGCTTTTATAAAATGTTCCATCGAGCAAAGCAATATCTACTTTGTTTACTTCTTCAACAATTTTTCGTTCCCATTTTTCCCACTTGTCAATATCTGGGATAAAAAGAATTTTCTTTCTTTTGGATTCAATTATAAATCCAACTGTTTCAGAAAACTCATCCCGGTGCGGTACTTTTAATGGCGTTACTTTAAATGATGAACAAATTGCAACAGCACTATCTGCTTTCAATATTTGTAAAGAAATATTTTTTAGAGTCACCAACTGACTCCACGGCCCATTAGTTCGAATAAAAGAATCCAACCTTGGCATTGCATAAACAGGAATCTCCTTTGCTCCCATAGCTTCCCTACCAAATTCCATTAAACCTGTATAATGACCGACATGTGCATGAGTAATAAAAACACCATCCGGCGAATAATCTTTTTTAGTAAGGTAGACTTGTAGTGAATGTAATTGTGCAGTAATGTCAGGTGTTGCTTCAAACAACCAATACTGATTTGTTATTCTATCTACCAATGCAAGACTAGTAACATGTTTCTTTTCTTCTATACCATCCCAATAAGCTGCACAATATTCATTAGTACAACCTATCTGTGGAAAGCCAGCATCCTGTGCCGTCCCAAGCACAACTAAAAATTGATCAGGCAAATCTTTCTGTTCATTCGTAGTTGCCGATTTTTCATTTGAACTACAACCTGTAATCAAAAAAATAAATCCGACAGCTATATATTGTATAATTTTTTTCAAACAGTCAAAATATTTAACATCTAAAGACTCTCCCCATTCACTATTTGCCATTGCCTATTCACTAAAATACCTGAAATCCTTCCGCATACGGATCATCTTCTTTATCAATCCATATAGTATTATATCCATAAATTTTTGCCCAGCCTTCTACTGAAGGACGTATTGCCGGTTTTCCATTCATTTCTAATTCTTCTTCAATCCGGCCCACGAATTTACTGCCGATAATGCTCTCATGTACAAACTCCTCTCCTTTTTTCAATTTTCCTTTTGCATACCATTGCGCCATTCTTGCTGAGGTGCCAGTACCACAAGGTGAACGGTCAATGGCTTTCTCTCCATAAAAAACTGCATTCCTCGCTGTAGAAGTCTTGTCCATTACCGCACCGGTCCATAATATGTGCGAGCAGCCTTTTATCGTTTCATCCTCAGGATGAACAAATGAATACTTTGCATTAATATTCTTACGCAGCTCTCTTGCCAATGCAATTAATTTATCTGCTATATAATGTTCCAGGCCTTTGAAGTTTTTTTGTACATCAACGATAGCATAAAAGTTTCCGCCGTAAGAAACATCTACCACTAACTCTCCCAACTCCGGGCAATCAACAACCAATTCAGACGAATGTAAAAATGATGGGACATTAGTTAATCGTACTGATGCACATTTATTATTATTCATCGTATAATTAACCAATACCAAACCGGCCGGAGTTTCCATTCTCACTAATCCTTCTATCTTTGGCTTTATCAATCCTTCTTCTATCGCAATGGTAATTGTTCCGATAGTTCCATGTCCGCACATCGGCAGGCAGCCGCTTGTTTCTATAAATAGTACTGCAACATCATTATCATCATCATGCGACGGGTAAAGAATACTGCCACTCATCATATCATGGCCTCTTGGTTCAAACATCAGTCCTGTTCTTATCCAGTCGTATTCTTTTAGAAAGTGTTGCCGCCTCTCACTCATGTTCTTTCCCTGCAATGCAGGGCCGCCTTCCTTTACCAATCTAACAGGATTACCGCAGGTATGTGCATCGATGCAATTAAATATGTGCTTCATCAATTATTTTTTTTACCCACGGAGGCACATAGGCACCGAGTAACACAAAGTTCTCCCCCGTGAACCTCCCTGTCTCTGTACCTCCGTGGTTCCTTAACTTTTACTAAATTCGTTTCTTATTACTTGCTACATGGAAACCTACGGAAAGATACTGCTCATTGCTATGCCAGCCTTCCTCATCCTCGTTTTATTTGAAAAATGGTGGGGTTGGCGGAAACAGAAAGACACTGTCCGAAATATGGATATGGTTTCCAGCCTCAGCAGTGGCGTCACCAATGTTACTAAAGATGTACTCGGTCTCTCCGTTGCCATCATTGCCTATAGCTGGCTGGTGCAGCAGATCGCCGTTATGCACATTTCAACCACATGGCTTACTTATCTAATAGCATTCATTGCAATCGACTTTGCAGGTTATTGGGTACACCGCTGGAGTCATCATATTAATATATTATGGAACCTGCACATCATTCATCATAGCAGCGAAGAGTTTAACCTTGCCTGTGCATTGCGGCAGAGCATTACCATGTTTGTCAATCCATTTACTTTTTTATTAATACCCGCAGCGTTGGTGGGTGTGCCGCCGATAGTAATAGCCACAGTAGGGCCGCTGCATTTGTTTGCACAGTTCTGGTATCATACACAACATATTGGCAAAATGGGTTTCCTCGAAAAGATAATTGTAACACCATCGCACCATCGGGTGCACCATGCCATTAATAAAGAGTATCTCGATAAAAATCTCGGACAAATTTTTATTTTCTGGGACAAACTCTTTGGCACTTATCAGGAAGAATTAAAAGAAGCACCGCCAGTGTATGGAATTACAAGGCCAGTGCGGACATGGAACCCTATCAAAATAAATTTCTCGCATCTGTGGTTAATGATACAAGATGCATGGCATACCAATAGCTGGAAAGAAAAATTTATGCTCTGGTTTAAGCCAACAGGCTACCGCCCGGCAGATGTAATAGAAAAATATCCTGTTTATAAAATTGACGATCCCTATCATTTCGAAAAGTATGACACCAAAGCCTCCACTCCATTACATATATGGACATGGGTGCAACTCCTGATGCTCTTACTCTTCGTTAGTTATTTCTTTGGCAGCATTGCCACCATCAATAATATGGGCACTCAATATATTTTCTGGTACGGTGGTTTTATTTTTCTTACGGTCTATGCACTTACCGAGTTAATGGATCGTAATCCTTGGGCTTTGTTTTGGGAAGCTGCCCGCAGCGGCCTTGGTCTTGCCTTTTTATTGCAGCAGAATGATTGGTTTGGCAGCGGCATATATTTTTCTCCCGTACTGTATGCACTTGGTGCTTATTTCATCCTCTCATTTATTGTAACAGGATGGTTTGTAGTAAAACACCGAAAGGAAGATGCGTTGTTGATGGCAGCCTGATGGCTTTGCTTAATGAGTGGTGAAGTTTCTCTTCTTTCCTTATCAATTTTCTGATTGATTTAGTATACTTGGCTATTCTTTTAGTGCAATTGGCAGTTTTGTTAAGTTAATGAACAATTAATTTACTGTAACTGGCATTCTTTTACTGTAAGTGATAATTATTTTAGTGTGATTGACTAAGGCTTTACTGTAAATATCTATTTCTCTAATGCTATTGACTGTTGCTTTACTGACAGTAACGATTACTTTAACGCAACTATCGATTTTTTACTGTAATAGTGCTATTCATGTATTTAATTGGTCTTTGCTTTACAATAAATATCTTAAAAATCAATGATTAATGCAGCAACTAAACGTAACTAAGCTGCTGGAGAGCCGGGGCAATGAAAAATGCCGGAACTTATCCGGTTCAAAACGGAATACCTTACCACACCGTGAACTGGCTACTAAACCATAAGCTACAAAACATTAGCTATGACATGATTGAAAAGCTTTGCTTTGTGTGTAATTGTACACCGAATGAGCTGTTTGTATGGAGCGATGTGGACCGAGCTGGCTTTTTTGCGAGGTTAGTTATTGCATGTTTGATTTGTGTGCTTTGCAAAAGACACTGACTTGATGCCTTGGCTTGTTAGAAAATTCAAATTGTAAGATATAAAAATCTAAAAAGGAAATTGAATTATGTATAATCTGCAATTTTAATCAACTTGGTCACATTTAGTACTATAATTTTCCTACCCTTTGTTTCGAGTATCTTATCTTCTTTAAATTCTGAAAGTACTCTGACAACATTTTCTCTTGCAGTGCCAACAAGACTGGCTAAATCGTCTCTACTCATATTTATTTCTACTGGCATGCCTGCGTTAAAGTTCACCTTATATTTTTCCCTCAGCACAATTAGTTGTAGAGCTAACCTTTCTCTCACAGATTTTTGAGCAAACAAACTAAGGCTGTTTGCCAACACTGCAAATTCATGACTTAGGGTTTTCAATAGCCGTCTGCTTAATTCTTTTGATTGATTCAATGTTTCTAAAAAATCTTCTTTTGGAATAAATGCAATGCGGCTTTCTTCTAATGCGGCTGCACAATCGGGATAACGGCCTTCGGAAAGTATCGCATGGTAGCCTAACAATTCTCCTGTGTTAGCTACATAGATAATCTGTTCTTTTGAATCCTTGTCTAATTTGTATTTCTTTACTTTCCCAGTAATAACATAGAATATGCCCGATGGAAACCCACCTTCCCTGAAAATTATTTCTCCTTTCTTATATACCTGTTCGGTTTTATGGGCAGTTAATGATGCCAAATCAGTCTCAGGCAAATCTGCCAAAACAGATTCACTCTTAAAATCCCAATTATCTATTTGAAATACGCCTTTGATACTCATGGAAGTAACAAAATTACCTTTTAAAAATTGATAAAACTCACTTTTAAAAGTGATAAGGTTTACCACAGGGCCTGAGTCTGTAAAATAACTTTGCAGTATGAAAAATAAAGAATCGGGAACAAAAGATTTGTACTTTACAAAAGATCATGAGTGGATTGATTTTCAGGGCAGCGTAGCCTATGTAGGCATTAGCTATTTTAAGCTTATTGGATTTAAAGAAATACAAGAATTGATTTTTATTGATCCTACAGGATTTAAGAACAAAGGCGAATCAATTGCCGCTATAAAATATAATGATTACCAGATAGAAGTTACTATGCCCGTTGACGGAAAACTGATAAAGGTAAATACCGATCTGCTAAACGGTGATCGGAATTTATTATTAAATCATGCCGAAAGTATTAGTTGGGTGGCCTTAATTGCACCTTCACAACCATTTGACAGAAATGATTTAATTCTTGCTAAACAATACCAAATGAACGGTAAAAGTAAATATGCCAAATAATAATCCCGAAGTTTTAAGAATAAATATGCAAGTACTTGAAAGAAGAAAACAGACAGCAACAGTGTTTAGTTCCGATAGCCAGTTGAATAAAATATACCCGCCTTCTATTCGATTACTGGCGCATCATCACTGGACACCTTTGGAGGTAGCCATAAAAGCAGCAGACTTTTTAGCTGCCGAAAACAATGTAAGCATTTTGGATATCGGAAGTGGTGTTGGAAAATTTTGCATTGCAGCGGCCAATTATAAACCCAATGCCTTTTTTACAGGTGTGGAACAACGAATGAGTTTAATTAGCCATGCTGAAATGGCCAAAGAACATTTTCAAGTAAAAAATGCTTGGTTTATTAATGGAAACTTTACCCAAATAGATTTTAGAAACTATGACCATTTTTACTTCTTTAATGCTTTTTACGAAAATTTAGAAGGTACAGTTAAAATTGATAATAGTATTGATTATTCAGGCGAGTTATATAATTATTATAGCCGGTATTTATATAAGCAATTGCAGCAAAAGCCTTCTGGCACAAGGCTGGCAACATTTCATAGTCTCGAAGACGAAATGCCTCCGGAGTATCATATTGTGGGAGTTGAAATGGATGGGTTATTAAAATTCTGGACAAAAATATAGTATGTGAAAATTAATTTTGATTATGATTTGAGTGCATTAATTAAAGACTTAAAAACAGCAGACGGCTATTTAGATTATGAAACAAATGTGTTAGTTAATATTAAAAGACAATTGTATAATAGAATTGCAATCCATACTATTGATAGTTATCTAAAGCAGCTCAAAAAATATTTTGAAGACAAGTCAGTCATTAATAAGGGTAATAAAAACAGCGTAAACTATTAGTATGCCGCAGGTTTTTTAACTACTATAAATGATACTCCTTACTGGCATAGTTGAATAAAGACAACAGTATAAAATTGTAATAAGCAAATATTGATGATAAAGAACATTACGAAAGTTAAAAGACACCATTAGTTATGACATTATCACTTACAGAATATCGTACGAAACTTATTGCAAAAATCATGTTAGCATCTTCGCAGGATGAAGTGAAACGATATATCGATACAGCAGTAAAAAGCCTGGAACAGCATAAATTAAACGGGCATATTGTTACTCGGTTTACAGAAAAAATGCTGGATGAATTAGAAGCATTCAACCCGATGAATAAAGAAGCACAACAATGGAGCAATATTAAAATGGCTCGTATCTGTTTTAACCAAATTAAAAGAAAACTCGACCTTGCTTCGCCGCATTAAAGCACACGGTATGTTCAGGCCAAAGCTTTTCGACACTTTAAAAAATTACAATCGTCAACAATTTACTAAAGACTTGCTGGCGGGAATAATTGTAGGTATTGTAGCATTGCCACTTGCTATTGCTTTTGCCATTGCCTCAGGAGTATCACCTGAGAAAGGACTATATACAGCGGTTATTGCAGGATTCATTATTTCAGCTATGGGCGGTAGCCGGGTGCAAATTGGCGGCCCCACAGGCGCATTTATTGTAATTGTATATGGTATTGTTCAGGTGCATGGTGTAAACGGTTTAATCATAGCCACTTTTATGGCAGGTGTAATGTTGATCATTATGGGCCTTGCCCGTTTTGGCTCGGTTATAAAATTTATTCCACACCCTTTAATCGTGGGGTTTACCAGTGGCATTGCCGTTCTTATTTTTTCTTCTCAAATGAAAGATTTTTTTGGGCTGAGTATGGGTGATGTTCCTGCAGATTTTTTTACTAAATGGAAAAGTTATACAGCCGGTGTTGATACCGTAAATATGTATTCTTTTATGATTGCTGCTGCAACGGTGGCAATTATTTTATTATGGCCAAAAGTTACACATAAGATACCCGGTTCGCTTATTGCAATAGTTGTAACAACAACAGCCATGCAAATATTTCATCTTCCTGTTGATACAATCGGTAACCGGTTTGGCAGTATTCCCTCATCGTTGCCAATGCCGATAATTCCTGATTTAGATTTCAATACCATCAAAAAATTAATTCAGCCGGCTTTCACCATTGCTTTATTAGGTGGAATTGAATCACTATTATCGGCAGTAGTTTCAGATGGAATGATTGGCGGTAACCATAAATCTAATATGGAATTGATAGCACAAGGCACGGCAAATATTTTTTCTTCCATTTTTGGTGGTATCCCTGCTACGGGTGCAATTGCTCGTACCGCAACTAATGTAAAAAATGGTGGCCGTACTCCTGTTGCAGGCATTGTGCATGCCATTACTTTATTGCTGATTATGCTATTTGTTGGCAAGTGGGCTGCGCTTATACCAATGGCAACGTTAGCAGGAATATTAGTAGTTATCGCATACCATATGAGTGAGTGGCAAAGTTTTGTATCTGTATTTAAAGGCTCTCACAGCGATGTGGTTGTTTTAGTAACCACCTTTTTACTTACGGTAATAATAGACCTTACCGTTGCTATTGAAATTGGAATGGTACTAGCCGCATTCTTGTTTATGCGTAAGATGATAATGTTTAGTGATGTTAGTATTTTAAAAAGAGATATTGATGACAGCGGAAAGGAGAAAAATACAAATGATATTGAGATTCTTTCAATTCCTTCAACTGTTGAAGTGTTTGAGATAACAGGTCCTTTGTTTTTTGGAGCTGCTCATAAATTTAAAGCTGCCATGCGTTTTATTGAAAAGCCACCTAAAATATTAATCGTCAGAATGAGACAGGTGCCCTTTATAGATGCAACAGGAATAAGAACTTTGAAAGAAGTTCATAAAGATGCAAAGCACAGGGGAACAAAAATTATCTTATCCGAAGTGCACAACCCTCAAGTGATAAAAGAATTGCAGGATGCAAGGCTGCTTTTTGCTATCGGCAAAGCTAATGTAACAAGTAATTTTAAAGACGCTCTGTCAAGAAGTATTGTATTATTACAAGACACAGATGCAAATAAAAATATTCCACTTGCTGATTAATATAATAACTTTCTCGACTTATTTATGTTGCCCAAATATAACGAGTAGTAGACTGGTTGACTTGCGTTAACGATTGCAGTGGTTCGTTTGTGACTTTGTGTTGAATGTTCTGTAACTTATAAAGTGAACAGAAATTGATTTTAGGATTGTCTACAACACATAAATACTAGACACTAAAACCCTTGTCTCCAAATTAGCAATGCTGAAAACCAAATCGTTGTCGTTCGCCATCTTCATTGCAACTGCAATAACGAAATTTTAAATAAATATTGGAGTGTTCCAAATTACTGACACTTCGACAAGCTCAGTAGAATTACGGAATGATGAAGAGTGATTCTATTTTGCTCTTTCACTGGAAGAATAAAATAGAACCAATCAGAGATTGCAACAGACGATGATAGTAGTACTGATGCTGGGTTAATAAAAAAGGTAACTTATATTAGACAATTTTATCTTTTGTCAATTCATTATTAACCGTTCGCCATATGCCTGAAGGGTTTTCGTTCTTCAATTCATCGGGTAATAAATCATTACTCCAGTTTTGAAATGCGATAGGTCTTACAAAACGTTTAATAGCATCTGCACCTACTGCGCCAAATCTCGAATCTGTACTTGCAGGAAAAGGACCACCGTGCTGCATACTTAAACAAACTTCTACACCGGTAGGTACACTGTTTATTATAAAACGTCCGCAGATGTTCTTTACGGCTTCTACTAGTTCTTGGTTTTGAATTATATCATCGTCGGTTGCCATTAGTGTTGCTGTGAGCTGTCCTTCTATATGCATTGCTACTTGGAGCATTTCACTCATATCGGTACAACGAATGACTAATGAATAAGGACCAAACACTTCCTGATGTAATAATGGATTTTCTATAAATGCATTTGCTGTAGTAGTTGCAACTGTAGCTATGCCCTGGTTAGACAGTGGTTGTTTTTCCGCTACGCCTTTTACTTCCACATCTGTTTGTGCAAGAGAGTTTGCCCTCTTCTCCACATAGTTTTTAAAGATGCTGATGTTTAGCATTTCGGCAGGGCTTACTTGTTTCATTTCTTCGCCCAACACATTGATGAAGTTTTGCAAGTCATCATTATCGATGCCGATGATTAATCCGGGATTAGTACAGAACTGACCAACACCTAAGGTGATGGAGCCTGCATATTGTTTTGCAATATCAGCGGCAGCTGTTTTCATTTTCTCCGGTAATAAAAAAACAGGATTGACGCTGCTCATTTCTGCAAACACTGGTATTGGTTCTTTTCGTTCATTAGCCCAATCGAATAATTGCTTACCACCAGTGAATGAACCAGTGAAGCCAACTGCTTTGGTGAATTTGTTTTCTATTAATGCTTTGCCTACATCGTGAGATACTCCATGCACATGGGTGAATACAGCGGCAGGTAAATAACAGTTAGCTGCTGCTTTGTGAATAGCAGTTGCCATCAATTCACTTGTTGCAGCATGTGCAGGATGTGCTTTTACAATTACCGGACAACCGGCAGCAAATGCACTGGCTGTGTCGCCACCGGCAGTGGAATAAGCAAATGGAAAGTTGGCTGCACCAAACACCACAACAGGACCAAGTGGTACTAACATTTTTCTAATATCTGGCTTGGGCGGTGCAACATCATTGACCGCAGTATTGATTCTTGCCTCTAGCCAATCGCCTTTTTCGCAAGCATCAGCATAAGAAGCATGTTGATACATTGTTCTTGCTCTTTCATTCCGCAGTCTTGCTTCGGGCAAATTAGTTTCTTTGCCTGCTGTAATTAATAATTCATCGCCAAGGTTTTCTATTTCTTTTGCGATGGCCCGCATAAAATTGGCCCGTTGCTGTAAAGTACATTTTCTGTATACATGAAAAGCTTTCCATGCCTCTTGCATAGCTATATCTATTTCTTCTGTTTTTACATCATTGTACATCGTATATAAAATATTTATTATTAAAAACTATCAATTTCAAATTGAACTAAAGATAAGGCTTTCAATATTTTATTAAGATCATGCCAGTTAAATGTCTGATTATTGACATGTGTCAAACCAGAAAACAGTAGTTATACAGGCCTGATAATGCCTTATCAACAAAGGGCTTTCCCAAGCCATTTTTAATCTATCTTTAACCCCTTTTAAAAAACGAAAACTCAGCTATGAAATTATTTTTTACACTGATCTGTCGCTTATTGGTTTTTCTTCTTTTTCCGGCAATGCTTTTTGCCCAGCAAAAGAATGAATATTCAATACTATTGAACTCCGGTACCGTAACCCCGGTCGAAAATGTAAATGCATTATCAAAAAGTTCAAGTCTTTTTCAAAACAGTTTATTTGGCAACAAGCATTATGTAACGATTCAGTTTTACTCATTGCCCGATGAAGCAATGAAAGCAAAGCTGAATGCTGCTGGCATTACACTGGAAGACTATATTCCGAATATGGCATACACTGCCACAGTACCTGCATCGCTTGATCTGAATAATTTAAAATCATTCAACATACGTAGTGTGCTCCATTTCTCTGTTGCACAAAAAGCACCGGTTGATATTCTTGCCGGCAAATATCCATCGTATGCTGTTAAATCATTCGGAACAGTGGATATGACTGTTGTAACGTATGAAAAAATAAGTGCTGCTATTATAGGTTCTTCTTTAAATGCAATTGGTGCTACTATACTTGCGGACAATCAGGTATTCAGAAGTTTTGTGATTCGAGTGCCACAAACTGCGGTGAACAGTTTGATAGGATTATCATTTGTTCAATGGGTAGAGCCAGTTTCTCCTCCAGATCAATTAGAAAACTTACCGGGCCGTACACTGCATCGTGTAAACGTATTACAGGAAGGTGTTCGTAACCTTAATGGTGATGGTATTAATATGGGAATATGGGATGGTGGATCTGTTAATACATCACACCTTGATTTTTCTCCAGCAGGAAGAGTTACAATTGAAAGAGCCGGAGCAGTATCAGACCATGCAACACATGTGGCCGGTACAATGACGGGTAAAGGGTTAGTAAACCCAACTGCAAAAGGCATGGCGCCCAATGCAAGATTATACAATTGGGATTTCAATACAGATATACAAGTAGAAATGGCGGTAGAGATTCCTGCAAAAAATCTTTTAGTGAGCAGTCACTCTTACGGATTTAGTTTTTCCGGAGCTTGTGCTCTTACTAATTCATTGTTATCTTATGAATCGAGAAGCAGAGGCACCGATATAAACATTAATAACAATCCTTATCACCTTCATGTACATTCTGCAGGTAACTCAGGTGGTTCTTGCACCGGTGGTTTCCATACCATTACTGGTAGTGGTAAACCTGCTAAGAACAATATAGTGGTGTCTAACGTAACTACTACTGAAGCCATTTCTGGATCGAGCAGCCGTGGACCAGTAAGAGATGGAAGAATCAAACCTGAGATAAGTGCAATGGGAACAAGTGTTTTCTCAACTTGGATACCTAATAATAGCTATAGTACAATCAGTGGAACTTCTATGTCTACTCCCGGAGTCTCTGGCACTGCTGCATTGTTATACCAGCGATACAAACAATTAAATGCAAATGCATTGCCTCCTTCTGCTTTAATAAAAAATATTATTTGTAATGGTGCCGAAGATCTTGGCAATCCAGGGCCTGATTACACTTTTGGTTTTGGCCGATTGAATGCATTAACGGCTGTTAGAATATTAGAAGATAACCGCTATGCTGTTAATACGATAACTACAGGTAATGCAAATGATATAAACATTACAGTGCCTGTTGGTGCTGTTCGTTTGAGTGTGATGCTTACCTGGAACGATCCTGCAGGTGCATTGAATGCAGATCCTGCTTTGGTAAACGATCTTGATTTATCCGTTATTAGTGGCGCTACTACTACCCTGCCATGGATAATGGATAAAAACAATCCATCTTTTAATGCTACAAGAGGTGTTGATACTTATAGTAATATTGAACAGATTACTATTGATAACCCTGCGGCTGGTTCTTACACATTAAAAGTAAATGGTACTGCTGTAGCTGTTGGACCAAATCAACAATATTCGCTTACATGGATTATAGAACAACAATACATTGAGGTACTTTATCCTAATGGCGGCGAGAATTTAAGCCCGGGTAGCAGCCAGGTTATTACTTGGGACAATGCCGGTATATCAGCCAACCAAACAGTTGAATATTCTCTTAATAACGGTGCTAACTGGACAACTATTTCCTCTTCTGTTCCTGCAACTACTACAAGACTTACATGGACTGTGCCTTCGGCTAATACTTCTACTGCACTTATAAGAATAAGCAGTGGTGCTGTTACAGATTTAAGCGATGCCAACTTTAACATAATGGGAACACCATCAAGTATGTCTGTTGGTGCACCGGGCTGTACGGCTGGCGAAGTGTCATTTACATGGGCGTCAGTAACAAATGCAACACACTATGATATTTATGTATTGAATCCTGCAACAGGTATTTATTCTGTAGTAGCCTCAAATATTGCTGGAACATCGTTTACTGTTCCTGGTCTTACGTCTGGAGCAAGTCTTTGGTTCTATCATGTAGCAAAAAATAATACAACTGGTGCTGTTAGTTCACAATCAAATGCAGTGAATGCTACAGTTTCCAGCGGCGGTGGCGGATTAGGAACTCTTGGTGCAATTACTGGAACCACTACTATTTGTGGAGCTACTAATGGTGTATCTTATAACGTTGCAGCCGTAGCAGGAGCTACAAGTTATACATGGTCGGCACCTCCGGGAGCTGTTATTGCCAGCGGACAAGGAACAAATTCTATTACTATTAATTATCCAGTTGGAAGCACAAGCGGCAACGTTTCAGTATTTGCTTCTAACGGTAGCTGCCAAACGGCGACTGTTACACTTGCAATCAGCACAAACAGTTCTGGCATTGCTGCACCAGTGAGTGGTGGCAATCAGTTACAAAATGTTTGTTCTGGTAGTTCTACTCCAACACTTACTGCTACTGCAACTGTACCTGCGGGGCATACAGTAATATGGTATGATGCAGCTACAGGCGGAGCAGTTGTTGGTAGTCCAACTCTAAATACTGCTGGCTCTGTTACTTATCATGCTGCCAGCAGAAACACAAGTACTGGCTGCGAAAGTGCAACAAGAACAGCAGTAACATTAACTATCACTTCAGTGCCTCCGGCTTCTATTACAGTTGGCGGTCCAACTACATTCTGTCAAGGCGGTTCTGTTACACTAACAGCTAATAGCGGAACTTCCTGGTTATGGAGTAATGGTGCTACATCTCAATCCATTGTTGCCAATACGTTGGGTACAACTAGCTATACTGTAACAGTTACAAACGGAGCTTGTGTTAACACATCATCTGCAACATCAGTTACGGTAAATCCTTTACCAACAGCAACAATTAGTGCAAGCGGACCGTTAGCATTCTGCGAACCAAATAATGTTGTGCTTACAGCTTCTGCAGGCAGCAGTTGGTTGTGGAGTAATGGAGCTACTACACAGGCTATTACTATTTCCTCTCCCGCTGCTTCTGGTGCTTACACCGTAAGAGTTACCAACAGCAATGGATGCTTCGCTACTTCCTCAGCTACTACTGTAACAGTAAGTGCAAGACCAACCGTGTCATTAAGTGCAGCACCATACACTAAACTATTCCCTGGATTAACGACAACACTTACTGGAGCAGTAACACCATCCGGTTCTTATACATACACATGGATGAACAACGGCTCAATACTTAACGGTGCAACTGCAGCAACAATTCCAGTTACTATTAATGAACTTGGAAGCTATACTTTAACTGCTACCAATAGTGGTGGATGTACAAACATTTCAAACGCAGTTGTAATTGGAGATTCAGTTACCGCTAAGTTGTTCATTATGCCAAATCCTAATGATGGACAGTTCCAGGTGAGTTATTACAGTACAGCTAACTCATCTTTCACCATGAACGTTGTTGATGCAAGAGGTGCAGTAGTTTATAGCAAATTCTATAGTATCGGCGCACCATACCAACGTATGGATGTCGATATCCGTAAACATAATGCAGGTATTTACACCATTGTATTGGTTGATAAAAATGGTAAGCGAATCGTTGCTGGCAATGTGCTTATTAATTAACTATTCTGAATTTTAATAGTAAAACCGGCTTCCTTACCTAAGCCGGTTTTTTATTTACTACCCAAAAAGGTAATACATTCAACTATTCATTAAATTACTTTAGATGTTATTAAACAATCTTTCCATTAAAAACTATTTACATGAAGAAGATTTTTATTATTTCAAGCCTTGTTGTTTTATACAGTTGCGGCGGCAATGGTGACAAAAAGCAAGATAGTAAAGTAGCTGTTCCAACTATCAACAAAAACAAAAAAGAACAAACTGCTGAAGATCTTGAAATGCAAAAGTGGATGCAAGGTAAAATATGGACTGCCGAAGAAAGTATGGCACCCATGTCTTTACTAAAATTAAAAGCTGATGGTGGCTATGAACTTAAATCGTCGGGTAGAAAAAGAGATCCCCCAGAGACATGGAAAATTATTAATGGTGAAATTTCAATGGTATGGGCTACAGAATGGCCCGTAGAAAAGATAGACGACAAGACATTTCGTTTGTATGTAAAACCTACTGACACATGGTATGTGTATAAACATACGGCAGATTTATAAGTAAAGTGAATGGGCAATAATGAGCAGCGAAGTTTCGCTAGTTGCCCATTCACTTCTATTATTACTGCTGAAAATAAACCTTCTTGATCTTTCCTTCTTCAATTATATAAATAGCTGTAGCATACACAGGCTTTTCTCCAAAGCCAAACACTTCTTCCTGATCAATTACCATATTACCTTGCACAATACGATTGAGTAAGTTGCAATGCAATTTCGGCACTTGCGTTACGAACTGGTAGTTCTTCCGCATTTCTGCTTTCCCTTTCATCTCTAGCTTGTCAGGAAAATTATATATCTCCACATCTTCTGCATACGGCTCCAGAAAAGCTTCAAGGTCATGAGCATTATAGGCATTCAGCTGTTGCTGAGCAAGCATGGCAGGTGTGTTATGTACCAAAGAAGATGGCTTCATTGGCACTCCTTTATTAATAACCCAATCAATCGTTTGCAAGTTCGCAATATCATCCAATGGATTTTTTGCAAGTACCAACATATTCGCCAGCTTATCTTTTGCAATGCTGCCCCATTGCTTTTCCTCTCCTACTGCTTTTGCTCCATTAATTGTTGAAGCCTCTAGTATTTGCCAGTTACTCAAACCTGCTAACTTCATAGCTTTTAGTTCTTCGTAGTAAGAAGATGCATGTTGTGTACCTATATTACCTGCATCTGTTCCTGTTGCAATCGTTACACCGCCGTCAATTAATAATTTAAGATTGGCCAGCATGATGGAATCTGTTGTTTGTCCTGCTTTTATTTGCATAGGCGAACTCATTGCTCCAATATACTTTGCGGCCAACGCTGTGTCCGGTTGTGGGAAATCCAATATAGAGCCTACCGTTACTGGATTAGCCACCGACAGTTCATGAGTATTAAAGTAATACTTATCGCCCAATGCCTTATCATAATTTCCAACAACTACAACAGTAGGGCAAAGCACTGTTTTATTTTTCTTCAACAACTGCACAAACTCTTTGCTTACTATTTCATCATCCACACTATGTACCAAAAAGTCTGCACCGGCTTCTACTGCCTGTTGTGCGGTGATGCGTTGTGTGGCATGCACCGCTACTCTTAGTTTATGTTTATGTGCTTCATCTATAGCAGCTTTTACCAATGGCAGGTTTTTTCTTGCACCTTTTTCCAGGTCTTTATCCAGTACGATGTACCATATTTTTATAAAATCTGTTTTCAATGGTAGTTGGTCTCTTACCGATTGGCGAACTCCTTCTTCGGTTTCCATCATAGCAAAAGGCGATTCTTTCTCCAAACCCTTGTACGGCTCAGGAACCCAAGTTGTAAGCAATGGCCCTGTCATTTTTATAAGCGGAGCATAAGTCTTTGTAGTAAAACTATCTCGTTGCGCTAAAAAATTATAAGATGCTCCCACATCTATTACAGATGTAATACCGATACTGCTATAGCGGCGCAGAAAATCTTCCATATTATTATGTACCCAATTCAATTCTTTTTCATGTGGCTGAAACTTTCGCAAATCAATCACATCTGGTCGGGTGTAAATGCCGCCACTCTGAAAAAAATGCACATGAGCATCAACAAGGCCGGGCATCAAATACTTGCCACTGCCATCTATTACCTCCGTGCCATCGGGCAATTTGTACATTTTATCTTTATCTATAGACACAATCTTGCCATCCAGTGCCACCACATTGTAGCCTGCAAGAATCTTTTTGCCTTCCACATCTACTACGTTCACATTTTTAATTAATACCTGTGCAGTGGCAGATTGTAAAAGCATGATGCCAATAAGAAATGATAATAGTCGCATGGTTGTGGTTTTAAGAAAGATAATCCTTTTTGAAGTCACTAAATTACTTTAAGATTTATTAGTTCCCTTGTTAGTAAGCTTTGCATACATATCGAGGTTAATGAATTTTCCATTTTTTACTTCACATTCTATCATTGTTCCTTCATGTGTAAAGTCAAGTTTAGCCATTGCCTTCTTACAGTTTATGTTTTCAGTTTCTACAATTCCTTCTATACGATGAAGATTAAGTTTATCAAATCCATACTTGCATATTAAAGGCATTGCTTCTGTCATTATTCCTTGTCCCCAATAATCGGATATAAGCCAGAATCCTATTTCTGCCTTTTTATGTTCTTTCGATAAACTATTCAATCCTCCTGCGCCGTAAAACAGCTTTCCATCTAGCGAACAAATTGCCCACCATATTCCTGTTCCTTCTGTTTCAAGGTCGGCGAAAAATTTCATTTGTGCCTTTGTAGCTTCTAAGGAGTCGTAACTAACACCATAATATTTAATAATGTCTGGATGCGAAAGTCCTTTGAAAACATTTTCAAGATCTGTATCTACAAATTCCCTGAGTAGTAATCTTTCTGTTTTTATAATTGGAAATTCGGTTGTCATGTTTTTTTATTGCATGTAAGGTGTAAATGATTGGTTGAAAATAATGAAGATTTGCCGGGAAGAAATGAAGACGGAAAGATTTTTTGTTGCTTGCTAAGACGCAAAGAAATTTTTGCCATAAAGACACGGAGACACAAAGAAATACAGCACAGAGGTTTTGTATTTGTCATACTGAGGCACGAGGTAACTCAGAGAATTATATGTTTGAAATTCCTCCTTATTCGGAATGAGAAGCTGCATGTCTACTCCAAAGCAGCGGCCGTGACCAAAGCCTGCCGGGGAAAGCTTATCTGATGCTCCCTTTTGTTGCAAAACCCCGTGAATGGGGGGTTTTTAAGAATTTGATTTTGAATAGTTTTGATATGAAAAGTGTATCAATATGAAAAAAACAACCATAGTTTATATATTTTTTCTACTCCACGTTCTTACAACTCCAATGTTCTTGCAGGCACAGGACAAAGCAACGATAACAGTAACAATTAAAAGCTTAAAAGCTACTTCAACTGATGCCTGCAATGGCAAAATGGATTTTTATGCCAAAATACATATTGGAGAAAAAGTGAAAAATTTTCCGGTGCGGGAAGGTAATAACCTGCAGGAACTCAATTGGCGATTCGTAGCAACTACCGATAAAGATGTAATAACTCCTACAATTGAAATATGGGATGATGACGATTCATTTTGTGGCGGTGGGGATGATGCAGTTTCGATCTCCGGTAGTATCAACAAGGTACGTAAGACACTTAACACCAGCGAGTCCCAAAACCTTGAATACAGTTCTATTGGAACATCAAGCAGGAACGGCAGTGAAATTGGTCAAATAACATACTCCATCTCTATTGTACCTATAAAAACAAAAACCCAACTATTATCACAACAAAGCTGGAAAAAAATTAGAGTAGAAACAGCAACTGCAACGACATTAAGTATATGGAAACCTTCTCTGCCACCACCGCCTGGTATCTCTGCTTGTAAAAGAGATGATGACTATGCATTTAGCTTCAAAGGGCACTATGAAAAAAATGAAGGCCCCAGTAAATGTACTGCCACCGCACCCCAAGTTATAGCCACCGGTAACTGGGTTTTCAAATCTAATGAAACACAAATTCAACTAACTACTACAGAAAGCCACACACCGATTTTATATAAAGTGGCGAAGCTGGATGAAACTACCTTATGGCTTATCATAGAAGATACTTACGAGGGCATCACCACATATACCCGAATCACTTATGGACATTAATTCACAGAAAAATCAAATTATGAAGAACACGATGCTGCCCGTTATATTTTTTTCAATTTATTGTATGGCTGCCCCGTTTACAGTAATGGGGCAAGACAAAGCAAAAGTGACCGTAACAATTAAAAACTTAACCGCCATCTCCACCGATGCTTGCAATCAAAAAATGGATTTTTACGGAAACATAACTATTGACGGAAAGACAAAATCATTTCCCTTGATGGAAGGAAATAATATACGGCCTAACTGGCAATTTGTAACCACCACCGATAAAGAAATTGTAACTCCACTCATTCAAATATTGGATGATGACGATGCCCTGTGCGGCGGCGGTGATGATGAGATTTCAATATCCGGCAGTGCTAGCAGGATACGTAAATCACTTGTCACCACAGAAAGTCAAACTAAGGATTTCACTTCGCAAGGTACTAGTAGTAATAATGGAAATGAAATGGCAAGAATATCTTTTACTATTAATATTGAACCAACAAAAACGGGGTTTCTGACAAAAGGCAATTGGAAAAATGTAAGAAAAGAATATAAAACAGGTTCCGGCCCCTGGGAAGAATTACATATCACCACCATTCCTCCTACCTGCGAAACAGCCGACAACTTTCATATTTTTCGTACCAATGGACTTTATGAAATAAATGATGGCCCTGTTAAATGCAATCCAACAGACCCGCAGATTATTACCACCTACAGCTGGAGTTTTCAAGCAAACGAAACTCAGATCCGGCTAACGAAAAGAGGAAGCTCATTATTTGAAAACTACACCATCAATCAGCTGGATGAAAATATAATGATACTATCCAGTAGTTATTCTTCAGGTGGTGTTACCACTTATCACCGCACTATTTTCAAGCATTAATTTTTTCCTGCCGTTTTTGATCTGCGTAGCGGCGCTTCATTTACGTTTCCAGATACCAGAACAGCTTTTTCCACATCTAACTAATCCCGGTAATATAATTTATAAAGCTACAGGGTTATTGACAATGACTTACTGCAGCCAAAAGCAATCCGAACGGTAACATGGAAGGGGCAGGCAGTAAAGAATCACTGGAAATTTATGTACAGTCCCTGCAACAAGATGGATTTATCATTGTGTTGGTTTTACTGGCCCTATAACAACTATTATTGCAACTGATTATTTAACCGGGCTCCTGATAAGTGTATAAGATACTACTTCTTAAAAAAAATGTTCTCCTACCTCCCCTTCACAAACTCATATACCGCCTGCTGTGCAGCCAATGATGAATGATCGTTACGGATGCGTTGGTTATCGAGTGCTGGTGTTACATACACTGCTTTGCGGTTATCGTTTAGTTGCAATTGCAGTATTGTATTCAGTTCTTCCCCCATTGCTTTGTCATACACCGGAAAGATTACTTCTACTCTGCTGTGAAGGTTGCGGTTCATCCAATCGGCACTGCCCATGTAATATTTCGGGTCGCCATTATTGTGAAAAACAAATACTCTTGCATGCTCGAGATATCGGTCAACTATTCGAGTGACTGTAATGTTTTCGCTCTGCCCCTCTACTCCTGCTGCAAGGCTGCAAATACTGCGAACGATCAACTGCACTTTTACACCGGCACGGCTGGCTTCGTATAGTTTTTCTATCATTGGCCGCTCCTGCAAATTATTTAGTTTAATGATGATGCCGGAAGGCTTTCCCTTTTTTGCATTTTTTATTTCACGGTCTATTAGTTTTTCAAATCGCTTTATCATGTTGAACTGCGATACGAGCAGATGACGGAAAGGAATCTTCATGTAATCTGCCGGTTGCTTGCGGCTTTGCAGATAATCGAAAACCCATTGCAGCTCCAGCCCTATTTCTTTATGATTTGTGAAGAGTACATGGTCAGTATAAAAACGGCCTGTGGCTTCGTTGAAATTTCCAGTTGCCATGAAGGAATAGTTTTTCCAATCTTTACCTTCCACTCTTTTGATAAGTGCTACCTTGGCATGTACTTTTAAGCTGGGTATGCTGTTAATTATTTTTATACCTGCGGCTTTCATCCGCTTACTCCATTTTATATTATTGGCTTCATCGAACCTTGCTTTTAATTCTACAAACACCGTTACTTTTTTGCCATTCTTAGCGGCACTGATAAGTGCATTAACAATATGTGAATCGGCAGCCACTCTATACAATGTAATGTAAATTTCTTTTACGGCAGGATCGATGGCTGCTTCGTTGAAGAAACGCAATATATAATTATAAGAATGATATGGTAAGTGCAACAGCTTTTCACTTTCACTGATACTATGAAAAATAGAATGCTGATTATCAAATCCCGGATGTGCTACCGAAGGCCAGGAAGGATTCGATAATTTTCCTTTGAGCGGATTAGGCAGACTACCAAGATCTTTTAAATTATGATAACGGCCGCCAGCCAGCATTTCTTCATTACGCAGACCAAAGTAGTTTTGAATAAAATCTTTTGCTTCGGCTGGCATTATTTCATCATACAACAATCTTGTGGCATTACCAGCTTCTCTTTTAAGCAATTGCTTTTCTATTTTATCAGAGATGTCGCCAATGAATTCGTCCTCGATGTTCATCTCCGCATCTCTTGTAAGTTTTATACTCCATGCACCATGTATGGTGAAAACTGGAAATACTTCTTGCAGGTTTTCCCGAATTACATCATCGAGAAAAAGAATATAATGATTATCGCCAACCATGGCCTGCTCCGAAAAGCGGGGAAGGTTAGATGAAGGAATATTTAGCAAACCGTAAAGATGTTTACCGGGTTCTTCCGGCGACTCTAAGTCGATGATGAAATAGAGTGCATTGTTCTCTAGAAAAATATTAGTCTGATTTTCTTTTTTTAGAATTACGGGTTGCAAGAATGATAATACTTTGGAAAGAAAGTATTCTCTTGATGATTCCATATGCTCCGGACGAATGGGCTCGTTGTAATAAAGGCAGATATTATTGAACTTTAATTCCGGCAATATGTGGTTCTTTAATATGCCACCAAACTCTGTAAGATGCTTTTGTACTTCTGTTTGTACAAGTTGTACTAGGTTCTTTGGATATTCATCCCGTATGGAAGTTTTCTTTGCTTGAATACTGGTTAAAGCAAATATAGATGGCATCCGCACCCTGAAGAATTCATCAAGGTTGGATGAGAATATAGACAAAAAAGATATACGACTATAGAGCGGAACAGATTTATCGGCAGCCTCCATCAGTACCCGTTGATTGAAACTAAGCCAGCTAAGATCTCTATTTAAAAAAACATTTTTATTATCGGCCATTTAAGCGGTTTATGGACTAAGATAATGGTTTTTTGATGGTGATTTAATGGTGTAAGGAGAAAAATTATTGTTTAACGGGGAAGATATTTTTCTGCCAGCTTTTTGGGTGCAACAGTACAGTAAGCTACCGTTAATGCATCTTTAAACATGGCAAGTTTTACTTTTTTGAGGTTGACAGTAGTGTAACCCATCCGGCCCCAGCCGCCAGCTACAGGGTAGATAACTTCTTTATCAAAGGCAGAAAAAACGGATTGATCTTCTACGGGTAATTTCAGGTTTAGTGTTTTGTCTTTTTCTGATAGTGTGGCGAATACTTTCTTTTTGACACGAAAGGCTTTTCGTTCGAAATGAGGATGTTCATCCGTTTCTGGAAAAGACAAGGCAAAACTGCGGACTGTTTCTAAGGAAACCATATTCATTGTAAATTAATAAAAATTTAGGTAGCTTTTAACAGCCGGTATGATTAGCGTCACCCTACTTGGCTCTAATCTTTGTTAAATTGCCCATATTATACATGAAAAAATTTATTTTAATAATATTAGCAGTTTCATTTCTTAATAGCTCGACAGAGCTACATGAATTTTTTCGCCTGCCCTTTTTAGTACAGCATTATTCCAAGCATCATTCCGAAGATCACTCCCTTTCATTTATTGATTTCCTTAAAATGCATTACTCAGACAATCATACCGATGATAATGATGAGGATGAAGACAATGAATTGCCTTTTAAATCACAGGGCAATATTATTACTACATATTCAATAACATTTGATTTTATAGAACATGAAGAAGAGTTCATCTTCTTCCCGATTGAACGGACTTATAAATCGCTTACAGAAGGAAAACTGATTAAAAAATCCTTTTCAATTTTTCATCCACCACGGCTTTCTTAAGTCAATCCTTGCAATTTATATTTCGAAAAATTGGGCAAACGGCCCTTACTATTTTAATAATTTAAATTTATTATTATGAACTCAGCACAAATTCATTTGGCTCTAAATCATATGCCTTTATTGCTTTCCTTACTTGGAGGAATACTACTTATAATTGGAATGATTAAAAAGAATGCATCCTTTAAAAGCCTCTCCTTATATCTGCTTGTTGCCGCTGCTCTCTTTACGGCTCCGGTCTATTTAACAGGTGAAGGAACAGAAGAGATGGTTGAACATCTTACTGGTGTAAACGAATCTGCAATTGAAAAGCATGAAGACATGGCTAAAATAACAATGGTTATTATTGCTATAACAGGAGCCATTTCTTTAATTGGATTGTTTTTGCAAAAAAACATCCGATTTTCAAAGCTAATTTTAGGCATTACATTGGTTCTTTCTTTTGCATCATTTGGAACAATGGCGCAAACCGCACACCTTGGCGGTCTTATCAGACATAGTGAATTACAAAATGGTTCAGTTTCTGAAAATGACAAGAACAATGAAGGAAACAAAACTGATAAGAGGAATATTGAAAAAGATGATGATTGATTTTAAATGAGGGCTTCGGCCCTCATTTTTTTAACTTCAATTTTCCTAATTTTAAAAATTCAACTATAATATTAACAATCAGGACTAATTAAGAATAATGACAAAAACCAGGCTCGAAGCATTTAGCGATGGTGTGATTGCTATCATCATTACTATTATGGTGCTAGAAATGAAAGTGCCACATGAAGCCAGTTGGGCTGCATTGGAAAAGTTATGGCCTGTGTTTGTCAGCTATGTTTTTAGTTTTCTGATGCTGGGTATTTACTGGGGCAATCATCATCACCTGATTCATTCTATTAAGGAAGTAAATGGGGGTGTAATGTGGGCAAACCTGCATTTATTATTCTGGTTATCCTTAATCCCCTTTGCGACGGGTTGGATGGGAGAAAATCATTTTGAAGCAAAGACTGTTGCAGTATATGCCCTGCTGCTGAACTTATGTGGTGTGGCATACTATATACTTTTGAAAGTAATACAAAACTGTAACAGGAATAATGAAACTTTCCGGCATGTGCTGGTAAAGCAATCAAGAAAAGGAATGTTGTCGATGGTGCTTTATACAGTGGCGATACCTGCAGCCCTTTTACATGCTGCAATTGGCGGAGCTATAACAATTCTAATTGCCATAATGTGGCTATTACCTGACAGAAATATTGAAAAGGCAGAAAGGGAGCATTAATCAACCACTTCCCCTTCAAGATCGTAGTCGTATGCTTTGGTAACTTTTACATTGACGAATTCGCCAATCGGTAATTTCTTTTTGGAATGAATAACCACTTCATTATCTACTTCCACTGAATCAAATTCTGTACGACCCAAATAACGGCCTGCTTCTTTTTTATCAATCAGCGTTTTAAAAGTCTTTCCAATTTTTTCCTGGTTGAGTTCGAAAGAAATTTCCTGCTGAACTTCCATTACATCCTGTGCTCTTCTTTCTTTTTCATCATCCGGCACATCATCTGTTAATGCAAAGCCGCTTGTTCCTTCTTCATGACTGTAGGTGAATATGCCAACTCTATCAAATCGTTGCTTAACTAAGAATCCTTTTAGTTCTTCTATATCATCCAATGTTTCGCCGGGGAAGCCTGCAATCAATGTTGTACGTAAACAAATACCCGGTACTTTCTCCCGGATGGCAGCCGTTAAGTCTTCCATCTCTTCTCTTGTGATCTGTCGTTTCATTGCTGCCAGCATATTGTTGGCAGCATGTTGCAAAGGCATATCGAGGTAGTTGCAGATATTATCCCGTTGGCGTATCACATCTAAAATCTCCATTGGGAATTTTGACGGATATGCATAATGCAAACGAATCCATTCTAATCCTTTTACATCAGCCAGTCGGTTTAAAAGATCAGGCAACATTCTTTTCTTATAAATATCCAAACCATAGTAAGTAAGTTCCTGCGCAATCAGCATTACTTCCTTCACTCCTCTTCTTACAAGACTTTCAGCTTCTTTCACCAGATCTTCCATGGTCCGACTAACATGTTGCCCCCGCATCAATGGAATGGCACAGAAAGAACAGGTTCTGTTACAACCTTCAGAAATCTTCATATAAGCATAGTGCTGTGGTGTAGCCAGCAGTCTTTCCCCTATCAATTCTGATTTATAATCCGCTTCAAATTGCTTTAGTATCATCGGCAGTTCCATCGTACCAAAAAAAGCATCTACCTCTGGAATTTCTGCTTCAAGATTTTGTTTGTAGCGTTCACTAAGGCATCCTGTCACATATACTTTATCCAGCTTGCCTCTTTTCTTTAATTCAACCTGGTCAAGAATAGTATTGATGCTTTCTTCTTTTGCTTTCTCGATAAAGCCACAGGTGTTTACCACCACAATATTATGATCTGATTTTTTATTCTCATGCACTACATCAATTTCGTTGGCAATTAGTTGACCGCTCAATACTTCACTATCAACCATATTCTTGCTACATCCAAGGGTGATGATGTTGACTTTATCTTTATGTAATTTTTTAGTTCGCATATTTTAAGGGATTCACTATATATGATTTTGCTGGGTCCGTGGTATCTAACTTAATCTCAACAGAGTCTCCTAATGAGAAATCATTAAAAAATCTTGATTCCTTTCTCCCATATCTTTTTCCTTTAAAAATATAAAAGTAAACTAACCCTCCGCTATCAAACCGACCAGATCCAATTCTTTTATCTACGATAATTCCTTTAATAACAATCCCGTTCCTATCGACATCTCTTCTATGTTTTCGTTCAACCCATTCTACAAATAAATAAACAAGTAGGGTAGACAATGCCAATAAAAAAAGGAATTTCCCAAAACGTATTATTTTCTTTCTGGTGATCGGCAAAAAAATAATTATTTTTCGAGGTTAAACAAACTATCGACAAACTCATGTTTATCAAATACCAGTAAATCTTCCATCTTCTCTCCCACACCAATAAACTTCACCGGTATTTTAAACTGATCTGTAATGGCCAGTACAACGCCTCCTTTTGCTGTTCCATCCAGTTTTGTAATGGCCAATGCTGAAACATCTGTTGTTGCTGTAAAATGCTTTGCCTGCTCTAATGCGTTTTGCCCTGTGCTTCCATCCAATACTAATAACACTTCATGCGGTGCATCAGGTATTGTTTTCTGAATAACTCTTTTAATTTTTCCCAACTCATCCATCAGGTGAGCTTTGTTGTGCAAACGTCCTGCGGTGTCTATTAATACCACATCAACATCTTTTGAAACTGCACTTTGAACCGTATCAAAAGCAACAGCTGCCGGATCGCTGCCCATTGCCTGCTTTACAATTGGCACTCCCACTCTTTCGCTCCAGATAGTGAGTTGGTCAACCGCAGCGGCACGAAAAGTATCGGCTGCTCCGAGTAAAACACTCTTACCTGCTTTCTTAAAGTTGTAAGCCAGTTTGCCAATAGTGGTTGTCTTTCCAACACCGTTTACACCTACTACCAATATGATATAAGGTTTGAAAGGAAGTTCAGAATCAAATGCATAACTATTTGATTCAGATGCATCTATCAACAATGCTTCAATTTCTTCCTGCAGCATTTTATTAAGCTCTTCTGCATTGAGATACTTGTCTTTGGCAACTCTTTTCTCAATTCTTTCAATAATGCGAACAGTGGTTTCAATACCAACATCTGCACCAACCAATGCTTCTTCAAGATTGTCCAGCACTTCTTCATCAACAGTGCTTTTTCCTGCAATTGCTTTAGTGATTTTGGCAAAGAAGCCTTCCTTGGTTTTTTTCAAACCCTCGTCAAGACTTTCCTTTTCCTTTTTTCCAAATAATTTATTGAAGAATCCCATAATACTAAGTGAATGGTGAATAGTGAGTGGTGAATGGGGCCTCTAATCTGAAAATCCTACATTCAATCACATTTCACTAAACTCTAATTTAAACAACAAAAGCCATCCGTATTGTCACGAATAGCTTTTAAATAGTTTGATCACAAAAATTATTTCTGAGCAAGAAAATCTTTCACTTTGTCTTTGTGAACCATCTGCTCTTTAAAAGTGTACGCACCAGATTTTGGACTGCGAACAGCCTTAATTACTTTAGAATAATTCTTTGCCTCCGCTGCTGCCTTTGGATCTTTCTTAATCGCCGTTTTTGCTGCTTTTGCCATGATTACTTGATTTCTTTATGAACAGTTACTTTTTTCAAAATTGGGTTCAACTTTCTTAGTTCCAATCTCTCTGGATTGTTTTTCTTGTTTTTTACCGTAATGTAACGGCTGGTGCCCGGCTGACCACTTGTTTTGTGCTCAGTACACTCCAGAATTACCTGTACACGGTTTCCTTTCTTTGCCATGATTATTAAACTTTAAAACTTTTAGATTTTTTCTCCTTTAGCTCTCAATTGTTTTACAACACTCATTAAGCCATTCTTATTGATGGTACGCATAGCGTCTGTTGTAAGCTTTAACGTAATCCATTTATCCTCTTCGGCAAGATAAAACTTCTTCTTCTGCAAATTGGGAAGAAAACGACGCTTGGTCTTGATATTTGAGTGAGAAACCTTGTTTCCTACTATTGGCGTTTTACCTGTTACCTGACATACTCTAGCCATGATTAATACTAATTTTTGGACGGCAAAGGTAGGGGTAAAAGGCGAATAAATACGACGGATTATTTAAGAATTTGCCCAAAACCCTTTTTTTTTCTTAACAGCCTGTGGAAAGACCGTTTTTATTGATTTTCAGATCAAAATTACTGACTTTCAGTTAAGCTAGAAATTATCAGATAAAACACTAGATGCTCCCCCTCTTCAGCAGCTACTAACACTCTTCATCTTTTGCCAATTGCCTCTTTTCGAATAACTTCGCTACTCTTTACATCTCTAATCACATTAAAATTAATCAACAAAACTATGGCATACGATGTAGTGGTTCTCGGAAGCGGTCCTGGCGGTTATGTAGCTGCAATTAGGGCTTCTCAATTAGGTTTTAAAACAGCAGTTGTTGAAAAAGAAAGCCTCGGCGGAGTTTGTCTTAACTGGGGCTGTATTCCAACAAAGGCATTATTAAAAAGTGCTCAGGTTAATGAATATATCAAACATGCTAATGACTATGGTATTGAAGCTAGCGGTGCTCCCAATTTTAGTGCTGTTATTAAGAGAAGCAGAGGTGTTGCCGATAAAATGAGCAAAGGTGTTCAATACCTGATGAAGAAAAATAAGATCGATGTAATTATGGGTTTTGGCAAAATTATTGCCAAAGGAAAAATAGAGGTTAGTGATAAGGATGGCAAGAATCAAACTGTTGAAGCCAAGCATATAATTATTGCTACAGGTGCCCGTAGCAGAGAATTGCCAACAATGAAAATTGATGGTAAAAAAATTATTGGCTACAGAGAAGCAATGGTATTGCCTGAAATACCAAAGTCAATGGTTATAGTAGGTAGCGGAGCTATTGGTGTTGAGTTTGCCTATTTTTATAATAGCATGGGAACAAAAGTTACGATTGTTGAATTTCTTCCAAGAATAGTTCCGGTAGAGGATGAAGATATTTCCAAAGAACTGGAAAAGAGCTATAAGAAAAATGGTATTACCATAATGACCAGTAGCGAAGTAACTTCTGTTGACACATCTGGCAATGGCGTAAAAGCTACTGTTAAAAGTGCAACTGGTGAAACTGTATTAGAAGCAGATGTGCTTTTAAGTGCTGTTGGTGTTACTGCAAATATTGAAGGTATCGGTCTTGAAACCTTAGGTATCAAAATCGATAAAGGAAGAGTTATGGTTGATAAATACGGACAAACTAATGTTCCCGGTATTTATTCAATCGGCGATTGTTCTCCCGGTCAAGCTTTGGCCCACGTAGCAAGTAAAGAAGGTATCGTTTGTGTAGAAGCTATTGCCTACAACGAAAATAAATATCATCACCAACCAGAACCAATCGATTATAATAACATTCCTGGTTGTACCTATTGCGTACCTGAGATTGCTTCGGTAGGCTATACTGAGCAGCAGGCAAAAGATCAGGGATATGAAATAAAGGTTGGTAAATTCCCATTGAGTGCAAGTGGAAAAGCATCTGCTGCCGGACATACCGAAGGGTTTATCAAAGTAATATTTGATGCCAAATACGGCGAATGGTTAGGCACTCATATGATTGGTTACAACGTAACTGAAATGATTGCAGAAACTGTTACGGCCCGTAAATTAGAAACAACTTATCTTGAAGTACTGAACGCAGTTCACCCTCATCCAACTATCAGTGAAAGCATAAAAGATGCTATTGAAGTTGCCTATGGTGAAGCAATTCATATTTAATTAAGATACTTGAAAATATAAAAACCGGTTTCGCCATAGGTGAGACCGGTTTTTCTTTATAAAATTTTTTTTTTAATACTAAAACTTCACTTTGAATTCCATTTTTTCCGGATGATCAAAGAAGTCGTCAATATCAACTTTTACGGTTAGTTTCATTTTATCTTCTGATAGTGTAGCATTCTTTCCTTCAACTTTCTCGGCTGGTCTTGGCAAATTGATTATTAAAGTAGATGTAACAGGAATACCCATTGCCGATGCTTGCTTTATGCCTTGCAAATATTCATCTCCATCTACCTTTGCATACTTCTCTTTATTGATTGTTCTTTCAATTTTGTCATTTGTAAATTTCATATCGAAATAATCATCGAAAGAGCTTGGATCAGGCATATCACCCATTCCCTGCATCTCTCCCATTGGAGCTTTAGCCATCTGGTCTTTCATGGCAGAACCAATAACCTTGTTCGTTAATTTGTTCAGCTCAACAATGTCCTCATATTTTGAAAATGGGAAACTGATCTTAGTGCTGAATTGCTCCTCAGCCAAGTTCATTTTTAAACTCATTGAACCGTCTTTCATCAAACCTTTTTCAGTGGCAGATATATTTTCAATGCTATCTATCATATTTGCCATTGCAATAGTAGTATCCATTTTTTGACCACCCATTTTCTCCATTTCGGCGCCGCCACCCATTTGCTTAGCCATTCCCAATAAGGCTCCCATATCACTTGTAGAACTGACGGTACCACTTCCGTCTTCTTTTATGGTAATTTCCTGAACTGTTTCAAGGCAACTTGTAAATAGTAGCACAGTTGCTGATAAAAATGTAAATAAGATTTTTTTCATGTAATTATTTTATTGATGAAGTTGATGCGATACTTTATTTAAAAGTTGCACAAAGAAAGGGCAAAGACTATATTAAATAACAAAGCTTAAGACATTATTTTTACAACCATTTCCTTCAGTAATGAAGCATCATCAGTACCGATGCTCCCCACACCTACACTTTTCAAGTTATAGTTATGCAGCAAAAGCAATGCTTTCTCAACCCCTGGGTAAGAGTAAAGCTTAGCAGCCTGCAAATAATCTTTCATAAAAAAAGGATTTACTCCAATTGCAGTGGCTATTGCTCTTTCATCTTGAGTGTCGGCACCAAATACCATAAACACTTTACTAAAGAAGCTATATAAAGATGGCAAAACCAATTGAATTGGTGCCGCTTTGGGATTAGCTTCAAAATATTGAATAATTCGAATACTCCGGGATAAGTCTTTTGCTGCCAATGCGGCTTGCAATTCAAACACATTAAAATCCTTACTAACCCCAATGTATTTTTCAATATCATCCTCCGTAATACTTGTTCGCTTTCCAAGATTCACAGATAGTTTATCAATTTCATTTTCAATTCGGGTAAGGTCGTTACCGATATGATCTACCAATAAAGCAAGACCTTTCGGAGTAATAGTTAATCCTTTCGTCTGCAACAATTCCTGTGTCCATTGAGGCAGCTCTTTATCATACATTTTTTTGGTACTAACCAACACTCCTTTTTCTTTCACCAGTTTAGCAAACTTCTTTCTGGCATCTAGCTTTTTATCTTTATATGATACAACAAAAATGGTTGAAGACAAGGGATTATCGATATATGACTCTAATTTTTCAACATCCCGCATTTGCTGAGCTTCTTTTAAAAGTACTACCTGCCGCTCTGCAAACATTGGATATCGTTTGCATGCATTAATTATATCGGGCCAGTTTGCATCTTTTCCATAAAACACACTCAGGTTAAATGATGCTTCGCTTTCGGACAGAATATGGTGTTCTGCATATTCAATTGCTTTATCGATAAAAAACTCCTCT
>Ga0209170_1000177_pt1 | contig 30825 bp, 22 predicted proteins | sample KloWWTKNB14_bulk_FD_187178 | JGI IMG/M metagenome (GOLD analysis project Ga0209170, IMG submission 187178) | Active sludge microbial communities from Klosterneuburg, Austria, studying microevolution and ecology of nitrifiers - Klosterneuburg... | ecosystem: Engineered > WWTP > Aerobic digester >...
TATAACATTTTAATTATCACTAACCGAAAATTACAGATATGAAAAAAATAATAATATTCTCAATGCTCCTGCTGATGATAGCAACTGCAGGTTGTAAAAGAGACTTTCTGGATATTAATGTAAGTCCGAACTCAGTAACACCGGGTTCCATTTCTCCTGATTTGATTTTGCCAAGGGTACAGCATGCTATTGCTGCAAGAATGGCAACTGCATATAGAGTGCCAGCAAGTTGGATAGGCTATTGGGCAAGATCTGGTACATATGGCCCTAATGCTGAAGAAGAGTCTTACAATATTACAACCGGTTTTGGTGCTGGTGAGTTTGCTGGCTGGTATGATATACTGACTGACCTTGACATTATGGAAAAAAAGGCTAATGCCATTGGTCAGACTTTTTATGAAGGTATTGCCAAAGCTTTAAAAACGATAGGTTTTATGTATTTGGTAGACCAGTACAATAATGTGCCTTATTCTAAAGCTTTTGATTTGGCAAACAATATTTTGCCTGCTTACGATAAAGGCGATGCTATCTATGCCGACCTTTTGGTTCAATTAGATAACGCATTAGTTCTTATCAAAAATGCTACTGTTTCAGACAATAAAGGCATAGCAAATGCCGACATCATTTTTGGAGGCAATCAAACAAACTGGAGAAGGTTCATTAATACACAGCGTTTGAAATTGTTGGTTCGTCAATCACAAATACCAGGCTTTAATCCAGCTGCACAAATTGCAAAAATTACAGCAGATGGATCGGGTATGATTGGATCAGGACAAACTGCAAGCGTTCAACCAGGTTATCTTGCAGATAATGGTAAGCAAAATCCTTTCTGGAATGCTCATGAGCAATTATATACTGGTGATGAAGCTGATAACTTCAATAGGGCGAATAATTTCTTGTTGAATGCTTACAGATCTAATACAGATGTTAGATTTCAATATGTATTTGATCCGGCAGCATCTCCAGTAAATAACAATACCTACTATGGCTATAATTATGGTGAGGTTTTACCAAACAGTGATCCTTATAAAGCTGCTAACTCATCTGGAGTAGGTGGACCGGGCCTTTCAAAATCAGCTACACAGGCACAATGGTTATTTACTTCTGTTGAGAGTTTATTTTTACAGGCTGAAGCAATACAAAGAGGCTGGTTACCAGGTTCTGCTCAAACTGCATATGAAAACGCTGTAAGAGAATCATTTATTTTCTTAGGTGTTACAAATGCTGTAGCTACTGCAAACAATTATCTTGCAGAAGCTCTTCCAATTGTAAGTTGGTCACTTGCTGCAACTCCAGCTGCAAAAATCACACTTATTGGAACACAGAAATACCTTGCTCTTCCAGGCATTAATAATTTTGAAGCTTGGGTAGATTATAGAAGAATAGGTGTACCAACAAACTTACCATTGTCATTGGCTCCTAACAGAGCTGGTAGAGTAATTCCTCTGAGATATCAATATCCTCAGAATGAGTTTAACTATAATAATGCTAATGTGAATGCAGAAGGTACGATTAACCCTCAGTCAAGTACAATCTTCTGGGACAGATAACTCGTAAATTAAATCACAGAAGAAAAAATGATTAAACAATTAAAAAATACAAACATGAAAAAATACTCAATATTGTTATTAAGCAGTGCAGTACTTTTCCTGAGCTCTTGCTTAAAAGATAAAGAGGTGGACAACAGGGTTTACGGCATTAATGGTGCTGATGAGGGCAAAATTGTAGAATTGTCTGATGCTGATGGAAACCATGGAAAAACATATGCTTTCAACTTTGAAGACAAAGCACTGGTTGTTAATGTACTTGAAGTACGTTTAACTTCTAATGATTTACCAAAGAATGACGTTACGGTAACTTTAACTTTAGCAAATAGTACAACTTTAGTTAATGATTGGAATACCGCTAACGGAACCAGCTTCGTTAATATGCCAGGTAGTTTATACACAATTCCTTCTCTTACTGTTACAATACCAGCAGGTCAGAGAAGTGCCAACTTGGTGTTGAATACAAATGCTATAAATTATGATCCTTCTACTACTTATGCATTAGGATTTAAAATTGCTTCTATTAGTGATGCATCATTTACAGCTAGCGGAAATTTCAATTATATCGTTGCAACATTTGGTGCAAAGAATCAATATGATGGCCGTTACAGATTAGACTTTTGCTTTTATCATCCTGGTATCTCTGCAGGTTATGGTTGTGCATCTACAGAAGTAGAACTACATACTATTTCTGGAAATACCGTTAAAGTTTTCTGGCCTTTATTGGGTGGTTATGCTGGCCCAATTCTTAGCGGAGCTTCGCTTAGTTATTTTGGTTCTCAAGAGCCAGCATTTACAGTATTGCCTGGTACTAATAAGGTTAATGTATATAATTCATTTGCTGGAGCTGTAACTTTTTACACAACAATTACAGCAGCATCTGGTTATGATACGAGGTACGAACCAAGCGAAAAGAAATTCTATATAAAGTATGGTTATAACTATGATCCAGGACCAACGTTTAGTGCTGCAAACAATAGGGAGTGGACTCAGACTGCAACTTATCTTGGACCAAGATAATAAGTAAAATCAACTGCTTATTTATATAAAAAAGACTGCTTCAAATTTGGAGCAGTTTTTTTTATAGCGATTTTTAAACAGCAATACAAAGATTCTACAGCAATAGAATTAACTTTATCGCCTTAATTAAAAATTATGTCGGAGCAAAATATTCCCAACCAGCTTAATATTGAAATTTCAGAAGAAGTAGCAGAAGGCAGCTATGCCAATCTTGCGATAATTACTCATTCTCATGCAGAGTTTGTAATAGACTTTGTGAATGTGATGCCGGGCACACCAAAGAGTAAAGTAAAGTCAAGAATCATCTTTACTCCACAACATGCAAAACGGTTTATGAAGGCCCTGGCAGAGAATATTCAAAAATATGAATCTATAAACGGACCGATAAAGGATTTAGAAGAAGTGCAAATGCCTTTTAATTTTGGCGGGCCTACTGCGGAGGCATAATGTCATGCGGGTCATATAAAGTCAAAATAGTCAACAACAAAGATTTCAACTAGTGACTCATATGACCAATTTGACTTACTCACTATAGAATCCCTTCATCTGCAAAACTGAAGTGGCCATCCTCACTAACAATTACATGGTCTAGTACTGCAATATCGAGAAACTTTGCAGCTTCTTTTATTTTAACGGTGAGTTGCTCGTCGGCTCTGCTTGGCTTTAAACTGCCAGAAGGATGATTGTGACAAAGAATAATGTTAACAGCATCTTTTTCCAATGCACTTCTTAAAATAACTCTGGGGTCGGCAACTGTTCCTGTAATACCGCCTTCGCTTATTATTTCAAAATGATTGATCTTATTAGCCCGGTTTAAATATAGTACTGCAAAAACCTCATGCCGGTAATCTTTGAGTTTAGTTTTTAAATAATCTGCTATATCGCCACTGGTTTGCATTACAGGTTTTCCTAAAGGCGCAGCTGATTGTCTTCTTCGCCCAAGCTCCAAAGCGGCAGCTATTGTAATCGCTTTTGCTTCGCCAATACCTTTAATTTTCATCAGGTCTGTAAGTGAAAGCTTGCCGAGTTCAACCAGATTGTCTTTACCTAATTTGAGTATCTCTTTAGCAAGATCTACAGCTGTTTTTTCTTTACTTCCATTATGTATCAAAATGGCAAGTAACTCTGAGTCGCTAAGGCTTTCTGCACCTTTTGTGAGTAGTTTTTCCCTTGGCCTGTCGTCTTTTGCCCATTCTTTGATTGAGTACTTGTGCTCTTGCATACAACAAGTATAGGTAATATTTTTATTCTATCAATACCACTTTGTGGTAGAAGTAAGCCGCCAGCAGATAACCAATATTTTAAAACCAAAATCAGTATCTATGAAAACCAAATCCTTTACTTCGGCGGGCTCTTTACACCCTATACTTTTCTTTGCTGTGGTGTATGTCGTGGCTTTACTATTCTCCATTTTTATATGCTCAACCTTATTTTATAGCTGTAATGCAAAATCGGCTGATATAACTGAGCAACATTCCGTTCCATTAGAAAAACAGGAAATAGTCCACAATAATTTAGCCTTCAAATAGTCTTTTCCTTTTATTTTTTGCATAACACAAAATGTGAAGTGCTATCTTCGCCGCACATTTTTACGCTATGCAATCAGCTAAAATATTCTCAGGAACAGGCTCTCAGCAACTGGCTGAGCAAATTTGTAAACAGTATGGAGCCAAGCTCGGAAAGGTTAATATTCAACGGTTTAGCGACGGAGAAATAAGCCCAATTTTTCTTGAAAGTGTAAGAGGAGACTATGTTTTCCTTGTACAGAGTACTTTTTCACCTGCAGAAAATCTTATGGAGCTTTTGTTGATGATTGATGCCGCCAGAAGAGCTTCTGCCGACAAAGTAATTGCCGTTATTCCTTACTATGGTTATGCCCGTCAAGACAGAAAAGACAGGCCAAGAGTAGCCATTGGCAGTAAACTGGTAGCCAACATGTTAGTTGCAGCTGGAGCCGACAGGGTAATTACAATGGATCTTCATGCCCCGCAAATTCAGGGCTATTTTGATATTCCAGTAGACCATCTGGACAGCCACGCAGTTTTTATCCCTTACATAGAGAATCTGAGACTGGAAAACCTTACCTTTGCCGCCCCCGATGTGGGAGCAACAAACCGCATCAGGGAAATAGCCAGCTACTTTAATGCTGAAATGGTAATCTGTGATAAGCATAGAAAGAGAGCCAACGAGATTGCAAGCATGGTAGTAATAGGAGATGTAACGGGGAAAGATATTGTGATAATTGACGACATCTGCGATACTGGAGGTACACTGGCAAAAAGTGCAGGTCTTTTAAAAGAGAAAGGAGCAAGATCGGTAAGAGCATTAATTACGCATCCGGTATTAAGTGGGAAAGCATACGAGAATATAGAGAATAGTGTGCTGGAAGAATTAATAGTGTGTGATACCATACCGGTAAAAAAGGAAAGTTCGAAGATCAAAGTGCTAAGTGTAGCAGAACTTTTCGCCGTTGCCATTCGCAATGCTTATGAAAACAAGAGTATAACAAGTCTCTTTATACATTCGCAACGCAGAGATAAGTAAACATTTAAACAACATAACAATGAAATCAATTACAATCGAAGGACAACTGAGGACCGGATTCGGCAAAGGCGCCAGCCGACAACTCCGCTCTCAGGAACTTGTGCCTGGTGTAATTTATGGCGGTGAAAAGGAGATCAGTTTTTCTGCTCCTCTTGCAGCTTTTAAACCACTGGTGTACACACCCAGCTTTCAAATAGCTGAAGTAGTATTGGACGGAACAACTTACAGAACTATTCTAAAAGATTTGCAGTTTGATAAAACAACTGACACATTAATTCACATTGATTTGCTGGAACTAACTGCTGGTAAAAAAGTAGTTGCAGATATTCCTCTGAAATTTGTAGGAGCATCCAAAGGTGTAAAAGAAGGTGGTAAGTTGGTTACTAAAATGAAATCATTGAAAGTAAAGACTTTGCCAAAGCATTTAAAAGAGCAGATTGAAGTTAATATTGACAGTCTTGAATTAAACGGAAATATCCGTGTAGAAGATGTGGTTGTGGAAAATTATGAGATACTAAATTCTCCAAGAATTCCAATTGCATCTGTAGTATTAACAAGACAGTTGAAGCAAGAAGAAGCTGCTGCTACACCTGCGGCCGGCGCTGCTGCACCTGCTGCTGCTGCTGCACCTGCTGCCGCAGTAAAAAAGTAATATTTTTTAACTTAATAACGACCCGTCTGGCCCTAAGCGAGACGGGTCTTTTAATTAGTGAACAAATTGAAAAGCCACTTTAAAGATTCAACAATCAATTTCATTAATTAAAATAATTATATTGAGTATTTAATAAATGCAATAAAAAATACGAATGAAATTTTTAATTGCCGGTTTGGGAAATATTGGTGATGAGTATGCTCACACTAGGCACAATATCGGGTTTGATGTAGTGAATGCCTTTGTGCAAAAACACAAAGGCGAATTCAGGGTTGGAAGACTTGCCTATGTGGCAGAGATAAAATGGAAAGGAAAGACTTTTGTTTGTATTTGTCCAACTACTTACATGAACCTGAGTGGGAAAGCTGTTAAGTACTGGATGGACAAAGAGAAAATATCGGTTGAGAATATATTTGTGATTGTTGATGATCTGGCTTTGCCGCTTAATAAAATTAGAGTACGGCCAACAGGCAGCCCTGCAGGCCATAATGGGCTGAAAAGTATTCAGGAAGTGCTGGGTACGGCCGATTACCCAAAGCTTAGGTTTGGAATTGGAAGCGACTTTGCCAAAGGCTACCAATCTGATTTTGTGTTGGGTAAGTGGAGTAAAGACGAAACTCCGATGGTGAAGTTGAAAATAGAGAAGTCAGTTGAAACTATCGAGACATTTGCCACTCAAGGAATTGCGACTGCAATGAATCTGGTAAATAATCAGGTCTTTTCGCTATGATTAATCAGATTGATTACTTACTTTAGCTGTCCCGACTAATTTTTCCTCTGGCAAACCTTACTGTATCGGGAACAAAGGTTTGCAAAATCCAATCAACTTATCGAAGCCAATGAATACTTGTGATGAACAACCACAAGGGAATGTATCCAAAGTATTTAATTAAAAACACCACCTTTTTTATGAAGATTTTTTGTGTTGGCCGAAACTATGCAGCTCATGCTGCTGAACTGGGAAACGAAGTTCCTGATGAGCCGGTAATTTTTATGAAGCCTAAAAGTGCTTTGCTACAACCGCATACACCTTTTTATTACCCAGAGTTTACTAACGAATTGCACTATGAATGTGAGATGGTACTTCGTATTTGTAAGAATGGCAAATATGTTCAGGAAAAATTCGCAGGCAAATATTATGATGCCATCACAACTGGTATTGACTTTACTGCCCGTGATATTCAAAAAGAGTTAAAAGAAAAAGGCCTTCCTTGGGAAAAAGCGAAGGCTTGGGACAACTCAGCTGTTGTTGGTAAATGGATACCGATTGCTAATATCAAAAATAAAAAAGACATAAACTTCTGCATGTATAAGAATAAGGAACTGGTGCAGCAAGGAAATTCAAGTTTAATGATTCATAGTTTCGATGAAATTGTGGCTTATATTTCAAATTATTTTTCAATAAATATTGGCGACTTGATTTTTACAGGAACACCGGCTGGAGTAGGAGAAGCGGTGGTTGGCGACGAGTTGGAAGGATTCATTGAAGATGAAAGTCTATTTACAATGGAAGTGAAATAATCAATTATTTATTATATGCCTGCATGGTTAATTTAGCAGGAGCCAATACTAACAGCAACAGAAAGCCATTCGTAAAACGGATGGCTTTTCTTTTCTCAAGGGCATTGCTTTACCTTAAATTTGCCACTACCATTGTTTGCAATAAATGATTGACACTACTATACTATTGAAGGCATACCGCATGATGAGCCAGGTGAAGGCGATGGCAGAGACGTATGAGGCCAATCGTTCAGTTTGCAAATATGTTCATTCTACTTCAAGAGGACATGAAGCCATTCAACTAGCAACTGCTTTTCAATTACAGCCATATGATTTTGTAAGTCCATATTACAGAGATGAAAGTATCATCATGGGTATCGGCTTTACACCTTATGAACAAATGCTTCAGTTGCTGGCAAAAGGCAATGATATATTTACTGGTGGCAGAGAATATTATTCGCATCCAAATTATAATGGTGATGATAAGCCAACGATGATTCATCAGAGCAGTGCAACAGGTATGCAAGCCATTCCAACAACTGGATTGGCACAAGGTGTTCAATATTTGGAAAATCATTTATCGGGAAGATTAAAAAAAGGTTCCAATGGCGAATTGCCAATTGTAATTTGTTCGCTTGGCGATGCAAGTATTACGGAAGGGGAAGTGAGTGAGGCATTTCAATTTGCGGTGCTGAAACAATTACCGATTATTTATTTAGTACAGGATAATGACTGGGGTATTAGTGTGACAGCCGATGAAGCAAGAGCCATGAATGCTTTTGAATTTGCTGCTGGTTTTAAAGGGATGAATCGGGTGCAAGTTGATGGCAGTGATTTTGAAGCTTCTTATTCGGTGATGAAAGATGTTTGTGAATTTGTTCGTAGAGAAAGAAAACCTTATCTCGTTCATGCACAGGTTCCATTATTAGGACATCATACAAGCGGCGTAAGAAAAGAATTTTATAGAAGCGACGATGATTGGGCAAAACATGAAGAACATGATCCCAATCCAAAACTCAGAAAGAAATTAATAGAGAGAAATGTAAGTGAAGAAATAATAGCTGAGGTCGAAAAAGAAGCTGCTGAATTAGTAGCGGCAGATTTTGCAAAAGCAGTTGCTGCACCAGACCCAGACCCTTCAACAATCGAGGATCATATATTTGCTCCAACACTTGTAACAGAAGAAAAAGGGGAAAGAAGCCCTGCGGGAAAAGAAAAAGTAGTCATGGTCGATGCTGCTTTATTTGCAGTGAGAGAATTAATGGAAAAACATCCTGAAGCAATTTTATACGGACAGGATGTAGGTAAAAGACTCGGTGGTGTATTCCGCGAAGCAGCAACATTGGGAGAAATGTTTGGCGACCATAGAGTGTTTAATACGGCTATTCAGGAAGCTTATGTTGTCGGCTCTACTGTTGGTATGAGTGCTGTTGGATTAAAACCAATTGTAGAAGTTCAGTTTGCCGATTATATTTATCCGGGCTTTAATCAATTGGTAACGGAAGTTTCTAAAAGTTGTTACTTGAGTTGTGGTAAGTTTCCGGTGTCTATGATTTTAAGAGTACCAATCGGTGCTTACGGTGGTGGCGGTCCTTATCATAGTGGTAGTGTGGAAACAACAGTTCTTTCTATCAAAGGAATTAAAGTAGCTTATCCTTCCAATGCGGCAGATATGAAAGGATTGATGAAAGCCGCTTATTATGATCCCAATCCGGTAGTGATGCTGGAGCATAAAGGATTGTACTGGAGCAAAGTACCGGGAACAGAAGATGCGAAAACACCTGAACCATCTAAAGATTATATACTGCCGTTTGGAAAAGCTAATATTATAGTCAATGCTTCTGTTGAAGCTATTGAAAGCGGCGAAAGTTGTGTAGTGATAACTTATGGAATGGGAGTGTATTGGGCAAAAGCTGCCGCGAAACAATTTAATCAACAGGTGGAAATAGTTGACCTGCGGACTTTATATCCATTGGATGAAGAATTAATTTTTGAACGAGTAAAGGCACATGGAAAATGTTTAGTGCTTACGGAGGAACAACAAAATAATTCTTTTGCTGAAGCATTAGCCGGAAGAATTTCTAAAAACTGTTTTCAATCATTAGATGCGGCAGTGGAAGTGTTTGGAGCTTTAAATACTCCTGCTGTACCAATGAATATGGGATTGGAGAAGGCGATGTTGCCGGATGGGGAAAAAGTTGTCGTTGTATTAAACCTATTACTTAATTCCTAATTACTACTTTAGGGCTAAAGCCTTTGAACTTTGATACCAATAAACTCGACACTAAGGTTGGTTTATTGACAATATCAGTCTTTTTTATTTCCTGAATAGTTAATTATTTTCAATTGATTTATTGCGATAATTGCTCCAACGATGGAGAATATTAATATGATAACTAATAAGGCCACAGCAAAATTACTATTGGAATCGTTTCTTATCTCCTCATTGTATGCTACTATAAAAGAAAAAATCAAGAATACAAGTGCAATGAAGAAAGCTATACCTGAGACTAAATACCATCTTCTTAGTTTTTTCCAGGTTGTTTGTTGAGGCAGTCGCCTAGAAATAAACAGAAGGTTTAAAATACAATTTATAATTATTACGATAAAGCTAAGAATTATTGGAATAAGTGGAGAAAGGTTTTCGTCTGATGAAACATCTTCAATTGTAAAGCGGAGCATAGTTACAGAAAGCAGTAAGATAACTGCCAGCATAAGACAATTTGCAACAACAAAGAAGAATTTATTTAATGGCATTTTGTTTAACCTTTCAAATTCAACTTTATCTGCAACTCTTCAAACTGCTTCTCATCAATCGTAGCTGGAGCATCTAACATCACATCTCTGCCAGAATTATTTTTTGGAAAAGCAATAAAGTCACGGATGCTTTCGCTGCCACCAAGTATAGCACAAAGGCGATCGAAACCAAAAGCAATACCACCATGCGGCGGAGCTCCGTATTCAAATGCGCCGAGTAAGAATCCAAACTTGTGTAGTTGCTCTGCTGAATCCATTCCTAAGGCTGCAAACATTTTTTCCTGTAATTCTCTTTGGTAAATACGTATAGAACCACCGCCGATTTCATTGCCATTTAGCACCATATCGTAAGCATTGGCTTTGATGTTGGCATACGGATGTTTTAAGTATTCTGCAGCATTTTCAATTGCAGGATTATTATTGATCATCGTTTCTATCTGCATGGGCTTTGGCGATGTAAATGGATGATGACGGGCTACCCAACGGTTTCCTTCTTCATCGTATTCAAACAATGGGAAATCTAAAACCCACAACAGTTTGAATTCATTATCTTTTCTTAAACCTAATCTTGTTGCCATTTCCATCCGCAGATCACTGATGGCTTTTCTTGTTCTTTCTTCTGCACCTGCAAGAATTAAAACTAAGTCACCTGCTTTTGCATTACTCGCCTCAGCAATTGCTTTTAACTTTTCTTCAGAATAAAATTTATCTACGCTGCTTTTATAAGTACCGTCTGCATTCACTTTTATAAATACCAATCCTTTCATTCCTATCTGCGGACGTTTCACCCATTCAGTCAGTTCATCTGTTTGCTTGCGGCTATATTCACTACAACCGGGAACAGCGATTGCAAGAACAGTTTCAGCCTCATCAAAAACTTTGAAATCAACTCCATTAATTAATGCAGCATTATCCTGTTTGTCAACATAAACAGTTGAAGGCTTTTTCAGATTCAGCACTTTCATGTCGAAACGGATATCTGGTTTATCATTACCATAATTCCACATGGCATCTTCCCAGGTCATTCGTTCTACAGTTTCTGTATAGTCAATTCCTTTCACATCTTTAAAAATGGATTTTACCATTCCTTCAAACATGTTTAAAATATCTTCCTGCTCTACGAAAGCCATTTCACAATCTATCTGTGTAAACTCTGGTTGACGATCAGCTCTCAAATCTTCATCACGGAAACATTTTACAATCTGGTAATAGCGGTCGTAACCACTTACCATTAATAATTGTTTGAATGTTTGTGGTGATTGTGGCAAAGCATAAAACTGTCCGGGGTTCATTCTGCTTGGCACCACAAAATCTCTTGCTCCTTCCGGCGTAGATTTAATTAAGAAAGGCGTTTCAATATCCATGAAACCTTGATTATGCAAATAGTTTCTTGCTGCACGGTTTACGGCATAGCGTAGTTCAATATTTTTCTTAACAGGATTACGACGCAAATCCATGAAACGATATTTCATCCGCAGATCATCGCCACCATCAGTTTTATCTTCTATTGTAAAAGGAGGTACAGCCGATTTGTTTAATATCTTAAAAGAAGTAACTACAATTTCAATATCACCAGTTGGAATATTTAGATTTTTATTGCTACGTTCATTCACTGTTCCAGTTGCCTGCAATACAAACTCTCTTCCTAGTGGATTTTCTTCGAGTTGTTTGTTCAACTCTTCGCCAAACAATAATTGAGTGATGCCATATCTATCTCGTAGATCAATAAATGTAATTGCACCAAATTTTCTTACGGTTTGCACCCAACCAGCAAGGGTTGTTTCCGTTCCTTTATTTGCTAATCTTAATTCGCCACAAGTGTGAGTTCTATACATAATTTTAAGCTTCGAATTTTGCTGAATATTGTTACGGGACGATGAAGAGTGCGACGCAACTGCCGATGCTAGTAGTACTGTTGCTGGCTACAAAAATCAATACATTCCCAATGGCGCAAAGATAAGATAATTGACCTCCGGCTTGCAAATTGCCAAACAGTTGATTACATTTATTATCGAATTCAAACCCTATTAGAAAGTAGCCTCTTTAAATCCGTCCACCATGCTTACACTTGCCATCATTTATTATATCCGGCGTCGTTTACAGGAAGTTAAAAGAAAAAAACAATTGCTGCTTGCCCCATAACTTTTCCTTTAAATCGAAAAGGAATTTATCCTTTCATTAAAATTTTAGTGAAACGATTTATATCGGCCTCTGCTGATATAGGATTGTTATATATTAATTGTTCAGCCAATTGCTTTGCAAAGTAAGGTGCCAAAGAACAACCTTTTGTTCCCATTCCATTTAAGATTCCGATGTTTGGATATAGCGGATGCAAACCAACGAACGGTCTTCTTTCCAAAGTTGCAGGACGAATACCAGCTAGATGGTCTACAATTTTAAATGGAACTTTTAACCACTCTTTTAATAAGGCTTCTGTTTTTTCTTTGAATGCAGGAGTGGCATCGGGGTTGTCAAATTCCCAAGCATAGTTGGAGCCTATCCACCACAATCCGGGTGTGGAAAGTGGTGTCAGCATCATTCCTTTTTTATAAATATTTGTTGTGGGAAGATCAGGAATTTCAACCAGTAGCAGTTCTCCTTTATTTGGGGCAAAGGGTAAAAGTTTAAAATATGGATTGTCAGCACAGTTTGCACCATCGCAGAATATAATTTTACTTGCAGTGATATTTTTGTATTGTATTTTATCAGCAGCTATTTTTAATTGTTCGATTTCAAATTCTTCTTTGAGCAAGAGATTCTTTTCTTTTAAATGATTCCGCCAGGCCGGTAATACTGAATCAAGATGAACGGTGTAAACGGGTTTAATTTCTCCACAGCCAAAATCATAATTGAAATTATTTCTGAAATATTCTTGTTCTGAATATTCGCTGACATAAGCTGCTTTTTCTCCAACCCTTTGCATAAAGCTTACCCGCATTTGTGGACTTGGGAAAAAGTCGATGATGTTTTTTTGAGAGATGGTAGTGATGCTTAATTCTTTTCCTAATGCTGTATATGCTGAATTTGCAAATGTAATAATCTCATCTGCAAGCCAAACTTCTACATGTCTTCTTCCGGTAACTGGATTAATGATTCCTGCTGCTATTCTTGAAGGGGAATTAGAGAAATTATTATCAATGATAATGAAGCTCTTTTGCTCTTTCTGCAAATAATATGATAGCCAAGTTCCACTAATTCCCTGGCCGATTATTAAGTAATCTATCTGCATAGGCAAATGTAATGCTCAATAACCAATGCTCAATTATCAATGTTCAATTAGCGAGAAGCCGTTTTAATTTGAACATTGATAATTGAATATTGAGCATTTTTTTATTCTACCGTAATTCTTACACCTTCTGAATGCGAAGTAAACTCCGGAGCATACATGCATTGAATCGTAGTAACTCCATTGCTAAAATTACCCGTATGTGTTACGAACAACGGATACTCAAAAACATAAGTTCCTTTCCTCAAATAACTAAAGAAGAAATTGGTACTTGCATCTTTGGTGCTTTCGTAATATCCTAATCCACCCTGGTATTTGTAACTGCTTAAAACATTAACAGGTTCCAGTGCCGATGCTCTCATGTCTTTCATGTGTACATATTCCATGTCACGGTCTACACGAAGTTCTACTCTTACTTTTATCTTATCGCCAACTTTCAACACATCACCATCTTTTACAGGAGTGATGACTGGCCCACGGTCAGTATTCTTTTCAACAAACAATTTCTTCACCAAATTCAATGGCGTAGCTGCTGTTGTTATTTTATCCAGGTCTTCAAAATACTGCCAGTAAACACCGCCCCAGCTCACCGAGTTAATTGGTTTATTAGTTGATTGGTTAATTGGGGCTTTAACTGTAACATTTATGCTTCCCATTTGAGCATTTATTTTGTTGCCTTCAATCACTTTTTTGAAATAACCAGTACCAGCTTCTTGCCCTGCTTCGGTAGATTTGATTATTGTAGTTCCCAATTTTACTTCTACAATAGGTTCGCTGCTCAACCATTCTGTTCCTTGCAATAGCAATGCATAACAAGCTTCTGCAGTAGCCTTCGTTGTTTTCCAGTTATTGGTCTGTTTATTTTTTAATAACCATGTTCTCAGATCATCAACTGTTTTGGTGTCTTTGCCTGCTTCCTGGAAAGCTTCAATCAATAAAGCCTGAGTTTCTATTGGAGCCTGATACCAGAACCATCCATTGGTCTGATCTTTCCAATACATTCCCAATTCTTCATTGATGATGGATGTTTCTTTCAGCGATTTAAGAATGGCAGCAGGAGTTTTTGCATCATCTGTTCTGTGTAAGGCTAATGCAATCATTCCCTGCATATATTTACTTTGACCAACCCATGATTGTTGTGCTCTTCCACGGAAATAAGTGTATGCAGTGTTCGAAGCTGCTGCAATTTTATATTCAGGGAAGAAGCTTCTCATGTACAAATACTGAATAGTTGTATAACTAGGTGTGTATTTTTTCAAATCTGTTTTAGACTTGATCAAGTTATCATAGTCCTCTTTTATTTTTCTGTCTAAATAAGGAATCGCTGTAGCGAGGATTGATTTAATGTTGTCATCCTGACCTTTTGCAATAGCATTCAGTTTTTTCAAGTGACCAATTCCTGTTACAATATACTGTGTCATATAACGATCATCGGGGCCACCGGTAAACCATACAAAACCCCCGTTGCTGCTTTGCATTTGCTTCAGCTTTCCATACGAATTATTTAACTGCTCACTCATTTTTATCATGTCGAAGAGTAAAGCAATATTTCTTTTTTGCTCCGCTTCATCTTTTGCCTGCAATACCCACGGTGTTTCTTCCAGCATTACTGCTTTCAGTTCCTGATTCTTTTGCAGATTACTCATTAGCGCAGCGGTATCTTTTATTTTCCATTTGTCAAAAACCTCTTTAATCCGGGGCGATGAATTAGAAATATGCGTTGCTAATGAATTTGCATAATATCTGTTCCATGTTTGTTCTGCACATTCATACGGATACTCCATCAGGTAGGGTAGAGCCTGTACTGCATACCATGCTGGGTTGGAAGTGTATTCCAGCGTTAATGCATAATGCTGTAAGGTTTCACTTTTGCCGCTGTTCAGTAATTTATCAAAACTGAATTGTTTAGTTCCGGTTCCTCTCATTGGTAACGGCATTGTTTCTGTAACCAGCATTCTGTTGGTAAGAACAGGTAATACATTTTCTTCTCCATCAGAATAGTTCCCAGCTTTGGCAACAATTCTCCAAACCAATGCATTGTTAAACTGATAAGGAATCTCTATTGGGAATTTCACCACTTCACTTTGTCCTGCTGCAACGGTGAAATACTGATTAGGAATTACACTGCGGAACTGGCCATCTACCGGTTCATTGGTAGTGGCATCAAATAATTCTAAGGAAACAGTTCCTGTCATTTCTTTATCAGACAGGTTAACAATCTTGGAATTGAGGTCAATCTTATCACCTTGTCTTACAAATCGTGGCGGATTTGTTTGCACCATTAGTTCTTTTTGTGTAACGATATCTTTGGTGCTTGTTCCAAAGGCAGCCTCTTTTGTATGCGCCAATGCCATGAATTTCCATTTGGTTAATGCCTCTGGCATAGTGAATGAAAACTCAATTGCTCCGGTGCTGTCTGTTCTTAGATCAGGAAGGAAGAAAGCTGTTTCGTTGAAGTTCTTTCTGATTTTGACATCGCCAGATTGATCAGGATTTTTTTCATTATCAAAAGTATCAGCTACGCCGTCTTTGTCGGAATCAGTTTTTTTCTTTGCAACATCACCTATTACAAGACTTTCATCCATACCCTTTTCTTCAGCAGGTGGTTGTGCTCCATCGGCGTTTCCATTTGCAGTTGGTGAAGGTCTTTCAAGACGCATCATTTTTTGGCCGCCGCCATAATCATTTAGAATATCATATCCTCTAACATCTGCAAAGAGATAATCATATCTTTTATCAACGTATTTCCCTGCCTGATCATTAATATAACGTTGATTAGATTGTACCTGACTAAAATTTTGTGTACCTACCCAACTATTCCTGTTATAATAAGAAGGCCAAATAGATGGCTTATACCAGTTATGTTGTACAAACTGATCCAGTGAAGCATCATACATGCTGCCCAACATTTCTGCTGCAACTTTTTCTTTTTTTAATCCGGTAATTCTCAGTTTCCATTTTTCTTCACTACCCGGTAAAGTTTTATCACGGTAGGTAGCATATTCAATGCTGAGTTCTTTGTTTGTCCAAGGAATACTGATGGTCTGGTTAAGTTGATAAAAACGATTATGCTTGATAAACATCCAGCCAACACCATAACCAGGTCTGTCTCTTTCTGTTACTAGGTAATTGAATTTTCTCTTTTCATTATCTAGCTTAATAAATGAATAGTCAACTGCCGACGGAATATTTTTATTGTCGTTTTTGTCCAACTGATATACTACAAATAGATTATCGGCTGCTGTTCCCAACTCAACGTTTGCTGTTTCACCAGGTTCAACAGAAGTTTTTGTATTCCCCAGCCATAAGTAATCAGGTCTGTTCAGTTGATTACTCTTTTCATCAAACAGTTCAATGTATTTTACATCTTTTACTATTTCTCCATTCTTATCTTTTGTTTCCATTTCAATCACATAAATGCCGGGAGTATATTTCCCATTCACTAATGACCATTCACCATTCACCCTGCTTGAATCTACCTTACTAAACACTTCTTGTCCCTCCTCCCAACTTTTAGTATCCGATTCATTATCATACTCATCAAAAGGAAATAGTTTAATGTATTCATTTTTACCCATTACAAACTGATCGGGTCTTTCCCAATAGCGGTCACGGATTAATCTTTTTTCTTCTTTCAGTTTAGTGATAGTTACTTTAACTGTGGCTGGTTCATACTCGCCATTCATATTTTGTGTGCGGATAGATAGTGACTTTAAACTATCGGCAGGTAAACTCGCCGGAACAGAAGAAACCAACATCAGCGATTTATAACTTACAGAAACTGATTTTTCGCCGCTTCTTGTTTCTCCATTTATATCAGTTACGTCTGCATACACCGTGTAATCAAATACCGGCTCCAATTTTTTATCAATTTTCAAATCAGGAATGGCTGTGAATTCAATTACAAATTTTCCATCCTTATCTGTTTTTACTTCACCATGTGCAATTTCCATTGGCGAAGTTGGAGGCTGCCACGAACGCCAAAAGAACCACGGATATAAAAAGCGAGGTTGCCTTACTACTCTGTATTTTACATTGGCGCCGTCAATATTATTTCCGGCGTAAGCTTTTGCTACACCCGTTACTTTTATTTTATCATTTACTTTATAAGTTCCTTTAATAGGTTCGTAGTCCACAAAGAATTTAGGCCTTTTGTATTCTTCTACTTTGAAACCAATATTCCCGCCATCTTTTTTTGTGTAGATAGAAAATTGACCGTTCATGCCAGTATGCGGCAATTGAAATTTTCCGTTGAAAGAACCAAATTCATTTGTTGTTAATCGGATTGTATCTACATCTTTATAATTAGCATCTCTTAACACAACTGTGGTAGAATAGCCAGCCATTACACCTCCGGTTTTTTCTACATTATTTCTTGTCAATACTATTCCTTTGTAATAAACCGTTTGGCCGGGGCGATAAATAGCTCTGTCTGTAAACAGGTGTATGGAAGTAATTGATTTTGACTCCTGCGGTTGTTGATTATAATAATAGTAATCGTAAGCTAGGTCAGTCATGAAAAGATAATCGTTGCCATGTTTTACATCCAGTAAAAATGAATAGTTTCTATTATTATTCTTTTCATCTTTAACTCTTTTTATTTTAAAAAAGCCATTGGCATCAGTTATGTACATTTCCCCTTTTGTTTTCTCATATTTTGATTGCTGATAATTATAGGTTTGCTGCCAAAGTTGTACAGTTGCTTTTGCCAACGGCTGTCCTGTATTTCTATTCAGTACAAAATAATCGGTACCATTGTTTACATAACTGATTCCGGATACATAAAATAATCTTGCTCCAATAATTGTTTTCTTTCCTGTAAAATCATTTTTATCAGAAGCAGCCAGAAAGTATTCTCCCGGCGGTAAAGCATCTACTTTTAATTCTACACTATGCAATTGCAAATCATTGGTAGCAGGTAGTGACTGTTGCCAACTTTTATCTGCTTTGGTATCAGCTATAGCGGTCCAGAAGCGATTGTCATATTGTGTTTCTAATAATTTTTTAAGATTGTCGTCGGCTTTAACTATTCGTAAGTAAAGTGTGTTGATGTTTTTATATTGAACCAATGTTCTCATTGGCTGATCAGGAACATTTACTTTTTCAATAGAGAATTGTAATGAGGCGCTATTGATGCTATTTAAGAGATTATAGCAATTGATTCGCCCTTCAGACGAATCTTTTTGCATTAATACCTGCTCACATATTTCTTTTGCTTTAATGCGACTGTAGCGGTTTGTGGTATCGCCATAAGGTTTATAGGTATTCGCCTTTTGTTCATATATCTGTGCAACGAGATACCATGCCTGTGCGGCAGCTGGAATTTTTTCATATTGGTGAGCAATATGATTTAATGCATTAAAATAAAGCTGTTCTTTATCCGGATGAGTAGATTTTTGGTTTACGAATTGAATGCGATGTATGTCTACATCAATTAATGCATCTGGTTTTGCATCATTTAAATGAAAGGCGATTAATTTTTGATAAATGAGTAGTGCTTTATGTTGTAAGGACATTGAATCCTTTGTCGGAAATTTTCTGGTAACAAAATCTGCTGCCGGATCAAAAGCACTGGCGAGATCAATTTCAAAGGCATAGGCTGGTTTTTTAACATCTCTTTCATCATTATCAAAATAGGCGATAGCACGGTGGGCTAACAAATCATACAACGTTGGCCGCAGATGACGAACATTGCCTTTTGTTATAATAGCATCAAATGGATCAAGTTTTGTTTGTTGTAATACCTTTTCGTTTTTTATCGATTGTAAATATAATTCTCCAATCTTTTTATGAAAGTCTTCAGCATCCCAAGTGGCTATATCTGTTTTTACAAAATCAGCAGTTTTAGTACGGTTATACAATTTCCAGCGGTTTTGCTGATAATAATTCCAATACATATCGGCTTCAAGACTACTTAATATGGAGGTAACTGGTTCTTTACTGGAACTAATCTCTTTTTCTATTTCAGTAATGGAGAATACGGCATTTTCTTCCCGGTTTTCACTTTGCAGCCCCATCATATATACTAATGACTTTATAACCTGTGCATCCTGTTTTTCTTTTTTGGCAAGTGCATATATCAGTTTTACTTCTGTTAGTGCTGATTTGGGCAATCCTTTGTTAACAAAGTCTTCCACCTTCTTCCATTCCTTTTCATAATTCTTTATCGGATTTTGACTAAATGATATCATACTAAAGAAACTAAAGATTGTAACTAAAAGGATTATGGGTTTTTTGATTTGATACTTCATTCTATATTTTTTAAAATCTTCTTTTGCAGACGGATTGTATGCGTTATAAGATGCCGTCAGAAGACAAATTTCATAAAAATTTTTTGCTGCAATCAGAAACAGGAAGTTACCAAAAATGCTGCTGAACAAAATGTTTCAATTTGATTATTATTTTATTTTATAAAATGCAAAAATTATTACTCTACAATCCTTTACCAGCAAGTACTCCGGCATAAAGCCGCAAAAGGATAGGTTTCAACGAAAATTCCTTTAACTTTTTTTTGCATCGTCTTTTGGCATGATGGCATGAGATTGGAAACTGAGTAAATGAAAACAATTACAATTCATTTAAAACAAACAACATGAAAAAAATCTTTACACTAATTATCAGTTCACTGTTCTCACTTTCGCTGCTCGCCTTTGATGGTAGCCGCCTTAGTATTTCAGCAGTAACCAGTAGCCAGGAACTTTCAGTGGAAGTTGATGGCCGCAAATTTTCGATGAAAGATAACAGCATTACATTAAGTTACCTTGCCCAAGGCTATCACCAAGTAAAAGTTTACCGTCAAGCTAAAAGAGGAAACGGAAACACCTTTGGCAGAAATGTAATCATCTACACCAATTCAGTTTTACTGAAAAGAGGTTTTCATCTTGACATTACTATTAACCGATTTGGTAAAGTATTGGTGGATGAACGTAGAATGGACATTAACGACGAATGGTATAATGATCAGGATGATTATTATGACAGTGATAACGGTGGCTGGAATAATGGTTTGAATAATGTAATGAACACCCGGGAGTTTGAAACTGTAAAAACATCTCTTCGTAAAGAATGGTTTGAAAACAACAGAATTACTTCAGCAAAGTTTATTATTGAAAAAAACAATTTTACTACTGCGCAGGTAAAAGAAATGATGATGCTATTTACTTTTGAAAATAACAGACTTGAAATTGCGAAGCTTGCATACAATAAAACAATTGATAAGAATAATTACTATCAGTTAAACGATGCATTAACTTTTAGCAATAGCAAAGAAGAACTGGCCCGTTTTATCCGTCAATCCCGTTAAGTTTTCATACACACTCCAATAAAAAAGCCTCGCCGTTAATTCGGTGAGGCTTTCCTTTATGTACGAGATTCTTTATTTCTTGATAACTTCCGCCATTTTTTTACCAATATCAGCAGGGCTACTTACTACATGAATACCACATTCGGTCATGATCTTCATTTTAGCAGCAGCAGTATCATCTGCACCACCTACAATGGCACCTGCATGTCCCATTCTACGGCCTGGAGGAGCTGTTTGCCCAGCTATAAACCCTACAACAGGTTTTTTATTTCCATTAGCTTTTATCCAATTGGCTGCTTCGGCTTCCATTCCGCCACCAATTTCACCAATCATAACGATTGCATCTGTTTCGGGATCATTCATTAATAATTCAATTGCATCTTTAGTAGTGGTTCCGATTATTGGATCGCCGCCAATTCCAACTGCTGTTGAAATACCCAAACCAGCTTTTGCAACCTGATCAGCAGCTTCATAAGTCAACGTACCGGATTTTGATACTATACCTACACGGCCTTGTTTGAAGATAAAGCCTGGCATGATACCTACTTTACATTCGCCGGAAGTAATTACACCCGGACAGTTTGGGCCGATAAGTCTTGTCTTTTTTCCCTGTAAATAATTTTTCACTTTTACCATGTCTTGCACAGGAATTCCTTCGGTAATACAAACCACCAGTTTCACACCTGCATCGGCAGATTCCATAATTGCATCAGCAGCAAAAGCAGGAGGCACAAAAATGATACTTACATCAGCACTTGTTGCTTTGACGCAATCGGCTACCGTATTAAAAACTGGTTTATCTAAATGCTTTGTGCCGCCTTTTCCGGGTGTAACGCCACCAACCACATCTGTACCATATTCTATCATCTGTGTAGCATGAAATGTACCTTCCGTACCCGTAAAGCCCTGCACTAAAATTTTCGAATTCTTGTTAACGAGAATACTCATGATTACTGTTTATAAGTTGCCGCAAAAGTAAGGGATTTGCGGGTTTTTGTCATCAGGTAGGTTTATTCCTCGTTTGGCGGGGGAATAAGAATTGGAGCATCTTTATCAAGCAACTCTTCCATATTTCTATCGCCAGATATTTTACCGGTTTCCTCCAACATTCTCATATCTTTTGCATCTTGTAAGAATTGTGATGCAAATATGAATTCGTTCAATCTTTCATTTTTGCTGAATATGATCTCTTTGTTAGTTCCTTCCCATTCTTTATTGCCCTGGTACATATAAAGAATAGAATTTCCGATTTCCATTACACTGTTCATGTCATGGGTATTAATAACCGTGGTGATATTGTATTCAATAGTAATTTCTTTGATCAACCTATCAATTACTAGTGAAGTTTGCGGATCAAGACCAGAGTTAGGTTCATCACAAAAAAGATATTTCGGATTAAGGACAATGGCTCTTGCCAGTGCGACTCTTTTTTTCATACCTCCACTTACCTCTGATGGAAATTTTTTATTTGCTCCTACCAGATTTACTCTTTCTAATACTTCGTTTACTCTTCGTAGCTTTTCTTTGTAACTGTCTTTTGTAAACATGTTCAACGGGAACATCACATTTTGTTCAACCGTTTGGCTATCAAATAAGGCTGACCCCTGAAACAACATCCCTATCTGTTTTCTTATTTCAGTTTTATCAGATCCAGTCATTGCAGTAAAGCTTTCGCCACTATATAATACTTCACCTTCATTAGGTTCAAAAAGGCCAACCATGCATTTCATCAATACCGTTTTGCCACTTCCACTTGCCCCGATTATGAGATTGCATTGCCCGGCTTTCATAACCGAACTTACGTCTTCGATAATTGTTTTATCGCCGAATACTTTTTTTATATTTTTAACTTCAATCATTTGTTTTATTGTGCAGATGGTAATAGCATAGCAGATAAAATATAATCAGCGATTAAAATTAATATACAACTTACCACTACAGCTTTAGTACTGGCTTTTCCAATTTCTAATGCTCCGCCTTTTACATAATAACCATAAAAAGCAGGTACACTTGAAATTATAAATGCAAATACATATGCTTTTATCAAAGCAAAAATTACATTAAATGGAACAAAAAATTCCAGTAAACCTTTGTCATAAACACTTCCTGGAATGATTCCTGAAGCTACCCCTGCCAATCTGCCGCCCCAAATTCCCAAAGCCATTGCAATAGCTACAAGTAATGGAATCATTAAAAGTGCTGCAATGATCTTAGGCAGAATCAGATAAGTTTTTGTATTGATGCCCATTATTTCTAATGCATCAATCTGTTCGCTTACTCTCATGTTGCCCAATTCGCTGGCAATACGGCTGCCGGCCACTCCGGCTAATACAATACAAACCAATGTAGGAGCAAATTCAAGAATAACGGTATCTCTTACAATCTGTGCAATTGTAGATGGGGGAATTAACGGACTTACCAATTGATAGGCTGTTTGTATTGTTGATACAGCCCCTATAAAAACAGAAATAATAGCAACAATCCCTAATGAACCAAATCCGATTTCAGTGCATTGATGCATTAACTCCTTCCAATACATTTTTGCATTTTCGGGGCGAGAAAACATTCTCTTAATCATCAAAAGGTACCGGCCTATGTCATTGAAAATGGTCATATAAAATCTAAAATACGATGATTTTCTTTGCTATCTGTCTTCCCGTCAGGATAGTTGTTTTCTGTTTAAATATTTCTGCTAGTTTTTTTTGAATCGTTTCCACCATTTTGAACGTTTTACAATATCGCCTGTTGGTGATTGGCTTTTGCTTTGTGCGTCTACAACTGCAACAGAAGCCATATTTATAATACTTCGTACAGAACTTCCTAATTGCAAGATATGTACAGGCTTTTTCAGACCTAATAAAATTGGCCCGACTGCATCAGCAGTTTCTAGTTCTTTCAAAAGGTTATAAGCGATATTACCCGAAGCAAGATTTGGGAATATTAAAGTGTTTACATCTTTATCTACCAATTCGCTGAAAGGGTAATTTTCTTTCATCAATTCCTTATTAAAGGCTACACTGGCCTGCATTTCTCCATCCACTATCAGCGAAGGCATTTTTTCTTTTACAATTTGTCTTGCCTTTGCCACTAAAGCAGCTTCTTTAGAATTACTACTACCGAAGTTGGAATAACTTAGCATAGCAATTCGGGGAGTGATATTAAAATGTTTAACTTCTTTTGCAACCATTAATGTTATCTCTGCTAATTCTTCGGCTGTTGGATTAAAGTTTACTGTTGTGTCGCCAAGAAATAATGGCCCTCGTTTTGTAAGCATTAAGTACATGCCGGCAATCTTCTTCACCCCTTCTTCTGTACCTATTGTATGTAATGCCGGACGAATAGTGTCTGGATAATTTTTTGCCAAGCCAGATATCATACAATCAGCATCGCCAAATTCCACCATCATACAACCGTAATAGTTACGGTCTTTCATTACCTTTTTAGCTTCATAGGCATTGAAACCTTTTCTTCCTCTTTTGGCTAAGAAAGCTTCAGCATAAGTACATCTTCTTTCTTCCATTTCTTCACTTCTTGGATCGAAAATGGGAATGTCCTCAATGTCAATACCGTTTGTTGCGGCGATATTCTTAATCTTTATTGGATCGCCAAGGAAGATTGGATAACCTATACCTTCATCAAAAATAATTTGTGCAGCTTTTAATATTTTCACATTATCCGCTTCGGCAAACACAATTCGTTTTGGATCTCTTCTGGCTTTGTTACCAATAATTCTCATCACTTGGTTATCAAGTCCTAGTCGTTTGTTTAAACTTGTGACGTATGAATCCCAACTAGTAATTGGTTGACGGGCAACACCACTTTCCATAGCCGCCTTTGCGACTGCAGGTGCAACTGTCGCCAATAATCTAGGATCGAGTGGCTTTGGAATAATATAGTTTTCACCGAAGGTGATATTCTTTTCATTGTATGCCATGTTCACCATATCGGGAACTGGTGATTTCGCTAGTTCTGCTAAGGCTCTTACAGCCGCCATTTTCATTTCTTCGTTGATATGTGTAGCCCTTACATCCAATGCACCACGGAAAATATATGGGAAGCCCAATACATTGTTTACTTGGTTAGGATAATCACTTCTGCCAGTAGCCATTATTACATCCTTTCTTGCAGCTTTTGCATCATCCCAACTTATTTCAGGATCAGGATTAGCCATTGCAAAAACGATTGGGTTTTTAGCCATCCCTTTTACCATTTCCTGTGTAACACAATTACCAGCACTTAGTCCAATAAATACATCAGCATCTTTCATTGCCTGTGTCAGCGTCATATCTCCTTTGGCATTCGCAAATTTCAATTTAAAATCTTCCAGATCAGTTCTTCCTTTGTGCAACACACCTTTGCGGTCAAACATTAAAAAGTTTTCATGCTTTGCACCCAGCGATTCATATAATAAGGTGCAAGCCATTGCCGCCGCACCAGCACCATTCACTACAATCTTTACTTTTTCTATTTTCTTTTTTTGAATTTCCAATGCATTCAATAATGCTGCAGCGCTGATGATGGCTGTTCCATGCTGATCATCATGCATTACCGGAATATTCATTTGCTTTTTAAGCTCTCTCTCAATGTAAAAACATTCAGGTGCTTTTATATCTTCCAGGTTGATGCCGCCAAAAGTTGGCTCTAATGCTTTTACAATTTCAACAAACTTTACAGGATCTTTTTCATTGATCTCAATATCAAACACATCTATATCTGCAAAAATTTTGAAGAGAACTCCCTTACCTTCCATCACTGGCTTACTGGCTTCAGGGCCAATATCGCCCAAGCCCAAAACAGCAGTACCGTTACTGATAACGGCCACAAGGTTTCCCTTGGCTGTATATTTATAAACATTTTCAACATCGGCTGCAATCTCCAGGCAAGGTGCTGCCACACCGGGTGAATATGCAAGAGAAAGGTCTCTTTGTGTTTTTGCCTCTTTGGTGGGTATTACTTCAATCTTTCCAGGTCTTCCTTTAGCATGGTATTCGAGAGCCTGTTGTTTTCTTAATTCATTTGACATAGAAAATTATTATGTTACAAGCTGTAGTAATTCTGCTCATCGTCCCTTGTGATCTTTGATCTGTTCTCTTTTATTCTTTCAGTGAAAGAATAAAAGAGAATCACTCTTGTACTGCAGTAATTCTATTCAGCCAATAGGGGTTGCAATGTACAAAATAATAGTACTAACAGCTGTTGTATGTTATTTGTTGATTATGAGTAGCTTGTGTAGTTATGATTTAGCTGAGCTGCCCAGCCATGCCATCATTCCCATTCCAATTTCAATTGCGGTTTCATCAATATTAAAAACAGGTGTATGTACACCGGCAGTAATACCTTTGGCTTTGTTCATGGTGCCGAGGCGATAAAAACAAGCTGGTATTTGCTGTGCATAGTAACCAAAATCTTCAGCACCCATTCTTAATTCTGTTTCACTTACATTTTCAGCACCCATAAAATCACTTGCTAGGCTCATTGCTTCTGCTGTTACTTTTTCATTATTCATTACACATGGATAGCCAACATCGATATGCAGATCAGCTTCTCCTCCCATCGATTGAACAAGATTGTTTACAAGTTGACACATCAATTCATGTGCTTTAAACCGCCATGTTTCATCCATTGCTCTAAATGTGCCCATCAGTTTTACTTCATTAGGAATTACATTGGTTGTGTTTCCTGCATTGAAAGAAGTAATGGAAAGCACAGATGGATTAAATGGGTTGTTATTTCTACTTATCAATTGCTGTAATGCAATGATTAAATGTGAACTTATCAATATCGGATCAATAGTAATATGTGGTGAAGCAGCATGTCCACCTTTTCCTTTTATGGTAATATATATTTCGTCGGCACTGGCCATTACCTTACCACTTCTGAAACTTAATTCACCTACTTCTAAAATTGTATTTACATGTAAAGCATAAATAGATTGTGGTTTTGGATTTTCCAACACACCATCTCTTATCATCAATGATGCGCCGCCTGGGTTTTTTTCTTCTCCCGGTTGAAAAATTAGCTTTACAGTTCCTTCCCACTCAGCTTTTAATTCATTCAAAATTTTTGCAGCCCCTAATAAACAGGTTGTATGTACATCATGGCCGCAGGCATGCATTACTCCATCATTCTTCGATTTATAAGGAATATCGTTTTCCTCCTTGATAGGCAATGCATCCATATCTGCTCTCAATGCAACAATTCTTTTGTTAGGATTTTTTCCTTCTATGATGCCTACAACACCGGTAGTTGCAATAACTGTAAATGGAATTCCGAATTCTTTTAATTTTCCTTGAACAAATTTTGAAGTTTCAAATTCTTGATAACTTAGTTCAGGATGAGCATGCAGATGATGACGTACTTCAACAAACTCAGAAAAATACTTTTTTGCTAATGCTTTTATTTTTTCTTGCATGGCGCAAAAATACTAATTCGAAGGCAAGCAAAAGTTGTATAAACTAATAATCCCCACCATTTGGCGGGGATTAATTTATTATTGAATAATTCTTTATGGATTTATGCTCTCATCACCCTTGCCAGCTTTCACTTCTATAATATCTTTCATTATAAAAACACCTTTAGGAAAGTAAGTATTAAATCTTCGCTGGTAGGCTTCGGCATCTTTCCTGTCTTTAAAGTTTCCGGCTTTTACACGGAAATAGGGCGACTGATACCACATATAAGCTTTTAACTCCGGGAAATAAGTATAAACTCTGGTCTTAGCTGCATATGCTTCATCCCTGTTGTTCGTACTGATAATCATAAGGCGAAAGCCTTTGTCAGTTCGTCTGCTGTCTTTGCTGGTAACTTCATTTATATAGGCTTGTTTTTTTACAAGCAAATCAAGCCTTGGATCTTTATGAACAACAACAGAATTAGTATCTATTCGGACGATTGTTGCTGTATCTTTTTGTGCAAAACAATTTATTGTAACAACAAGTATTAAAAATGTAAAAATGAATTTCATATTTGGTTTAAGATTCGACATTATTGCAAAATTAGTATCCTCCGCCTGCACCAGCAATATTTTCTACAGGATGCCAGGTTGTTTTTATTTCTTGTGTATCCATGATAAAATAAGGGGATTGTCCTTCTTCAGTAGTCCAATTAATTTTATCATAAAATGTAATACGTTTCAGATTCGTTGCGGACTTTTCTCTTATCATTTTCTTCGTTTCAGAATCTTTTTCGCAATAAATGGTTGCATTTACATCCATATGATCAACGAACCATGATGTCAATTCTGATGGTTTACCTGTTAAAATATTAACAACTCCTCCGGGTAAATCCGAGGAGTTTAAAACTTCAGCAAAAGTTACGCCACAAAGCGGTTTTGTTTCGGATGCTAAAACGATGCAAGTATTACCTCCGGCAATTACAGGTGCAATTACAGAAACTAACCCTAATAAAGAGTCGCCTTGCGGAGCAATAATAGATACAACACCTGTTGGTTCAGGCACAGAAAAATTAAAATGAGATGTTGCCACAGGATTTACTGCACTAAATAATTGCTGAAACTTATCGCACCATCCTGCATAATATATCAATCTGTCAATGGCAAGGTTTACTTCTTTCTCTGCCTTAGCTTTTGTTCCGTCTTGTAATATTAGTTCTTCAATAAACTGTGCTTTCCTTCCTTCCAGCATTTCTGCCATACGATATAATATCTGGCTGCGATTAAATGCCGACCTTCCACTCCAGCCGCTAACGGCGCCTCTTGCTTTTACAACAGCATCCAGGAAATCTTTTCTTGAACTCAGGCAAACATTTGCCAGTTTTTTTCCGGCAGCATTGGTAGGAAAATAATACCGGCCGGATTCTGTTCGTGGAAATTGCCCGCCGATATATATTTTATAAGTCTTTAGCACTTCTAATCTTTTGGATGAAGTCTTATTCTCAAGACCATTTTCACTTACTTTAAGCGAAGACTTTTTTATCGTTTTTTCCATAATTATTTTTTAGCTCACAGATTTCGCAGATTGTCACTGATGTTTTCTGTGTACATCCGTGTAATCTGTGAGAACAATTAGTTTTTTAAATTCAAATAAGGCAACAACCCATGTAATCCACCTTCTCTTCCAAATCCACTTTCTTTATAACCTCCAAATGGAGATGTTGGATCAAACTTATTAAAAGTGTTAGCCCACACTACACCAGCTCTCATTCGCTTGGTCATGTTGAAAATCTTTGAACCTTTATCCGTCCACACACCGGCACTTAATCCATAAGGAGAATTGTTTGCTTTTTCAATCACTTCATCTTCGGTTCTGAAAGTAAGAATGGCTAATACTGGTCCGAAAATTTCTTCTTGTGCTATGCGATTGCTCTGTGCTACATTGGTAAATAGAGTAGGGCGACAGAAAAATCCTTTGCTCGGTAAACGGCAACTGCTTTGATACATTTCAGCACCTTCTTTTTTACCGATGCCTATGTATTTATTTATAATATCTAATTGTGATTTTGAATTGATAGCACCAATGTCTGTATTCTTATCCATTGGGTCACCAACAATTAATGATTCTAATCTGTCTTTCAGTTTTCGAATTACTTCTTTAGCTACTGATTCCTGCACATACAGCCTTGAACCAGCACAACAAACATGTCCCTGGTTGAAAAATATTCCATTAATAACACCTTCCACTGCCTGATCAATCGCTGCATCTTCAAAAATAATATTGGCGGCTTTACCACCGAGCTCCAATGTTGCTTTTTTATCTGTGCTTGCAATAGCCCGTTGAATTATTTTGCCAACATCAGTAGAACCGGTAAAAGCAATTTTATTTACATCCGGATGATTGACCATAGCTGCACCTGTTGCACCAGCACCAGTGATAATATTCACAACTCCGGGAGGTAAATCAGCTTCCTGAATAATTTCAGCCAGCTTCAAAGCAGTCAACGGAGTTGTTTCAGCAGACTTCAAAACAACAGTATTGCCCGTTGCAATAGCTGGTGCAATTTTCCATGCAGCCATCAGCAAAGGAAAATTCCAGGGAATAATTTGTGCCGCTACACCCAATGGTTCTGTTGTACGATTTGGGAATGCATATTCTAATTTGTCAGCCCAGCCTGCATAGTAGAAGAAGTGGTTCGCAGCTGTTGGCACATCAAAATCACGGCTTTCTTTTATTGGTTTACCTCCATCTAAGGATTCAATGATTGCAAGCTCTCTTGCTTTCTCCTGCATTATCCGTGCGATGCGAAAAATATATTTAGCCCTTTCTTTTGCAGGCATTTTCTTCCATGATTTCTCGTAAGCATTTCTTGCAGCCTTTACTGCTTTGTCCACATCAGCAGCATTTGCATCAGCCACTTCACTTAGCTTTTCTTCATTTGCTGGATTGATTGTATCAAAATACTTTTTGGACAAGGGCTTTTGCCATTCCCCATTAATAAACAAATCATATTGCTTATTAATAGTCGCTGCACTTTTACTTTCTGGTGCAGGTGCATAGGTCCAGCTTGTATCAAATTTCAATTTGATAGTGTTTGATTTTTTTGTTGCAGTTTTTTTCTTTGTTACCGCCATAATTTATTTTTTATTTCACGCAAAGCCGCAAAGCAAATAAGTCGCAAAGGGGGTATTTTGCTTTACTCCTTGGCGTCTTTGCGAGAAAATTTTTTTAATCCACCGAAAAATAGTTTGCACTCTGATATTGACCTGTCTTCAACTTCACCATCTGCATCAGCACATCATTTGCCAAACTGCTGGCACCAAAACGGAACCATTCATTCGTTAGCCAATCTTCTCCCAATACTTCTTTCACCATTACTAAATAATGCAAAGCAAGTTTAGATTTGGAGATGCCACCGGCTGGTTTCATCCCAATCATCTTTCCTGTCTTGTAATAAAAATCTCTTATTGCTTCCAGCATTACCAATGTTACAGGCATTGTTGCCGCTGGTTGAATTTTCCCAGTTGATGTTTTAATAAAATCGGCACCGGCATGCATTGCAATATCAGATGCCCGTCTCACTTTATCAAATGTTCCAAGTTCTCCTGTTTCTAAAATGACTTTTAGTCTTGCATTGCCACAGGCTTCTTTAATAGCAGCTATTTCATCAAATACAAAATTATATTCCCCTGCATGAAATTTTCCACGACTGATAACCATATCTACTTCATCCGCTCCTTCATTCACGGCATATTTGGTATCTCTTATTTTTATATCCTTTGGGGCTTGTCCACTAGGAAAAGCTGTAGCAACAGACGCCACTTTTACTCCTGAATCACCCAATGCTTTCTTTGCCACTTTTACCATCGTCGGGTAAACACAAA
>Ga0209170_1000179_pt1 | contig 30641 bp, 28 predicted proteins | sample KloWWTKNB14_bulk_FD_187178 | JGI IMG/M metagenome (GOLD analysis project Ga0209170, IMG submission 187178) | Active sludge microbial communities from Klosterneuburg, Austria, studying microevolution and ecology of nitrifiers - Klosterneuburg... | ecosystem: Engineered > WWTP > Aerobic digester >...
TTTAAATCCTACCACCCTATCCCATAATCCTCACCATGATTACTACTGCCGCCCCAAAAGCTTTCATTCTTTCTAATCCAATTTTAAACCTTTAATAATAAGATTAAACCAACGGATACTTAAATGGAATATACTCAGCAATACATTTCTAATGATTATTTGAATTAAATTGCTTCAATTTAAAACCCAGTTTTCACTCATTCCCAAATCTTTGAATTTTATGCTTAAAAAGACTAAGGAGGTATTACAAAATCCATTGTATGTTGGTATCATACTTACTATTATTACAATAATAATAACAGGGCAAACATACCTCTTAACTGTATTGAGAAACGAAGAAGCTGGGGCTACACATTATAATAACTATAAAATTTTCAAGGAATCCTATTTTCATTTAATTCAAAATAAAGATCTCTATCAGTTATATCCTGCTGAACACTTTGACTATTTTAAATACAGTCCAACATTTTCACTATTAATGGCACCAATAGCTTATTTGCCAGATTTAGCAGGTTTGTTTCTTTGGAATTTATTAAACGTTTTAGTTTTATTTCTGGCTCTTTGGAAATTACCATTGCAAACTAATAGAACAAGGCTATTCATGCTGGCAATTATCCTGATTGAGTTAATAACTTCTATTCAAAATTCGCAAAGCAATGGGCTGATTGCCGGTCTTATCATATTTGCATTCATCTTTTTGGAAAAGAAAAAAATTGCAATGGCATCATTGTTCATTGTTTTGTGTGTATTTATTAAAATATTCGGCATAGTAGCTTTTGCTATTTTTCTTTTTTATCCTGAAAAACTCAAAGCTATTGCCTATACAATTGGATGGACTTTACTCTTTTTGGCTCTGCCTTTAATACTTATATCTACGAATCAGCTTTTGTTTCTTTATCGAAGTTGGTTTGACCTTTTATCCTATGATCATAGTGTATCGTACGGTCTTTCAACTGCAGGATGGCTTTACAGTTGGTTTGGTGTAGCAATCAATAAAAACATTATTCTATTGTTGGGTGCCATTATATTCTTAATCCCGGCATTAAAATTTAAGTATTATGAAGACCAGACCTTTAAAACACTCTTTTTATCTTCTATTTTGATTTGGGTAGTAATATTTAATCATAAGGCGGAATCGGCAACTTTTATCATTGCCGTGGCTGGTGTTGCAATTTGGTTCTATAGTCAAGAAAGAAAAATTGAAAATACAATACTGCTATTTCTCGCAATAATCTTCACTGTTCTTTCGCCAACTGATCTATTTCCAAAAGGTATTAGGGAAAATTATGTAATACCATATGTTTTAAAAGCTGTTCCTTGTATTTTAATATGGTTCAAAATTATTTATGAGCTTACAACTTTTGGCATGAGGAAGAGTCGAGATTTAATAACATAAAAGTATAGGAGGGATTTTTATTTTATTTTGTAAATACACAATGGAAGTTGAAGAAAATTTAGTAAAATAATATTAAATTCTACCAGCCTATCCCATAATCTTCACCATGATTACTACTGCCGCCCCAAAAACTTCCATTCTTCCAATCAAAGTAAATAGCATTGATTGGTCCACTGGTACGATCATCAAAAGATAGTTTGTAACCCATTTTCTTTAATTCATCTCTAACAGCTTGCGGTGTTTTATCATGTAATAAAAGATTGCCTGCTCTTGGTTTGCGGTCGCTGATTTTTGTGCCTCCCAACGAAAGCCAAAGTTGGTTGCTGTTAATATTAGCAGCTTCACAGGCTTGTTGAACCGTCATTCCAAACTCTACCATATTTAAAAAGAACTGCAGCAAATTTTGATCTTGAGTATCTCCTCCTTGCACAGCAAACGATAAAAATGGTTTGCCGTCTTTTAATGCTAATGAAGGTGTTAATGTTACTCTAGGTCTTTTACCAGGCTCAATAACATTAAACGGATCTAATTCAGCATCTAAAACAAAGCTTTGAATTCGCTGACTCATTCCAACTCCGGTATTACCTGCGATACATGCCGGTAACCATCCACCACTTGGTGTAATGGAAACTATCCACCCATCTTTATCTGCTGCTTCAACAGTGGTTGTACCCATCCATAAATTTTGCATATACTCTTCATCACTCATTGCAACGTTTCTTACATCATGGTCGGGTGTAGCACTTCCTTGTTTAAGCGAAGTATCTGTATATTTTTTTCGTTCGTTAATCAGATTTAAGTATGGATTAGTTTTCCCCTCAAATGGATAAGGATCGCCGGGGCCGACATTCGCATCGTTCATGTCCAGATTAATCATTCCTGCTCTTTGTTTTGCATATTCCTTACTTAGCAAACCTTTCATCGGTTCTTCGGGAGAAAAATATGGATCACCATAATAAAAGTCACGGTCAGCAAAAGTCATATTCATTGTTTGATACAACGTATGAATGTATTTGGTGCTGTTATATCCCATTTTTTTCAAATCAAAATTCTCCAGCATATTTAGAGATTGCAAAAGAACTGGACCTTGCGTCCATTGCTGCATTTTGTAAACATCAATTCCTTTATAATTTACTGATAACGGTACTTCAATAATTGGTTTCCATTTAGCCAGGTCTTCCATTGTTATTAATCCGCCCTGTTCATTACTTCCACGAACAAATTCTTTGGCAATATCTCCTTTATAAAAACGATCATTCGCTGCCATGATAGCTTCCTTACGGCTTTTCTTTTTCTTCAACATCTCTCGTTCTGATTCAATCATCTTTGTAAGTGTAGCAAGCAATTCTTTTTGTACAAAAATTTCTCCGGCAACTGGGGCTTCTCTCTTTTCACCTGAATGTGGCAAGAAAACTTTTGTACTGTATGGCCATTCTTTTATTCTAGCCTTGCCTCTTTCCATTGCATTGGCAGTTTGTGCATCAATTGCATAACCTGCCGCCAATTCCATAGCAGGTTTTAATACCTGTTCCAAACTCATGGTTCCATATTCAGCCAGCATCAAACATAAACCACCAACTGTTCCTGGAGTAGTTGCCGCCAATGGACCATATTCAGGAGGAAAAGAATAACCCTTGCCTTTAAAAAATTCAACAGTCGCTCCGGTTGGTGCTACGCCTAATGCATTTATAGCAATTACTTTTTTTGTTTTTGGATTATAGATTAACGCCTGCGTTTCTCCACCCCAGCTCAACACATCCCACATTGTGCAAGTGGCCGCCAACATTGCACAAGCTGCATCAACTGCATTACCTCCTTGTTGAAAGATCATTGAACCTGCAGTAGCTGCTAAAGGTTTACCTGTTATCGCCATCCAATTTTTTCCATGCAAAGGAGGTTTTTGGGTTTGCTGTGCATTACAAAAAATAGCAAAAAGCGTTACAAGAAGTAGTGAGGCAATCTTCTTCATGGGTAAATAATTTAATTCTTAAAGATAAGTAAGAGAGAGTATAAAAAGAGATTAACACTCAGGCAAACTCAATGGCACATTTATCGCCAGTCCGCCGTCTGCCGTTTCTTTGTATTTATTATTCATGTCCTTTGCTGTATCCCACATGGTTTTGATGACTGCATCCAATGAAACTTTTGCAAAATCTGGAGTGCTTTGTAATGCTAATTGCGAGGCTGTTATTGCTTTGATAGCTCCCATCGTATTTCTTTCGATACAAGGAACTTGTACAAGGCCTCCAATTGGATCACAAGTAAGACCGAGATGATGTTCCATAGCAATTTCAGAAGCCATCATCACTTGCTTTTGTGTGCCGCCCATACATTCTGTCAATCCTGCTGCTGCCATTGCAGAAGAAACGCCAATCTCTGCTTGGCATCCACCCATAGCAGCAGAAAGTGTCGCTCCTTTTTTAAAAATACTGCCAATTTCAGAAGCCGTTAATAAAAACTGTATAATCTTTTCTTCTTTATTACCATCGCAAAAAGCAATATAATATTGTAATACTGCAGGAATCACTCCCGCAGCACCGTTAGTTGGTGCTGTAACGACTCTGCCAAATGCAGCATTCTCTTCATTTACTGCCAATGCAAAACAACTTACCCAATCCAACGTATATTTAAAATCATTTCCGCCAGATCGGATAATGGATAACCATGAATTGTAATCACTGTATTCTTTTCCGGCTATTAATTTTTTATTTAAAGCCGCTGCTCTTCTTTTTACATTCAATCCGCCTGGAAGCATACCTCCAGTATGACAACCACGATAAATACATTCTTTCATTACCCTCCAGATATTCAAAACACCTTCTTTCGTTTCGGCATCATTTCGCCAAGCACTTTCATTCTCCATCACTACTTCACTTATTGACATTCCAGTTTTTAAACACCAATGTTGAATATCAGCCGCAGTATTAATTGGAAATGGTAATTGAACAACTTCACTGCCGATCGTATCCTCTCCTTCTTTTACAACAAATCCACCGCCTATTGAATAATAAGTTTCGGCAAAATCATCTCCATTCATTGTTTTAGCTAGAAATGTAACAGCATTGGGATGAAAAGGGAGGCTTTCTGTGATAAGGAAATCTATGTCTTCATTTGGGTCGAAATCAACTTCATGCAAGCCAAGCAAAACCAATTTTTTCATACTAGTAATGTCATTGATTTTGGCATCAATCTGATCTACCGCAAAAGTAACCGGATCATCTCCACAAAGTCCCAGTTGAACGGCTATATCAGTACCATGTCCTTTCCCTGTTTTAGCTAAAGAACCGTATAACAAAACCCTTACTTCGTTTATATCAAACAGCAAGTTCTTGTCCTTCAATGTTTGTACAAACCGCTGAGCCGCCCGCCACGGACCCAATGTATGCGAACTAGAGGGGCCCACGCCTATCTTAAAAATATCAAAAACGGAAATTGCCTCGTATGACACAGCTTGTTATTTTTTCAAAAGTACAATTAAAAACCCCGTAAAGCAGAATGCTAAGCGGGGTTTCAAAAATTTGATTAATAGGGAAATTACATTACATCAACCAATGTAACTTCGAAGAACAATATTTCATCGGGGCCAATAGTCCGAAACCCTGTACAGCCATAAGCCAAAGAGGACGGTATTATGAATTTTATAGTGCCCCCTTTTTGAATTAATGGCAAAGCAATTTGCCATCCAGCAATAACACCGTTCAGCGGAAATGCAGCTGGTCCTGTCGCCGGAGTTGTTTGATCAAATGTGCTGTTGTTAGTAATAAATTTTCCAACATAATTAGCAGTAACTGTAGAAGAGATCGTCGGAGTTGGACCACTACCTGGATTTACAATCTCATAGTAGATTCCACTTGGGTGAGTTGTTCCATTAATGCCGTTGGCAGTTGCATACGCCGCAATTGCTGAAGCCTCAGTTTGAACACTCTTAGGTGTGCAGGAATCCACATCTTTTAAGCAACTAGAAGTACCCAAAAGAAGTATCGAAATAGAAATAATGGAAAGAAATTTTTTCATTTTTATATGTTTGTTTATTTAAGACTCCCTTTTAAGGTTTTTCGCTGCAAATATCAGCAGTTATTCTTTATCCCGTTTACTTATTAATTCACGGTAAGATTGCTCATTCATATCCCAACGATGGCGAGCAGAAAAAATTACGATGAAGATAACAATCATTAATGCTGCCACAATTAATACAATGATTAGAGAGGATTTTTCTCTGTGAAGGGCCATATCGGCCTTTTTAAACCATCCTGAAAAAAAATTAATAAAAATAGCCATGATTAATATAACAGCCATTGGTAGGCCGACATAAAGCTGGCGAAGTACCTTTTTCTTTTGTATTCTGTTTTCCTCCCAATATGTGATAAACTCTTTCTCCCCTTCTGTAAGCATAATTCTTGCAAAGTTAATATACTAATGGCTTATCCACTTGCATCAGCAGCACAATTTATCTATATTGTGTCTCTTAATTAAAAAGGCTTTGAAATTAACCCATCTTATTGCTCAATATCTTTATAAAAACAAAAGGCTGGACCTACAGGGTATCGGGAGCTTCCTTCTTGACAATTCCATTATAATTGATGAAGACTCGAATAAAAAAAATCAAGAAATTGGAATAGAAGGCGTTTCTTTTGAAAGTAATGCAGCGACAAAAGAAGATCCGGAATTAGTTTCATTTATTTCATCTTACACTGGTAAAATAAAAGCATTAGCTTCTGCAGATCTGAATTCACATCTGGAACTGGCAAAACAATTCATGAATATCGGGAAGCCTTTTCTTTTTGAAGGCATAGGAAGCCTTACAAGAATAAGATCCGGAGAGTATTCATTTACACCCGGTATTGCACTAACAGAAAAACTTGCTGAACAAAAAATAAAAGAAGCAATGCCAACTTCTTCAACTGAAGAGCCTGTTTCTGATTACAAAAGTGCCTTATATAAACAAGAAAAAAAATCAAACTGGAAAAAGCCAGTTACATTCATTTTGGTTATTGCAGGAATCGCATTAGCAATCTGGGGAGGATATACAGTTTATAAGAGAACATCTGCTGATAATAGTAACAAGACGGAAGTAGCAAAAGAAAACAAAACTATCCTTCTGGAGGATAGCCTTAGCACCAATCCAGATTCAATAACAGCACTACCCGTTAAAAATATCAGTAACCAGACTGGAACTACTAAATTCGTTCTGGAAGTCTCAGATAAAGACAGAGCTACTCAGCGATACGCAAAACTAAAAACTTTTCAGTGGGATGTAAAGATGGAAACCAAAGATTCTGTCTCCTTCAAACTTTTTTTATTGCTACCTATAAATGCAGTAGATTCAATAAAGGTGCTTGATTCCTTAACAAGGTTAAACGGGAAGCAGGTCTTTATAGAACGATAATATAATCCTGAACTTACAGATTCAATGATTTCGAAATTCCTAACTCCAATCCTCTAAGTTCAGCAAGACCTCTAAGTCTGCCGATAGCACTATATCCGGGATTAGTTTTTTTCATTAAATCATCCAGCATTTGGTGTCCATGATCTGGTCGCATGGGTATCGAAATATTCCGCTGCTTCATGATCATTAAAATTTCTCGAATAACAGCATACATATCTGTATCGCCTTCAAGATGATTTGCTTCATAAAAATTCCCCTCACTATCTCTTGTTGTGTTTCTTAAATGCAAGAAATGGATATGGCTTCCGAAACGTTTAAGCATTTTCATAAGGTTATTATCTGGCCTAACTCCCAATGAACCAGTACAAAAACAAAGGCCGTTTGCCGGAGATGGAATAGCGGAAAGAATATCTTCTGCATCCTGCTCTGTACTTACTATTCTTGGTAATCCTAAAACAGGGTAAGGAGGATCATCTGGATGAATGGCCATTTTTAAATCACACTCTTCTGCAACAGGAATTATTTGCTGAAGAAAATAAAAGAGATTTTGTTTGAGTTTAACCTCATCAATGCCATTGTAGGTTTTTAATGCTGTCAATATTTGCTCTTCTGTAAACTGTTCCTCGCTTCCTGGTAAACCAAGTAATGCATTTTTAAAAAGTGTTTCCTTTTCAGCTCCTGTCATTCCATTAAATCTTTGCTTTGCCTTCATTGTTTCGACTTCAGTATAATCTTTTCCGGCTCGAGGTCTTTCTAATAAGTATAGATCAAAGGCAATAAATGCAGAACGTTCAAAATACAGCGCCTTGCTTCCATCTGGCATCGTGTAAGAAACGTCAGTTCTCATCCAATCAATTATGGGCATAAAATTGTACGTCACAACTTTTAACCCGCAGGCGGAAACATTTCGAAGGCTTTGTTTGTAATTCTCAATATGTAATAAAAAAATTCCGCTTTGCTTTTTTATGTCTTCGCTAACGGGCAAACTTTCAATTACAGTCCAGCACATACCAGCATCTTCAACTTGTTGCTTTCTTTTATTTATCTCATCGAGTTGCCATATCTCTCCTACCGGAATATGATGTAAGGCCGTCGCAACACCTTCGCAACCCGATTGTCGTATATCTGCCAGACTTACCGGATCATTTGGGCCGAACCAACGCATTGTTTGTTGCATTAACATTTACTTCTTGAATTATTTTAACAGTATTATATATAGCATTACTCTTCGTTTAAAAGCGAGTCGCCAAACAATCCTTTTTTGATTTTCAAAAAAAAATCCTATTTCAATATTTACTTATTGTTGTATAGTTCATCTGAAAAAAAGTAACCAGAACCAATTCATTATCAGCAACTCGTCTAAACTCCATACAAATTTGTTAGGCCATCGAATGAAGTTACCAGTAAAATAATAATAGTCAAGAAAGGAATGCTTCTTCCACAATAAATACTTAAATGAAAAAGACCTGCTAATTCTAGCAGGTCATAGTTTGTAGAGGTCCCGAGCGGATTCGAACGGGACTAGTATTTTGATAAATAAAAATTCATTTATAACACTGAAAACCAATTAAGTGCAACCATTTATTTGACAAATTCATTTATTACAAAAAAGTCAAGATTTGCAAATGTCTCTTAAAGTACACCAGTCTGAAAAAGATCTGTCTAAAAGTACAAAAAAACAAATCGAATTACACAAAACAAAGATTTATCATCCTATTTAATTGTAAAATTAAATACTGAAATCTATTGTTATAAAAATAATTTTTTTCAAAGTTATATCACAATTATTAAAATATATACTATGAATTCAATGATCATATTTTAATACTCTATTCTCCAATAACCTATCTTATTTTAATGAAATCGAAAGAATTCTAAATACGCCTGGGCTTAAAATTTTAAAAAATGATTTAATAAACATTTAATAATTAATCATATAAGGAAGCTAAAAAGTTTAAATCTGAAATAAAGTGATTTGAAAACTCTCCCACTCGGTCAGCTAACTAAATCCTGAAAAAGGGCAGAAAATGTATGCACTACCAAATATAAAAATAGAAGGTAGCCATATCATCTACATAGTTATTCCGACAATAACAAATCAATAGCAGTAGACAATTTATACTCAATTGCCGGCCCTTCAAAACCTATATTGCGGAATTGAATATATCCCGAAGGCGAAACAATAAAAGTGGAAGGGATTACATTAAATCCAAACCTTTCTCCTAACAATTTTTCATCGGTATAATAAACAGGAAAAGAATATGTTTTATTCCCTTTCCATCCCTGTGCATCTTGCAACGTATTCCCAGACCCGCTGTTAACAACCATGAAAAGCACTTTTGGATTATCTTTATAACGGTTATAAACAGCCTGTAAATATGGCATCTCCTTCATACAAGGAACACACCAGGTAGCCCAAAAATCAATCACAACTACTTTTCCTACCATTGCTGAAGCAGGAACCGGCTCTCCCTTGATATTTACCAATCTCTCCATTACAGGAAGTTTCTTATTGATACGTTCTTTCTTCAATCCAATCATTATTACCGTTCTCCAATGATCCGTCACATCTTTCATTTCTTTTTCCCACCCATCGGTACTTTTTTTCCATTTGGTATAATCTTCCTGCATGTGGCGTTGTGCCGCTGTATCTTCTTGCCCGTCCATTACCAATTTTTTAGTTAGATGGTACGCATCTTCATATTTGCCTTCAAGACGGTAATAGACGGCCGCATTGGCCAATGTTTTCGGATCAGAGGATAAAGCAAGTGCCCGACTAAGATTTTCTCCGGCTTTTTGCCTGTCGCCTTTTTTATGGAGAATGAGTGCTTTCAATGAAAGGGAATTTGCCCGTGCCGTTTGTACTACCTGCATTTTAACAGAGGGAGATACATAAGGAAGTACATAACCTGTTTCGGGCCAATAGCGGATTAGTCCTGCAGGAAAGCTTTCTGCTAAACCAAAAGCTTTTTCTGTATAGACCAATGCCGTATCCAAAAGCATCCCATTATTTAAAAATAACAGTGCATGTTTTAATAAAGTCGGTCCACGATAAGGAGTCGTATCTGTTTTAATCAGATTAAGATGATATAAGGCCTTCTTCAAATTTTTCGCTTCAACATAATATTGCATTAATGTTTCGTGGAGTTCATTAATGAATTTTGCTTTTGCCGACGGCGTTTTCTTCAACAACGACTCTGCTTTATTTTTTCTTTCCTTTTTGTCATCCAAACGCTGTATTTCCGACACCTGCATATCATAACCGGCATCTGTATTCGGATATTTATCCCTGATCACTTTATGAATAGAATCGACCCTAGTTTTTTCACCAATGATCAAATACCCCATTGTTGTTTTATCCCTTAAACCAGGATCTCCTGGTTTTTTATAAAAATTGGCCGCAATTACATTCAACGCCTGAATTCTGTATTTTTCTTTCTCGTCACCAGTCGTACGATTCATTTTATTATGAAGTAACCTAACCTTGGCCTCATAATTATCTGGATAGATTTCCAATTCCTTTTGTAACAATGCCAATTGCAGATCAGGAACTGCGGAGTCCTTCCCCATTTGTGCAGACAAGCTATAAGATTCATACAAATAACCACTTTTTACTCTATTGTCTTTATTAAATACCGCTACTTCATAATGTTTCATCTTCTTAGGTAACTGTATTTTCGTTCCACTTTCTAAAGTAAAAGTTGCATAGGTTGCATAACGTTCCAGTAAAAAAGAAGCTTCCCAATGATTCCCTTTTTTCTCCATAGGAAGGCGATATGGAACATTATAAAAATTTGAATAGGTGAATACGATAGTTACAGCTGTATCCTTTTCATTGATTTGAGTTGTATCCTCTTTAACTGTTAAGGCCGGAGTAAAGTAAATGGTAACAACCTCACCCCTCTTTGGAAATTCAGGCTTTATTTTCACCTGTTGCGCTATTCCACATACAGATGTAAGGAAAAACATTGTAAAGAATAAATATTGTGAAAGCGATTGGGTAAAACAGGATGTTACCTGTTTATCAAATTTCAGCATTGTAATTTTTTTGACAGGTTAAAAATATCCAGGATTTTGTACCAAATTATTGTTTGTGAGAGTTGCATTCAATGGGATCGGGTATAATTGATCATCTGTAGAAACTGCTGTTTTGAAAGCACCAAGAACAGTTACTACTCGGCCCGTTCTTTTGAGGTCGAACCACCGGTGGCCCCACTCACTAAACAATTCTAGTTTTCTTTCTTTTTCAACGGCTAATAAAATTTGATCTTTAGTAAGGCCTGCACCAAGTATAGGAAGACCGGCTCTAATTCTTATTTCATCAATATCCGATTTGGCACCGGATAGATTGTTGAGTTGTGCTCTTGCTTCTGCACGGATCAAGTATTGCTCTGCCTTACGGAGTACCATTGAATATTCTGTAACAGTCCCCGTTCTCACTTTATATTTAAACGGATAAAATACAATTGGTCCTACCGCAGGGGTATAAGCTTTCAGCCAGTTCAGGTATCTCTTGTCTGTAAGTGATTCAAAAGATGAGATAAAATTCGGGTACATAACGTAACCCGGGGCTGTGGTAGCGTTAATTGGGATAATCGAATAGCCTTCCCATGTATTAATAGGTCCTGCTGTTGAAGTATTAATGGCCTGCAATTGCCAGATTGCTTCTGTACTTGTTCTGAGAAAGACATTATTGATGTTTGTCTGTAAAACATATTTTGCATCATCAATCACTTTAGCAGATTCGGTTTCTGCTTTATCCCACTGGCTCCTATACAAATAAACCCTTGCCAGTAATGCAGTAGCTGCTCCTTTGTTTGCTCTTATGCGTTCGGACTGCGGATAATTATCGCTTAAAGCTGCCTGTGCATCTAGTAAATCCTGTATAATTGCATCATATACGAGATCGGCTTTTGTTCTTGGCAATGATGTATTAATTAGAAAGTCAGTATTAGTTATTAATGGTACATCGCCAAAATAATTCACCAGGTGAAAGTAAAAAAAGGCCCGAAGAAACTTCGCTTCACCCATCAATTGTGTAGATTTTGCAAGTGAAACAGTTGTAGATTTATTTAATCCTTCGATCACTGCATTCGCATGATAAATCAGTGAATATGGCTGTGACCATAAACCCGAAACAACACTGTTACCGATAGTTAGCCCATTTTCTTTGAATTCATCTGAAGTAGTGTTAGCAGTAGCCACATGAAAATCATCAGCACTCATAGATGGATAAAAATTGGCCTGCGTATTGGCAAACGAAGAAGAGTAACTGTTCATAGTACTGTATAAACCGGTCAACGAAGATTCTGCCGTTTTATCATCAGTGAAAACAAGTTCATCGCTGAGTGAAGTCCGTGGAGGATCCACTTCAACATATTTTTTGCAACTTCCTAAGAAAAGAAATCCAGCAAAAAAGAAAATATAAATAATAATATGTTTCATAAAATTCATTTAATAATTAACAATGAGGAGAACTAAATAGATATATTTAAACCTACCGCAATAGTTCTTAATACTGGCATGGCTGATGTTTTAACTGATCCAAAAGGATTGATAGGAAAAACAAACCGCCTGTCGAATCCATTGATTTCCGGGTCAAGACCGTTGTATTTGGTAAAAGTGAGCAAATTCTGACCTTGTATATAAATACTGCTGGCCGCAATCTTCCAACGTTTGGTTAATGAAGAAAGGTCATATCGCAATGAAACATTTTTTAATCGTAAATAGGAAGCATCTCCCCATACTGCATCTGATGACCGATAAAAATTTCTGAAAGCAATATTTGCTGCGTTAGTGGACGTAACAGTGGCACGGGGTATAGAAGTGATGTCCCCAGGGTTTCTCCATCTGTCCAATACAGCTGTCGATTTATTACTCATCCCACCATAAGCTCCAGCAAGAGGCCCCCAATCGATTGTTGGTGCTTCCTGTTTTACAAATTGGAAAAATATATCAAGGCTTAGATTTTTATACTTGAATTCATTTGATAACCCGCCAAAGAACTTCGGCAAGGTTTGACCCAAAACCACCCAGTCACCCGCCGAATTGATAAGTCCGTCCCTATTTACATCCAGGAATTCGGGAACTCCTGTATTCGGATTTACTCCGGTGAATTTAAACCCTTTTATAATTCTGGTACTTTTACCAACTTCATAACCGGAAGCATCACCCGAACTTGCTAGGTTATCATAGCGTAACAGTTTATTACCCGGGAAGGAAATATTGAATGCAGTATTCCAGGTAAAATTTTTCTTTTTAATATTTTGTGTATTCAAATCAAATTCCAATCCTTTATTTTCAACCAAAGCAGGGAAATTTGAAGTATAGGAACTAAATCCAGATTGAGGAGAAAGTGTTTGACCGACGAGCTGATCATCTGAACGGTTATTATAATAACTGGTAATTAACGACACCCTATCTTTTAAAAATCCTAGCTCCAGAGAAATATCCAATTTCCTATTAGTTTCCCAACTGAAATTAGGGTTAAAAGCCCTCGCAGGACTCAGACCACTTTGTCCGCCATAAGGGAATGTGCTGGATGACCAACTATCAAGATACTGGTAATCCCCTATCTGATCATTCCCTGTAATTCCATAACTAGCCCTTAATTTACCGAGGCTCAAGAATGACAAGTTATTCTCAACAAATTTTTCATCCGAAAAAACCCATGCACCGCCTACTGCACCAAAATTTCCAAATTTATTACCCTCGCCAAAACGAGAAGAACCATCTCTCCTGAAAGTCAAATTGAGAATGTACTTAGATTTGATGTCATAGTTGATCCGACCGTAAACTGCCTGATATTTATATTCGGAATAATTGTAGTTCCTTAATGTTAAAGAAGTGGCTGCAGCTCTGTTTTTTAAAAGTGCATCGCTTGAATATCCAGCTCCCAAGAAATAATTACCTTCCTGTATTGTTTGCTGCCAACTGCCTCCAGCCAATAAACTTAATTTCCCAGGACCTAACCATTTTGTGTAATCGAGTTGCGGTTCAATGATATAAGAATTCACATCAGAATTACCATATTGGGCGGTACTTCCCGGAACAGGACTGATATTAGTGAAACCGCTTGCTGGTAACGTCTGTAATTGTTTCATTGTGGTTAATGTATAACCCAGATTTGCCCTTGCTGTCAGTCCCGGTAATATTACATATCTCAGCGTATTATTGCCAATCAGATTATTGGTTTGTGTTTCATATGTCCTATTTAGATATGCTACCGGATTCTGTGTACTTCCATACCAGTATAAAGACCCATCCGGATTATAGACCGGAAAATTTGGAGGCAAGCCAAAATATTGTGAGACATCTGTGGGAACAATATCGTTTTTATCAGTAGCGAAATTTATGGAAGTGGTTAACCCAAACTTTCCGTTTTTAGACGTATGGTCAATGCTAAAGTGAGTACTTCCCCGTGTATATCCAAAATCACCTAACAATACAGTACTTTCTTTATTAACTGCTCCCGTTATCAAAAATTTCGTTTGCGCATTACCGCCAGAAAACGAAACCTGAGCCTGTGTAACGTTCGCAGTATTTCCCATCAGTAAATCCTGCCAGTCAGTATAGGCATTCTGATCCCAAAGCAATAAGTCAGGAGCATTTGTAAGAGTCATAGTTGCAGCATCATTCAGAAATCCTTCTTTCCTCATTTCAAGGTATTGCTGAGTATTCATAAAGTCAAGCTTATTTCCAACATGACGTGTGCCTGTATAAATATTCACGGCAATCTGACTCTCTGCTGCTGTTCCTCTTTTTGTAGTTATAAGTATTACGCCATTTGCACCTCTGGATCCATAAATAGCTGTTGCATCTGCATCTTTCAATATATCTATTCTTTCTATATCCCCCGGATTAATGCTATTTAATGGACTCTGGTTTCCATTTGCACCGGTAAATTGATTAAGCACAGTAGGAAAAATAAATGGAACTCCATCAACAACATATAAAGGTTCGTTTCCATTACTCATAGAATTCTCACCCCTTATTCGTACTTGAAAACTTGAGCCCGGCATACCACTTGAAGAGGTTACCATAACTCCGGATGCTCTTCCTTGAATACTTGAAATTGGATCAGCTACTGGCTGATTCCCAATTTTATCAGCAGAGATAGTGGCTATAGATCCTGTACTCGCCTTCCTGCTAGATTTGTAATACCCTTTTATCACCGTTTCGTCCAAAACGGTTTGAGCAGGGTTCAATCTTACTGAAAAGCCTTCTGCACTATTAATTGCAGCAGCCGTTACTGAGAGAGTGAATTCAGAAAACCCAATATAACTAACCACAAGAATATCGCCTTCGTTGACATTTATTGTAAACCTACCCTGGTTATCAGTTGTAGTACCAGTTTTACTGCCTTTCACTTTTACATTGGCCCCTTCCAACGGATTACCATCTTTGTCAGTTACTCTTCCTTTTATAGGGATTGCAGCCAGAGGTTCTTGAGGATTAGTAGTGGAAATGATTGGCGATTGAAACTTCCCTGTTGAGGAAGGTTTTACCACTATTCTACCATCCATAATCGTATAGCTAACTGGTTCATCCTTCAAACAGATATTAAGGACATGAGAAACTGGCATATTACGCACATCCAATGTTACTTTACCTACTTTTTCCAACAAGGCTTCATCTACCAGTACATTAAGTCCGGTTTGTTTTTGAATCTCCCTGAACACCTCTTTCATGGGTGCATTCTTTACTTTTAATGTTACAGTTTGTCCTGTACCACTAGCTGCAACCTGCAGACAAGCAAAAGTCAATAAGATGGCTGTTAATCTCATAACCTTCCAGAATTTAATTTTGTCCCGGCCTAGGCGGGATGTTAGTCCGTTAGTACAGCTAAGTGAACGGGCAATAGCAGTTAATTGCATAGCTTTGCAAAGTTTAGTGATTGAAAAATGATTCCTAACCGTTTTGTTAATCGTTACCAAACATCGCCGCTTCGCCACAACACGGAGCGGTTTTGTTTTAACTTATTTTACCCTGATTTTACAATCAGTTTTTTCCCTTCGATTTTGAAAATAATATCGTTGTCCTGCAACATTTCAAGTACAGTTGAAAGACTGCTACTTCGCTTAACAATTCCAAAAAATTTCCGATTTTTCACGGGGCCTTCATATACTACTTCCACATTATACCAACGGGCAAATTGACGAAGTATAGTTTTCAGATCAGCACTTTCAAAATGAAACCATCCATTTCTCCAGCCGGTAATCTCATCGATGTTAATTGATGCAGGAGGAGTAAATTGTCCATTGCGGATTAGCTTTGTTTGTTGTCCCGGCTTTAATATTGTATTTATTCCGCCTTTGCTTACTTTAACCGTTCCTTCTACCAATGTGGTACTAATATCATCTTCATCTTTATATGAATTAATATTAAATTCGGTACCCATTGCCAGTACTTCCATACCATTAACTGAAACAATAAAAGGCTTTGAAGGATTTTTAGCTACTTGTATGTACACTTCGCCGGTTACTTCAATTCGTCTTTCTTTATCATTAAAAGCCACCGGGAAGTAAATGGAAGATTCCGAATTCAACCATATTTTGGTACCATCTGCCATGGTCAATGAATACATTTCAGCTCTTCCTGTAGCAAGTGTATTATATTCATCTGATCCGACTTGCCCAGTTGATTCGTATACTAATTGATTGTTTTTATTTAGAATCGATGTATTGCCCTGCTGAGCTAGCTCGCCGGATGCAGCACTGTCTAAGATTATGCTGCGGCCATCTGAGAGGATGAGCCTTGCTTTATAACCACCAGGATTGATATCTGTTGTTTTAGTTACTTCTTTTCCTTTATTCCCATCCGATTTTTGAAAAAAAGCAAGATAAGCACTCAGGCCAAGTACCAAAAAAACTGAAGCGGCAATAGCTATGCGTTTATACCAGTTCACCCGGATGACTTTGCCTGACCTAAGATTGATTTGTTCTTGAATTCTTTCCCAGATCGTTTCTTTCTTCATCAAGTCGCTCAGGCCTTCCTTAAAGGAATCATTCTTTAAAAACTCATCTGCAACTTTTCGATTAGCATCAGATTGCTGCATCCATTGTTTTAGTTCCAGATCTTCAGAAGCTGTTATTTCCCCAGTAAGGCTTTTTATCAGCAAAACTGAAATATGATTATTGGTATCAGACATACATTTCTATAACACCAAGCATCAGGATTTGTCCCGAATCAAAGTTTTTCACCCAGATAAAACAATAATAACACTAGATAAAATTCATCTTTTAGCAATGCAAATCGGAGGAGTTTTAGTGCGTCTGATTTTAGGTTGCGAACTGTTTTTTCCGCCATCCCAAGTTCTTTAGCTATATCTTGATTCTTTAGTCCCAGCAGTTGGAGACGGAGAATGGATCTGGATTTAAATGGTAGTTTATTGATTTCATCTTGTAAATAAATATAAACTTTCTCTGTAATCTCGTTGGTCATGAAATCCATTTCCGTTTGTACTTCAAGTATGCCGACCAATTTCTGGTGATCGGCCGCATGACGTTTTTCATCCCGCAACCAATTTCTGCAAGCATTCCGGACCGTCGTGAATAAAAAGGACTCCAATTTTGGTAAGGACTCAAAATTTATTTTTTTATCCCATATCTTCAGAAATGTTTCCGTGGTGATGTCTTCAGCTGCCTGACTGTCGGGCAGCATATTTTTTGCAAAACGGAATACAGAAAGGTAATACCGCTTATATATTGCTTCAAATGCTTTGCTATTATCTAAAGCAAACAATCGAAGCAAATCTTTTTCATCATATGAATTATAATCTTCCAATACAGGCTAAAGTAACAAAATCATCACAAATAACTTTTATAATTGGCCGATAGATTTCCGAGCTGATTCGAACTTTTATCCTAATAGATAAAATCCTAGATTGTCTATAAGCTTTCATCCAAAAAATCGAACTTCTGCTAGCTGAGTCAACAAGATGCGATTCAAGTCGTTCTTCTAGTTTTCGCATCAGGTTCTTTTTAAGTATGCTTATATATTCTTTATTGTATTCAAAACTGGCAAGCATCAATTCAAATTGTGCATTCATTTTTTTGGCACTGATATTTACTCCAGCACTTTTATGTCGTGCCTTATAATACCAGTTTCCTTTTTTGATATACCAAGTAAAAGGCGAGTTTGTAATGGAATCTTTTGCAAAAATTTTTAATGGCAGTTCTTCTACCTTTTGGCAACGGGCAATATAGGCCACTGGCGATTCTTTTAATAGCTTGTTAGCCGATAAAAAAAATTAAGGACGAAATGAAAAAGTTTGGCGTTAGATTACTCGGCGGCGGAATGGATGAATCACCATTTGCATATAAAGTGATCAATGTAGTAATGCATTCACAAAAACCACTGGTGGATGTAGTAGGGAAGTTTACGCAAAAGATTGTAAAGATGGATGGAGCCAAGCATAGAAGCTGGAATAAAGACAAAAGAGAGAAAATAGCAGGCGAATAGGCAATAAACAATATGCAATGGTCAATCATTAAGATTGACCATTGCTTTTTAAATTATTGTAATGCAATCTCAGTTTACTATTTTACACTTTTATATAAACTTTTTTCTTATACATCCAATACCCTTTCATCAATAATTCCATTGTACCCTACTTTCATTTTCTTCGACAGAAAAGAAATACCTATCCATTCTTTTGCTTCAGGTATTTTATCAACAAATTTTTTATAACTATTCTCCATTGCCTTTTCAGGGATCTTCAGATTTTTTGCTAAAGTATCAAAGTCACTTTTGCGCAGCTTTCGCTTTCTTGCATTAATAGTTAACGCCATCTCATCTTTATCCTCAGGCATAGCTATTTTGGTACACAGAAGATCATAAGCCGGTGCAAGTATAATATCATTGCTATTATTAGTCAGTAAAGAAAAATTCTTTAAATGCATATCGGCATTACCTGTCAGGTAACTGAAAATGGCAGTCTCAAAAAAAGTAATAGCATCAAACCCTGGTCTTGATGAATATTTCGCAATATATTTCCCTACTTTCTCCATAGAACTTCTGTATTTGTCATTTGTTAGCGTTTCAGTCAATTGGCACATATCTTCCAGAGCCAGTTTCTTTCCCATCATTCTATCAAACCTTTTGGTGATATAGGCCAACTCTCCCGATTGCAATCTTATCAAACTATGCTCTGCTGTTGGTATACCAAATAATTCGGAGAGATGCATGGTTAAATCTTCATTCTCCGGTAGATTAGGAAATTCTTCCGTTGGTGGCTTTAGTATAAAGTCTCCCCACAGGCCTACAATAGTAAATCTGGATCTCTTGGGATCACCAGGTGTCTTTTCTAATGTTAGTGATAATTTTGGTTGCACTCCGGTAACAGCAACACTTTTTATAACAATCTCTTTTGCAAGTTCCTTCATTTGTTCGTTATCATAATCCAATGTTGGTGCCGTCTCTGTACCAAAGAATTTTTTAGTGCAAGCAGGGTGAAAGTCAATAACACCATCAGGCAACGGCTGATAACAATATAAACAACGTCTTTCTTTCATTATTCTTCTTTAGCTTTATTAGGTTCAATACTTACAGCCCCGATACAATCTTTACAGGCCATCAATAACAATTGCATTCTGTCATTAGGATTTATTTTCCAGTTTTTCACGGTTATATCAAGCAACCATCCTTCAGGTATCAATCCATCAAAAAAAGGAATCATCGTATTACTCAGATAAGGTTCTTCCCGCAGGGGAAGTGTAAGGCTTACAGGAGCTGCATCCTTCTCTTGTAAATAATCTTTCTTATACTCAAACCCATATCCGTTTTCGTCCTGCCAGACAATTCCAGCCTCTCTGTCTTTAAAAAATACTTTGCCTGAACGTTGCATAAGTTTATATATTTTCTACATTTTCTATATCGGAATGTGCAATGATCTGCTCCAGTTTCTCGTCCTTTGTTTTTTGATATTCGATAGCATTTTTATTGGAAACAAATTTCCATGCTTTGACTTCAGCACCTTCATTTATTGCTTCAATTAAAAACCCTACTAAAACATTTTTATTTTTTAAATAAACATGCACATTCCTGTTAAAGTGATCCAACAATATCTCGTAAGGATCTTTTATCCTTCCGCCTCCCGGCACAACTTGATATCCAAACAAGGCTAAGACCTGGTTAACCTTATCCATCCTTAAGGTCTCTTTCCCTTGCTCCAACTCTCTGATAAAGCGGAGTCCAACACCAGCCTTCTCTGCTAACTCTTCTTGAGTTATACGCAGCTTGCTCCTGTTATATTTCACAAAATTTGAAATGTAGTTATCGTATGTCTTTGCCATATTTATACCCTTTCGGGTATAAATATATGAAAATATTCTGTTATACACCCTATCGGGTATAAAATATAATAAATAGATGCAATTATACCCTATCGGGTATAGAAAGTGCTCGCCAATATGTGATATTTTACTGTCCTATTTTCTTATCGAAATTGTGAGTTAAAAACTCACAAAATAGCTAAAAGATTTTCCCGCATTTGCATGAATTCAAAAAAATAAAGATGAAGTTGCTGAGCAATCGGGTTAAACAAATTTAGTGTGATTGTTTTATGAAAATGCGCCCTTCATTCTTTCCTGTTCCGAAGAAGAAATTCCATATTTAGCCGCCAGATGTCGCCATTCTTTTACCGAGTTATGAACTTGGTTGATTATCTCATTAGCTTCATCAGCATTTAATCTGAAATAAGAAGCCATGGCTAAAGCCAGATCAAGATCAAGTGAATTATCATTATCTGAAATATTCAAACTTAATTCTTTACCGTACTCGTTAGGATTGATATCATAGGCAGGTGAAAGGATCCACCCTTTATCTGTAAGCAAAAATCCATGATTTCTTAAATGATCGTCTGTATTTTTTACATTAATGCTGAAAACAATTCTTCGCCAAAGTTCTTTCAGATTCCTTTCAACATCAACTCCGTTTTTTGAAATAAATTCCACCATATCTAAGTAACTGGCACCCTCGGAACCTTTACCATCAGTAAAACCAAGCAGCGTCATGGCCGATGCGAAATGAATCCTTTCGCCGGTATCGGTTCTATCAAATCTTTTTGTAAGGTAAGTGTGATATTTATGATTGAATTGTGCTAGCATTCCTTCAGCCATATATAGGCCTGCATTGATAGCTAATTCATTCACGACCATTTCCCAGGCGGCTATATCCTTTTCATCATCTTTGCTCGGAAACTTAGCTATCCATAAATTATTTGCTGCATCGCTGACACCTGCTTTTGGTCTTGCGCCACCTAAAGAGGAACCCGGAGCAATTAACATATTAATCCACTGCAAGTATGCAGGGTCATTGCTGTTGTCCTCTTCAAAATTTAAGCTAGCTTGCTCCAGTTCTCCTAAAGAAGTCCATGGAGGTGATGCCATTTCCTTATTGTTATTTAAAAAGGGTCCTTCCTCATCCTCTTTAAAGCGTAATGCTCCCATTCTATGCCCGTCAAATACGCCTAACAAAAGATCCGACTCCAGCAATTTTTTTGGGGATCGCCCCTCTCGTTTAGCAATGGCCGCTTCTCTTCGCTGTAGTAATACTCTTCCCCATCTATCGGGACAGGAGTCCAAGAAAATCCCAAAATTCAGTTTTTCATCTCTTGGATAATAAACACCTGGATACAACTGCAGATCAGGATCGATTATTTGTGAAAACTCGGACTGCAACCATTCCTCTGAATAAGCAAATGAAAAACTTTCTTTACCTTTTGCTGGAGTAACCGTAAGTAAACCTATTTGTACCGTTTTTTTTAAGCCTACCCAATCTGCATAGACCAATATTTCTTTTTTTTTTGTTGCCATTTTAACTCTTTTTCTTTGGTGCTCTTTTTTTTACGTTTAATTCAGCATCCTGCAATTTTCTACCAAGTTTATCGTCTTCAGCTACTTTAAGCAAATCCTTTTCAAGGTTTAAAACAAAAAGCACTTGTGCATAGGATCCTATTGCTACACCAGGATGTCCATTTTCTATTGAAAGCAATGTTGGTCGACTGATATTAGCCCTTTCCGAAATCTGTGTTGTGCTAAACTTTCTACGCAATCGAGCAAGCTTGATATTTTCACCAAATTCTACAAGAACTTTCTCGACGCTAGGTAATACTTGTGATTTTTGCTTCTTCATAATGCTAATAATATTTTACAAATATAGCATATTTGTAAACAATAATTTACATTATACTGTAAACTTTATTAATGATGAAATTTGATCATTATTTCGACATAAAATTAATTTTATGTCGAAATAAACCTACCCAAAAAGGGGTAAAGGTGAAAAATTACCAGTTTTTCAATATTTAGAATGGCAATTGATAGTTAAGGTGACAATGCCACATTCTTGGAATAAAATATCCAATTAAATCCAGCTTACATCAAATAGTAGAAGCCAATAATTCTGGTCAATTCAGATTGGAAATTGACGATCAATGAGACAAGATTTTCCAGTTCAATCAGCTTTATCTGATAACTTTTAATTTAAATTATCCTCATTACAAAGATGGCTGCTAATAATCTCAGCAAAAAGCTCAATCTGCTCATTAATGGTTAATTCATTCGATTTCCTATTATTTAATGTTTCAAGTGAATTTTCATTTTCATCATTCATAAACTATTAAATTTTAGAGGGTGAATATATAATTATATACTTAAATGGATTTTTTTAAGGAGACTGCCCCATCCGAACCCCTGCCCTTTTCAATCGCCAAAATTGATAATAAACGATTTTGACTCAACAGTTCACAAAAATGAAATTTGATAAAAGAAAAACTGATTATAAAAATGTCTCTAAAGCTACACTGTAGAGAAAATCAATCTTTATTATATTAGAATTACCTGTATGCATTTCAATTAAATAGATCCTTATTGATTGAATAGAACAGCATCCCTAACCTTTATTCCAGATTATTCCGGAATAATCCATCACAAGCTGAATTTTGATTATTTATTTTATTAAAAGATTATTGATATAGGTTAAACATCTTCTGTCAGATTCCGGAATATTCCTGCAAAGACTGGAATAAGCTAATATAAAACATGATTCATTGATTTTTCATGACAATAGTGACAACTTAAAAATACTTTTCAATCAGTTCCATGTCAATTTTTTGTAAACTGAGATTCTTGACCTTATACTCGGTCTCAAGAAACTCTTGCATGTAGAGAAGACTTCGGTTATACTTATTGTAAGTAGCTCTGACAATCTCTGTTCCTACCCGCTTTAGCATTTTTCTATTCCCTTCTTTTAAATAGTCAATTAGTAAAGTTGGTCGTTCCTCCTTCCCTTTAATCTTATCGACTAATTCATCAATCGTAAAAGCTTGCCTTGAAAACCGCATTTCATCAAAGCTGTTTTTAGCACTTTGAAGAATCATTTCTAAATTCTTGTTAATCGTACCTGCCTGTTTTTCCAATCGGGATATTCTTTTTGAAGAAGCATCCCAATGTTGCTTAAAACAATATAAGCCGGTGAAAATGTCCCGCCTTTCACCCCGGAAGGTAATTCGTAAAACAATAGGCGATTTGCCCTCTTGGTTGTTGTGAGAGGTGCGAAATGAAAAAGTAAAACTGATGTTGAGTAATTCTGCCATAACTGTAAATTTTAAAGGTTATAAAAATCACAGACTGGTGTAGTAATTCAAAGTGCAGAGTTGTGCAATAGCATGCAATACGAACCAAATTAGATTCGAACGGGGGTAATTAACTTCTACTACAGCCGTTCGAGTCGGGATTTTGGAAATCGAACGGGTGTAATTAATTTTATTACAGCGGTTCGAATCGGACCTGAAATCGAACGGGTAATTAAGTAACTACAGCGGTTCGAATCGGACCTAAAATCGAACGGGTGTTTACTTACTCGTTCGAATCCCAAAATGTAAAGTCGAACGGGGGTACCAGAAAGAAAGTACACCAAAAGTACACCATCCGATTGCACAATTTTGCTTGCATTTGCAGACATCAAAAAAAATAAAAACCTGCTAATCAAATGTTAGCAGGTTTTTGCATCGATGTGCATCGATCTTCAGAGGTCCCTAGCGGATTCGAACCGCTGTAGAAGCTTTTGCAGAGCTTTGCCTAGCCACTCGGCCAAAGGACCATTCTTATTTTCTATTTCAGATTGTTAACTTTATGCCGATATTTATCGGGATGAACCTGAAAGGCAGCAAATATACATTTTTTACATCATTTCATTTTACTTAAACCATAAAAAATGAGCCGTATTGCAGAATCTGAATTAATTATTAATAACCGGGGAGCTATTTACCATCTTGACCTCCGCCCCGAAGAAATTGCTGATACAGTGATTACCGTTGGCGACCCTGACAGAGTTCATGAAGTAAGCAAACATTTTGATTCTATTGAGATAAAAAGGCAGCATAGAGAATTTATCACTCATACGGGTAAGGTTGGAAACAAAAGGCTGACGGTTCTTTCATCCGGAATTGGTCCAGACAATATTGATATTGTAATAAATGAGCTTGACGCTTTAGTTAATATTGATTTCGAAACAAGAGAAATAAAAAAAGAATTAAAATCAATAAATATTATACGCATCGGCACTTCGGGATCATTACAAGCTGATATTCCAGTTGATCATTTTGTTGCTTCAACACATGGATTAGGAGTTGATAACCTTTTAAATTTCTATAGACTTGAACAAAATGACGAGGAACAGCTATTGATTCAATCATTTATTACACACACTCAGGTTCATGGACAAATTGGAAATCCATATATCAGCAGTGGAGCCGGCTCTCTCATAAAACATTTTGTAAAAGATTTTCACCAAGGAATTACTGTTACTTGCCCAGGCTTCTATGGGCCACAAGGAAGAGTATTACGATTAGGAATTAAAAATCCAAACTTTGTTAATCGATTAACCGATTTTCGATTTGGACAGCATCGTATCACCAACTTTGAAATGGAAACTTCGGCCATCTATGGTTTGGGTAGATTACTGGGACACAATTGTCTTGCTGTAAATGCAATCGTCGCTAACAGAGTAGTTAAAGAATTTTCAAAGGATGGTAAAGCAACCGTTGAAAAACTTATTCAAAAATTTATTCAGATATTTTCAGAAAATATATAATGGAATTACATTTTTTCAAATACCAGGGAACCGGTAACGATTTTATTCTTGCGGACAACAGAACGAAAGAGTATTCATCTTTAACTACTGAACAGATACATAGGCTTTGTCTACGACGTTTTGGCATTGGTGCAGATGGATTGATGTTGTTAAATGAAAAAGATGGATTCGATTTTGAAATGAAATATTATAATGCTGATGGAAAGGAAGGCAGCATGTGTGGCAATGGTGGACGATGTATAGTAAAATTTGCCTATCATCTCGGTATCCATAAGGAGAAATATCGTTTCCTTGCTTCAGATGGAGCTCATGAGGCGGAGATAGATACAAACGGAATCGTGTCATTAAAAATGAACGATGTAAAAAATATAAGAAAATTTCATAACGATTTTATTTTAGATACAGGATCGCCACATTATATCAAACTTTCTTCTAACGTAATGGAAATGGATGTATTTAAAAAAGGATATGAAATCCGGCATAGCAAAGAATTTGAAGAAGAGGGTATCAATGTAAATTTTGTAGAGCAATTAGAAGAGGTTGACAAGATTATTGTCCGCACTTTTGAAAGAGGTGTAGAAGATGAAACTTTCTCTTGCGGCACAGGTGTGACAGCTGCGGCTCTTGTTTGTTATCACAACGAAAATGGTTTTAATGAAGTAGAAGCAAAAACTCTAGGCGGAAAGTTATCAGTAGAGTTTGACAGACTTGATGATAGCCGCTACGAAAATATTTGGCTTTGCGGCCCAGCCGAAAAAGTTTATGAAGGAACTGTTCAAGTAAAATAGATTATGTCAACTATCCAAACCAAACAGGAAATACTTGAACATTTGGAAAAATCTAGAAAAGATTTTTCTGATTTTTGCTCAACAATTTCTTCTACTATTTTTTTCAGGCAGCCTGCAGAAAAATGGTCTATTGCCCAAAATGTTTCACATCTTATTACTTCGGCTAATATGACAAGGTTGGCGTATAGGCTTCCTAAATTCATTGTCAGAATTTATGCTGGCAAACCCAACCGGCCTTCCCTTAGTTATGACGAATTGGTTACTAAGTATCAATTAAAACTGCAGCAAGGAGGCAGAGCCAGCGGAAGATTTGTTGCAAAGCCAGTTGATGAAATTACTGGCAAAGAAAAAGTATTAGACTCTTTCAATAAGTCAATGGAAATACTGATAAGTACTATTAATAACAAATGGAAAGACACCCAGCTTGATCAATACCTGGCACCACATCCCCTTTTAGGAAAATTAACGCTAAGAGAACTGTGCTATTTTACAATTTACCATACCGAACATCATCTTCATATAATTAAAGAAAGACTGAACGACTAAATCTTAAATTCCAAGCCCATCTTTGTTTACTTATTGTTTAATTTGTAGCCGGGCAAGCCCGTCTTTCATTACTTAATATTCATTTTATAACCGGGCAAGCTTACCTTTGCATGCCGAAACATAAGTAGCAGGCCTTGTAACAATCCCATGATTCAGTATTTCAAAAATATCAATCAGCAAACGATAGAGATAGACAAACCCGAAAGTGGGATTTGGGTAAATGTATTGCCTCCATTAAAGCAAGAAGAATTTACAGAGCTGTCAGCTTCATTGGATATTCCAATTGACTTCCTTACTGACTCATTGGATATAGACGAAAGAAGTCGTTATGAGGAAGATGACAATGTAAAACTGATCGTTATCAAAACTCCAACGGAAAATAATTCTTTCAATGAGAGTGACGCATATTATATAACTATTCCGATTTGTATCATCCTTACACATAATCAGATTGTAACGGTTAATTCATTTGAAAATTCTGCTATAAAAAAATTCTTAAACACTTTTCAAAACCGCCATCCAGACAAACGGAATATGATGGTATTGAAAATATTTGAAAAGATTGTTCAGAATTTTATGGAGCACCTGAAAGAAATTAATTTTCGCAGAAATACATTTGAACAAAAATTGTATGACAGTAGCAAAAACGAACATTTGCTACAATTGATGCGGATACAAAAAAGCCTTGTTTATTTGGTAACGGCTCTTCGCTCCAATGAAATGCTGATGATGAAGCTAGAAAGAACAGGTTTCTTAAGCTTAAATGAAGATGAAAAAGAAATTTTGAATGATTTGATTGTAGATAATTCTCAAGCCCTTGAGATGGCAAATATTTATACGAATATCCTGAGTAGCACATTGGATGCATTTGCAAGTATCATTGCCAATAATCAAAACCAAGTTTTAAAAAGATTAGCCGTTATAACCATCGTTCTCACTTTTCCTGTTTTAATTGCCAGTTTATTTGGCATGAACGTTCCCAGCGGCTTTGAACATTCGAAATATGCGTTTTACATTGTTTCGCTTTTATCATTAGGTATTGCCCTAGTAATCGGCTGGTATTTCTTCCGTAAAAAAATCTTTTAAACAACTATGTTCAATATCAGAGTTTACGGCATTCTTATCAATGAAAAAAGTGAAGTGCTGGTAAGCGATGAATTGATTCGTGGAAGTTATATTACTAAATTTCCCGGCGGCGGTTTAGAATTTGGCGAAGGGACAAGAGATTGTCTGCGGCGGGAGTTTCAGGAAGAAATGAATCTTAAAGTTGCAGTCGGCAACCATATTTATACTACTGACTTTTATCAACGTTCTGCTTTTAATCCAGATCATCAAATCATTTCAATTTATTATGCTGTAACAGCTCTTGATGAAATAAAAGCCCCGCTAAGAAATAAGCCTTTTGATTTTGATCAGCAGCAATTAAAAGTATATGAAGAATCAAAGGAAATTGAAACTTTCCGATTTATTTGTTGGAATGAATTTTCTTCTGAAGTAGTTACGTTGCCTATTGATAAAATTGTTGCGGATTTAGTAAAGGCAAACGGAACTCTGTTCCAGTAATAGAGAATAACTCTGTTCAGTGAATAGTGAACGGAACTCTGTACCGATTTATTGAACGAAACGGAGTTTCGTTTTACCTGAGGGAACAGAGTTCCGTCTACCGTCCTTCCATCGCCGCTTTCTTCATTTCAGCGGCCTGCTCATGACCAAGATGCTTTTCTATTATTCCATGAATCAGATAAATTACAGGTGTCATTAAAATGGCAACGATGAATTTATAAATATAGTTTACGATACCAACGGCTATAAATAATTTAAAGGGCCAAACAAAGTCACTACCCGATGCATTTACTCTTGTTCCAATATAAAAAGCAATAAATAAAACAACAAAACTATCAATGAACTGAGAAATCAATGTAGAACCAGTTGCCCTCAGCCATATCTTTTTTTCGCCAGTTACTTTTTTTATTTTATGAAACACAAACACATCAATTAACTGTCCTAGAATAAAAGCTGTAAGAGAACCAATAATAATGAATCCACCTTGCCCCAATACACTGTCATAGGCTTTTGACATATCTGGAACACCACTACCCTGTTTACTGGTGATAAAAAAATCGGCAGGCACAAGATTAACAGCACCAATAAAAACTAAGAATGCAAAAGCAATCAACCCTGCAGTAAGCCAGGAAAGAAACCTTACACCTCTCATTCCATAATATTCATTAATAATATCCGTCATGATGAAAACTACCGGCCATAATAAAACACCGGCGGTAAGGTTGAACGAAAGATCATTGCCAAGAATATGAATATCCAAAGGTGAAATGCCCAATGTTTTTTCTAGGGAAAATATTTTTACCCCAATTATTTCCGCAATCAACGCATTGGCAATAAAAAAACCTCCGAGTATCAGGAACAGCCTTGTAGGTTTACTTTTAATAATGGCTTGTATCATGAAAATGTTTGAGAATAGATATAATTGATATAAAATATATAACCCAACAAAATAAACAGTACAATAATGTTACCTATAATAAGCCAACGAGGAACAATAGCAGCAGGCTTTTTCCCTACAATCCATAAAATAATATAGCAAAGTAATGTAATTGGCACAATGATCATACCCATAAAAAAACCAATAGTTATGATAGTTGACTCAAGATTTCCATCTTTAATCCAGCCCGTCATTAACTGTAATAATGTTAGCAGAAAAAAAAGGCCGCAAATAAAGGCCAGTCTTGATAAAAATAAAAGCCAGCGCATCGGGATTTTAGTCTAAAATAGCATTATTTTGTCAGCCTAATCTTGAAATTGTATGAACAATCCGCTGTTGAAAAAGATTTTACCGCATATTATAGCAATTGTCGTTTTTCTAATAGTATCCATAATCTTTTGCAAACCTGTTTTAGAAGGCAATGTGTTAAACCAGCATGATAATGTGGGCTGGAAAGGAATGGCACAGAATTCTTTTGAGTATAAAGATAAAAACGGCCATTTCCCTTTGTGGAATCCTAATCTCTTCAGCGGCATGCCCAATTATCAGGTAGCCATGGAAGGGAAAACTGTACTACCAGATCTTACAAAGATCTTCTCATTTGGATTGCCGAAACCAATCAATTTTTTCTTTTTAGCTTGTCTTTGTTTTTATATTTTATGTTTAACATTGAGAATAAGGCCAGTCATTGGAATTTTATCAGGATTAGGTTTTGCATTTGCTTCGTATAACCCGGTTATAGTTGCAGCAGGACATGATACACAAATGCTGGCCACCGCTTTTATTCCTTTACTTATAGCTGGATTAATAAGCATTTTTGAAAAAAAATATTGGCTTGGTCTTGCACTTACAACGTATGCTACGTATCAGCAAATAGGCGTTAATCACTTGCAGGTAACATATTATACATTTCTAATTGCAATAGCCGTAACACTTTGCTATGTATATGTGTGGGTAAAAAATAAAGAATGGAAACATCTTGGTATTGCAGCTGGTATTACTATAATTTCTGCAATCATTGGCATCGCCGGTAATGCCTTAACACTAAAAACCACCTCGGAGTATGCTAAGTATACAATGCGTGGAGGAAAGGATATAAATATTCAAGGTGATTCTGTAACAGTTGCAAAAACTTCGGGGCTTGATACGTCCTATGCTTTTGAATATAGTTTAGGAAAAGCAGAAACGGTAACATTCATGATGCCAAATGCTTTTGGAGGAAGTAGCAGTAAACCTGCAGGCGAAAACTCAAAAGTTGTAAGTAAGCTGATGGAAAAAGGTGTTGATGAAAATAATGCTATACAATTTGCTTCTCAATTACCAGGATATTGGGGTAAGCTCTCAACATCAGGCCCTGCTTATCTTGGTGTTATCATTTGCTTATTAGGATTAATAGGATTTGTAGTTGTAAAGAAACCGTTGAGATGGGGATTACTTGCAATAACCATCTTTGGAATTTTTATGGCATGGGGAAAATACTTTGCCGGCTTTAATGTTTTCCTTTTTGAAAACATGCCGTTGTACAATAAATTCAGAGCACCATCATTTTCGCAGGTGATACCACAGTTTGCTGTAGGTGTAATTGCAGCACTGTCATTACAATATTTATTGTTTGAAGAAAAAGCAAAAGAAGTTCTAAATAAAGATTTCAAAAAAATATTGTATGCTGTTGGTGGCTTATTCGCATTTCTTGGTTTGATGTATTTCTCAATGGATTATTCATCTATTAGTGATCCAGAATTAATGGCCAGCATTGCAACACAAACTAAAAGCGATGAAATAGCAAGGGCCGTTATTTCTGGATTGAAAGCAGATCGCAATAGTATGTTTGGCGGACAATTGTTGAGAGCTGTTGGTTTTGCTGTTCTGTTGTTAGCAATTTTCTATGCTTACATCAGAAGCTGGTTAAAACCATTAACTGCAGCCATT
>Ga0209170_1000180_pt1 | contig 30625 bp, 33 predicted proteins | sample KloWWTKNB14_bulk_FD_187178 | JGI IMG/M metagenome (GOLD analysis project Ga0209170, IMG submission 187178) | Active sludge microbial communities from Klosterneuburg, Austria, studying microevolution and ecology of nitrifiers - Klosterneuburg... | ecosystem: Engineered > WWTP > Aerobic digester >...
GGGTGTTAGCTCGGTGGCTGCGTAGTCTACGGATTGAGGGATCTCGTCATGTGCTCCAGGATGAACTCGACGCTGAAGAATCGGACCCCCAAGCTCTAACCGGCTTGGGGACAACGTCTCCGTCGCTCATTCACTGGCAGCACGATGGTCGTGCGAACGGCTGTTAACCGTGGGGTTGTGGGTTCAAGTCCCACCCAGTGAGCTAGTCTAAGCTCCTCAGTCTGTCATGCTCTTCTGCATGGCAGTTCATGCACAGCATGATGCACTTGTCCAGTTCTGCCCGGACCACCTCCCAGCGTCGGGTGACCTGGGAGATCGTGAAGTCCTTCTGAGTCGGGTCAAGATGGTGGAACGTGAGTGCTGAGACGCACCTGTCATATGGGCAGCGTTCGCACTTCCCACCCTTGTAGGCGACGGCTCTGAGCTTCATCCGTTGGCGGTAGTCGTTGACCATCCGGGCATTGTTGTCCCTAGCGACCCTAGGGTGGGTGACGAGCTTGTCCCCTTCGAGGATCTTGGTGTTGTGCTGGCCCCACGGAGAGCAACTGAGGCAGTATTTCCTGTTGCTCAGGATCTTCCGTTTCCCATCCATCACGATGGATGACGGGATTGTGTTGGGGCATTTTCGACAGATGGTCATGTCACTCAGCGTCTCCTAGGCCACTAAGTGACAGTTTCTGTGTCCGTCGATTTCCGTTGACACCCCCTCCTTCATCAAGTAGAGACAAGAGACCTGTCATGAACCACAACGCCAGCACCAACCGAGAGAACTGGCGTACCTCATCTGAACATCCTTGTAGAGGGCGTTCTGGTGACGGGACAGGTCTCCAAAACCAGTCCGGGGAGTTCGATTCTCCCGCTCTCCGCCAACAGCAACAGTGATGCCCTGGTGACGGGTGGCCCTCCACGGAGGGCTCCGTTGCTGGGGTAGTCGTTGCGTTCGCTCGCACTGGGATCGGCCAATGGCAGGCCATCGGTTTCTGGCACCGGCAATGGTGGTTCGAGTCCACCTCCCAGTACACACTCGGGTGTCGTCCAATGGCAGGACAACGGGTTTTGGCTCCGTGAATCAAGGTTCGACCCCTTGCACCCGAACCACGGCGGGTAGCTCTCACGGGCTACCCGCCGGTCTGTTTTGGTACCGTCCGTCCATGGACCTACTTGGACAGGTGGTGGACGTGTACCGGAACCTCCACCGCAAGTGCTGGTCTGTTCGCCACCGCGGCATCGTGCGGTCCCACTGCGAGATGGTGACCTTGGGGAACGTCACCTTCCGTGTCTCTGAGGCGGGTCGCCAGAGAGTCCTGCGAGAGCGTCGGAAGAACGTCCACGCCGTGGTGCGCGGCACCCTGGTGGCCTTCGACGGTGCCTTGGGCGATGGTTCCCTGGAGGTGGTCTACAACCCCTACAAGTCCGACACCTTCCGCTATGCCCTCACGGATTTGCCGGTCCACGGAGCGGAGGTCGTGTACCTGCACAACGGCAAGGTGTGGGCTGGGGCGTAACAGAGAGACCTACCAACCAACTGACGGCTCCGTATGAGGGTGTTCGTGTAGCTGCCCAATCCGGCGGGTGAACGGTGGGCGGCGAGAGCACCCCAAGCCAGTAACGGAGCCGTCAGTTGATCGGTAGTGGGGGCGTAACACAGGGATGAGTGACGAGAGCCTCGGAGAAGTCCCCGCCCAGACCACCAGCGACGAACCGATGTCGGGTCCCCTCCCTGAACTGGACGCCCTCGGGGTCCGGTACCACATGGAGTACGGCCCGGCCCGTGCCCGGTTCGTGAACAACGTCTGCATCCCGTGGACGCCCGCACAGTGGGTGGGGGTCATCCACCGGGAGGGCCAGTGGCTCGGGACGTGTTGCGGGACCATCAGCGCCATCCGTGACCGCCTCATGCAACTCCTGGCGGAAGGCGGCTGGGCGTCCATGCGGAACCTCTCCGAGATCATCGAGCTCATGAAGAGCCACGATGGGTTCATGGACTGGTTCGAGTCCGGGTTCACCCCCGACAAGGACACCCTGACGAACCCCCTGTACCTGCTGGTCCAGGTGTGGGACGTGGTGAAGGACCGGCGCTGGGCGTCCTGGTTGGACGTGCCTGCGAAGCTGACCCCGGAGCGCCGTCAGGAGACGTGTGGGCGCACCCTGGAGAAGGCCCTGAGCTACTACAACATGGTCAGGATGTTCCATGTCGGGGACTACCAGGACGAGGCTGAGAAGACGAAGGCGCAGTTCCGCCACAACCGGGATGTGACGCTGGCGCTGTCTCGGGTGGTCCCGGCCCTGAAGGAGTTCCGGGACAGCATCCATTGCAGAGTCCTGAACCCCATCGAAGGGGTGGCCATCGTCCGCCGCAACGACCGCGGGGTGGTGCTGGACACCATTGGTGGTCCCGCCATCTACCAGGACGAGGCCGAGGCCACCAAGACCATCGGATACTGGTGTACCAACGACCAGAAGATCCAGGGCGAGGAGCCACCCAAGACCGAGGACTTCGAGCTTCGCCGGGTCATGGTGACCCTCCACGGCGGGGTCGAGTTCGTCCCTCCGGTGGCGTAATACCCCCCATGAACCCCACCGACTCTGCCCCGCCTGACAGCCGTGACGAGCTTGGCGACCGGATGAAGATGTACGAGCGCCTGTGGTGCTACGGGCGTCCCGAACCGATCACCCTTCCCGGTGCCCCACCGTCCGAGCGTCTCACCCCTGGTCTGCCCGTCTGTGTCCGTGTGGACGGGCGGGCTTTCCACACCTTCGCGGCGGGCCTTGAACGCCCCTACGACCCCCGGCTGGCGGCGTTGATGGTGAGCACCACACGCCGTCTGGTGGAGGAGACCAACGCCCGGGTGGGGTACACCCAGTCGGATGAGATCAGCCTCGTGCTCATGCAGGAGAGCGACGAGTCCACCCCATACTTCGGCGGGCGGGTGCAGAAGACGGTCTCCATGCTCGCGGCGGTGGCCAGCGTTCATTTCAACCGGGAGCTCCCCAAGTACATCCCGGAGAAGGGTCACCTCTCCCCTGTGCTCGACGCACGGGTGTGGAACGTCCCAGACGAGGATGAAGCCGCCAACACCCTTCTGTGGCGCGAGCTCGACGCCTACAAGAACGGGGTGGCGTCGCTCGCCCGGTGTCACTTCTCCCACAAGGCCCTGGACAACAAAGGCCGGGCGGACATGCTTCAGATGCTGGCCGACAAGGGCGTGGATCCCAAGGTGTACGCGCGGCACCTGTTGGGCGGGACGTTCGTGGTCCGTCGCACGACGGCTCGACCGTTCACCGCGGTGAAACTGGAGGCCCTACCGGCCAAGCACGCGGCACGGACCAACCCCGACCTCATGGTCACCCGCAAGGACTTCGTCACCATGGAGTCCCTCCCGCCCCTCATCCGTCTCGCCAACCGGGTGGGGGTGCTGTTCCACGGCGAGGACCCCATCCTCAACCCCACCACCTACTGACATGGCGGACATCACGGACACCGAGGCGCTCGTCCTGGAGCTCCTGGAGAAGACGGCCAAGGACCTCAACCTCCCCCTGGACGCTGTGACCGAGACCGTCATGGTGACGTGGCGGGAGGTGGGTGCCGACGAAGACGCCTACGAAGGCATCCGGCACATCACCGAGGCGTACCTCATGTCCGCGGTGCTCCGGGCGACATCCCTGGGGATGGACCCCATGGCGTTGATGCCTCGGGACACGGTGGAGTTGTTCACCCAGGAGGTGGCCATCACCGACAAGGGGGCAACCACCCGCAAGCCCACCCCCCCGAAGCGGTTGATGCACTAGCGTCCCGTGCAGGGCGTAATAGACAGTATGAACAGGATCCTCAAGAATTTCACCCTTGTCCTCGCCCTTGGGTCTTTCACGGGCTGCGCCGCGTTCCAACCTATGCCACTGACGGACGGCCCCTGTCGGGATCCATCCACGGGTCGGTACATCTCCTGCGGGGGGGGTGGTGGGTCCGGGGGTGGGACCGGCCCGTCTACGGGCACATGGGTGGCCCTGTCCCTTCTCGGAGTAGGGGCAGCTATCGGGTTACTGGTCTGGGCCGTGTCTTCCTCAGACTCGTCCGCGTCCAGTAACACCCAACTGCCCACAAGCGCTGGTTTCCGACTCTGTCTGGATGACTCTGGGCCGGTAACCATTACGGGCACTGACACATGCAGACAGCATGGATACCGGGACCACAGCTTTCTGGCCCCTTCCGCCCCTCGGGAATCCTGCACCCTCCCCGTCGAGTCTGTTCAGGTGTGCAGATCATCACGGGGGTATCTGTTCGCGATCCCAGCCCCAGGCACATGTGCTGTGGGATCCAGTCCATTGAGGGTCCAACGTCTCAGTTGCTCTGACCTCAACCGCCCCGCCTACCATACGTGCCTAGACGCGATGGGTGAATGGTTCGCGACCCCTTCATGGGAGGTGTGCTCATTGATGGGGCGTATGGACGCCCCTGGCGATTTCCTCCCTCCTGGGAGGAACCCCGAAATTAATGATCGTATGCGGCCAGTCGCACCCCGCATCTGGTAGCCAAACAAAGGCTCTGGTGCGTAACACGGGGATGGACCCCGTACACTGCCCCGACCTCACCAAGTTCGTGAACCTGCCCTGGTTGAAGGACAGAACCATTTTCCTCACCCAGCACGGATCGCGGGCCTACGGCACCAGCCTCCCCACGTCGGACACCGACTACAAGGGCGTCGCCATCCCTCCCACCCCCTACTTCACGGGGTTCACCCAGAAGTTCGAGCAAGCCGAGTCGTCGTCCCCCGATGACATGGTGATCTACGAGGTGCGGAAGTTCATGGCCCTCGCGAGGGACTGCAACCCCAACATCATCGAGGTGCTGTGGACGGACCCCAGCAACCACGTCATGATGACCACCGCGGGTCGGATGCTGGTGGACGCGCGGGACATGTTCCTGTCCAAGAAGGCGCGGCACACGTTCTCGGGCTACGCGATGGCCCAACTCCACCGCCTCCAATCGCATTACCGTTGGCTCAAGAACCCGCCTCTGGCACCGCCCCGCCGGGAGGACTTTGGCCTGCGTCCCGAGAACGAGATGACCGGGGCACAGCGGGAGAACCTCTCGGTGGCCATGTCCATGGTCATTCGCGAGGTGGCGACGTGGCACGACCTCGACTGGACCTCGCTCGATGCGTCCCAGAGCATCGCGCTGCGGAACCGCATGACGGACTTCCTCGCCCGGATGAAGGTGTCCAGCGAGGACGTGTTCGCCAACACCGCCAAGTCCCTGGGGATGGACGACAACCTCATCGCCCTGCTCGTCCAGGAGAAGGCGTACCGGGCCAAGAAGCAGGACTGGGACAGCTACCAGACGTGGTTGAGGTCCCGGAACCCCGCGCGTGCTGCCATCGAGGCCAAGTACGGCTACGACTGCTACCTCGACGATACGGAGTTCCTTACCTCTCGGGGGTGGCTCCGGTACGACGAGGTTGTGGATGGGGACACCCTCGCCACGCTGAACCAGTCCACGGGGCACATTGAGTACCAAGCGTTCACCGACCGCGTGGCCAAACCCCACACTGGCCCGGTCGTGTTCCTCCACCCCCAACACAGCAACTGCGCCGTGACCATGAACCACCGGATGTGGGTGTCACGGGTTCACCGGACGGGAAACAACGGGTTCAGCACGGCCTACACCCATAGGTCGGCTGAATGGACCATCCGGCCCATGGGTGATTTGTTGGATGGTCGTCCATCGTATTTCCATGTGCGGGTCACTGGCACCCCCCGTCACACCGACTACCCCATCCCCGATGACCTTCTGACCCTCATGGGGTGCTATGTCTCCGAAGGGTGCGTGGGCAAGTCCTTGACGGACGGTACCCCTTCCGTGCTTCGGATCTCCCAAAAGGCCGGGGGCCGTTTGGAGCCGCACATGGACGGTTTCATGTCCCGGTATCCGGCGAGGGTCCGTCGGTTTTCCTACCTTCGGGACGAGGAGTCACGAACCACCCCATGCGAAGAGAGGGTGTGGACGGTGGCCGACCGGCAATGGGCCGGGGACGTGGTGACATGGTGTGGTTCCGGGTCCCAAACCAAACACCTCCCCCCGTGGGCTGTCCAACTGTCGGCCCGTCAAGTGGACCTTCTCCTGGATGTGATGGTTGCGGGGGACGGGTCGAACAGGCCCCATAGCCGTATCTACCACACGTCTTCCAAGCGCCTCGCAGATGACGTGCAGGCCATGTGTGTGTCTGCCGGGATTGTGTCCCAGGTGTGGGGACCCTACGGGGATGCCAACGCCACCCCCATGTATCAGGTGTACGTGGGACAACGTCATGAGGCCGTGACGGCGTGTTTCCGGGAGGAAGGGTCTAACCATGTCACGGTGGAGGAAGTTCAGGGGGGTCGCATCGTGTGCTTCACCGTCCCGAATGAGATCCTGGTCACCCGTCGCGGAGGCAAAGTCGCCATCCAGGGGAACACCAAGCACGCGATGCACCTCGTCCGTCTCCTCCGCATGTGCCGGGAGATCCTCACCACGGGCAAGGTCATCGTCCGACGCCCTGACGCGGAGGAGCTCCTGGGCATCCGGGCGGGCTGGTGGTCGTACGAGGCCCTGGTGGAGTGGGCGACCAAGCAGGACCAGGAGATGGACGCCCTCTACGAGAGCTCGAACCTCCCGCACAGCCCGAACATGAAGATGCTCGACCGCCTGTGCATGAGCCTCGTGGGCACCATGACCATGGTCTGACCGCTGGGGCGTAAGGTATCCCAGAATGTCTAACGAACCAACTGTTCCGCAAGATTACAGTGATGATCGCTGGGCCATCCCCCAGACTCTTGGTGAGGCTAAGGAACGCATCGCGGATCTGGCCCTCCAGATTGAGTCAATCCAGAACCAACTGGGTCTGGATTCCCGAGACAGATACAAGAAGGGGCGGGACTGGAGACACAGGGCCACTCATGCCCTGTATCACGCGAAGGCCGAGATGGGGTTTCTCAAGCAGTGGCGGGCTTCGGCCAATGCCAAGGCAACCTGTGCCCCTACAAGGGCCGATTCGGACCCTGCCAGCATGAGGTGGCTCAGGAAGACCCTGGGGGCAGCGGTGGATGTCCTCCATCGACTCCATGCCGAAGGCGTTGACATCGGGGAGGACGGCAGGGATCTCATCGAAGAGATGCCCCGCACGCTGTAAGGTATTCTAGAATGTCACTGGATACCTACTAGGTCGGTATGGTTGGGGATGGCCCGTGTCTCAGGGATCTACCTCATCACCAATCTCACCAACGGCAAGGTCTACGTCGGGATGTCGTCGAACACCCGCCAGAGGTGGGTGGACCATCGGAAGAAACTCCGCAACGGGACCCACGCCAACCCGCACCTGCAAAGTGCTTGGGCGATGTACGGGGAGGGGTCGTTCCGGTTCGAGGTAGTCCAGGTGGAGTCAGACCTGACCAAACTCCCAGACTTGGAACAGCACCACATCATCAACCTCCGGGCTCTGGACCCCGACCACGGGTACAACATGAACAGCGGAGGGGTGAGCAACTATATCATAAGCTCGGAGACTAGGGCTCGGATGAGTGCTGCACAGATGGGTCACACCCGTATGACCCCGGAAGTACGGGCAAAGGTGAGTGCATCGAAGATGGGGCAGGGCAAGGGCCGTGTGAAATCCCCTGAGGAGATTGAACGCATCCGTCAGGCCCATGCACGGAGGGCTGCGGACCCTGATGGGTACAGGTTCCACCGGAGCCCTGAATGGCTCTCCAAAATCAGCACCACCCGAAAAGGTGTGCCGTGGACCCCAGCAAGGTGGGAGGCTCACCTGAAGCAACCCAAGGGCACACACAGGACGACATTGGCCGTAAAACGTACCCCCATGACAGAAGATGCCAAAGCGAAATTGTCTGCTGCCCGCAAGGGTGTCCCGAGACCCCCCGAGGTTGGAGCAAAAGTGAGTGCGGCACTCAAGGGGCGACCCTGGACACCTGAGCGCAAAGAAGCCGCCCGTGTCCGTGCAGCACAGCGTAAGGGGGACTAGCCATGTCGCTAGACACGAAGCACCGCCCTCTCACCTACGCTGACGTTCTCGGCCAGCGCGAGACCATCCAAATCCTCAAGCAGTACGTGGCGAGTGGGGCTGGGTTCCACCAGTCCTACCTGTTCGCTGGACCTTTCGGGAGTGGCAAGACCACCCTCGCCCGGGTGCTGGCCCGGTCGCTCCTGTGCTCGAACCCCGTAGAGGGTGAGCCCTGCGACCAGTGCATCTCGTGTCGGTCCATCCTCGACGGGGGTACCTCGCCCGATTTTTTCGAGATCGACGCGGCGACCAACAGCGGGAAGGACAGCGTCCGCAAGATCGTGGAGGAAGTCCAGTACAGCACGTTCAGCGGCAAGCGCCGTCTGTACCTCCTGGATGAGTCCCACCAGTTGACGAAGGACGCCCTGGACGCCCTGCTCAAGCCCCTGGAGGACACCGTCCCAGGTTCGCAGGACAAGTCCCTGGTCTGTATTTTCTGCACCACCGAGCCCGAGAGGATGCGGAACACCATCCTGTCCCGGTGCGCCCCGGCGTTCGTCATTCGCCCTGTGGCCCCCGAACAGGTGGGGGAGCGTCTGGCCATGGTCTGCGAGAAGGAGGGGATCCCCTACGAGCGACCGGCCCTGGACCTCATCGGGGAGATCACGGAGTGCCACATCCGTGATGCCCTGAAGGCCGTTGAGGGGGTGTCAATGATGGGGGGTGTGACGGTCACCAACGTGGCCAAGTACCTCCACCTGGACTACTCCAGCACCGTGCTGGAGATCCTTTCCACCCTCAAGACCGACCTCGCCACGTCTATCTCCAAGGCCGCGGAGCTCCTCAAGACCATGAGCCCCATCACCGCCTACGAGAAGCTCGCGGAGATGTCCATGCTCGCGTACAGGGCATCTTTGGGGCCTGTGGTGGTTCCCACGTACCTCGACCGTGACGCCGTGGCGGCTCTTGGTCAGGCCATTGGGATGGAGTTGCTTGACTTCGCAGAGAAACTGTCGTCTCGTCCAGGACGGCCCACGTCTTCTATGCTCCTCTGTGACCTGTCCCAACTGCATCGTGGTGTGCGGGTGGTTCTCGCGGAGGTCCCGAAAACCCCCGCCCCCGCCCCAACGGTTTCCAAGCTGGATGGTAACGTCCCCCCGCAGGGCAAGCCGTCCGTTGTGGACGGGGTCTACGTCCAGCCGAGAGCGATCAATGCCAAGGTTCAAGACCACACCCCGCCCGCACCGCCCGCTCCGTTCTCCTCCCTCTATTCTCCCTTGGAGTTCTTTCAACTTGTGCGTCGTCGGGTCGTAGAACTCGAACAGGGGCAGGACGGCGTTGGACAATCGGGACGAGACAACCTGGGCAACACTGGAGCTCACCAAACCGGGTGAGCTCAAGGCCATTGAGGGGAAGCTGGAGAGCTCCCTACGATCCCTCCTCGGGGTTGACGAGACCTTCAAGGTTTTCGTCCCCTATGCCAGCTACACCAAAGGTGGCCGAACGGTTTCTGTCCGTCTGATCGAGGGCTACGCCTTCGTGGCGACGGGGTTGCCCGAGGTCCGCTATTTCGCGTTGGAGCGATCCCCCCTTGTTTCGAGGGTGTTTTCATCCAGTGTTCGTGGATTGCGTGTCATCCACACCCTCCCCAACAAGGAGGTGGATGGGATGAAGGCCCGACTGGCCGAGTCCCTGAGTTCAGACCTGGAGGTGGGTGCTCGGGTGCGAATCACAGGAGGCAACTATCGAGACCTTGAGGGGATGGTGGTGGACCTGTACGACCATCGGGTGGCGGTGAAGATCGAGTTTCGTTCCCTCACCAGCATCACCGTGATCCCCAAGAATCTAGTCACCTTCGCCTCAGACACCAACACCAAATCAACCAGCCCTGACAGCGAGACCGTCTCCCTGAACGAGCTCCTGGAGGGGGGAGAGTCATGGCTGTGAAACACCCGTACAACCTCAGTGTGTTCTATCGGTGCCACACTCCGTTGGCTCAGGCCATCCTCGGGGTGCTGGCCGCAGACGGGTGGGATCCAGCAACCGTCCCTGCACCCCCTCTGGTCCCTGCACCCCCGCCTCCCGAGGCCAAGATGGTGCTGGCCGCACCGGGGGCCATCGACGCATCGGGAATCCTCCCCGAGGTGGTGGACCCTGACACCTGGAGTCAGAACCCCAATCACACCTACCGGCCCCATTCTGCACGCTGCCACATCGACAGTCTGACGACCGATGATGTCATCACGTCTTTCGTGACCATCTTCACGGACCCAGACGAGGATGATCTGCTGGTGATCGACCGAGTGCGGAAGCTCCTCGACCAACTCCCGGTCATCGAGGCCGATTTCATCGACCTGTACTTCTTCCGACACGTCCGTCAGACGGACATCGCGACCATCTTCGGGGTGTCCCAGCCCACTGTGTGCTACCGGCTCCAACGGGCCATCCAACGGATCAAGTACCTCCTGGAGGTCCCAAAGCTGGACCCCAACAGCCTCCGCACCGACCTCAAGCGGTTCTTCACCGACCCCATGGACATCGAGATCCTGGTCCTCATGTACGAGACCACCTGTCAGTCCGAGACCGCCAAGCGTCTCGGGGTGACCCAAGGATTCGTGCGGCATCGGTTCATCCGGTCCACCCGGCGCATGAGCAACCACCCCACCATGGGGTTCTACGGCAACGTGTTCAACTCCGTGTCGGAGAACCTGAACCTCCTGCGAGAAGTCCAGCGGTCGTTCCCAACCATCCGGTCTGGGTTCGTCCTGGACTCCTGACCGCTAGTTCTCCTATCCACCCGCACTGTCAGGTGAGCCCATTGGCAAATTCCCCTTCGACAGTCCGTGTGGTGATGGCCAAGATGGTGGCCAGCCGGTGGCTGGCTGCGCTCTCCAAGAGCGAGTACCGTTTCAACATCTTCGGATTCCAGCACCCAGCCAAGGCCAAGAAACTTGCCTCTTCCCTGCGGTCGCTTCGGGACCGACAGGTTCGGAAGGGTGCCACCGAGGAGAGTGTCCGGTTTCCGATCATCCCCGACCTGGGGGTCCGTGAGACTGGCGACGGGGTGGAGGTGTGGTCCTCCGACGTGGAGGCCCTCCGCAAGCTCGCCAACTGGGCCGAGGGTACGGGCCTCAACACCGACTTCATCTGGTGACCCATGGCCTACCAGCGCACCACGTTTGATTTCTCCTACCGTTCCGGGGTGTCCCCCCAGTTCTACTACTTCACCGTGTCCATCGACCAAGCAGGGTTGATCTCGGTGAAGGACATCCAGACATCCCAGGGGAGGATCATCGACTCGCAGACATCCCTCCCCCAGTCCGTGACCGACGACATCACGTCGGCCATCGCTCAAGTGGAGGACCTAGTGGCCCAGACCAGCGCCGTGAACGGCCAACTCACTTTTGCTGCGGAAACCACCAAGACGGTGACGTTCGTTACCCCGTTCTCGGGCACGGGCTACCGGGTGGTGTTTTCCACCACGGATTTCATCCCTGTCCGGGTGACATCGAAACTCACGACCGGGTTCACCGTGTCCTTGGGTGTGAGCTACACGGGCAACGTGGGCTACGACGTTTTCGTGTGAGGACCAGATGAAACTCTGTTTGCAGTTCAAGCCCGGCGCGGCCATTCTCACCCCTCTCGTCGAGGGGGAACGCTGTGGTGCCGTCGTGGAGACCCTCCAGGGTCTGACCCACGCGCTGGGGAAGCAACTCATCACCCTGGTCAACGCTTCGACGGCCACCAAGCCCAAGGGCACGAGGGGGTTCTCGTTCCACTGGTCGAATGCACAGGCCAAGTGGGATGTCATCACAGCCAACGATGCAACGTGGGGACTCGACGGGGCAGAGTTCATCCTCTACGTCCATCCCACCGCCCTCTCCCCGCTCAACAAGCCATGGTCCCTCAAGGAGATGGAGTACGTCGCGGTGATTCTCCCCGCTCACCCAGGGTTCAGTTCCTCCATGAGGATGGCCGCTCGGGTGGCTGACAGGTACCTGCAACTCACCAGGGGAGAGTGACCCATGGCCCAGCCCAACATCCAAGCTGACGGGGTACGGATCGAACCGGGTTCCGGCCAGACCCTCACGATCACCCGCGACTCCACCACGGGCTCCCTCCGATTCGTGGACGCGGTCATCACCGGGGGCATCAACCTCAAGGACATGGCGGGTCTGTCCACCATCGCAGGGGTACTGATCGTCGGGAAGTCAGGGTCCGGGGCGGGGTACACCACGGTGCAGTCCGCCATCACGGCGGTACCGGCGGACGCCAGCCTCACCAGCCCATACTTGGTGCTGGTCATGCCTGGGGTGTACTCGGAGAACGTGACCATCGAGAAGGCCGGGATCACCCTGCTGGGTCTCGGGCGTGTGGTCATCACCGCCGCGGGTGCAAGCCCCACCATCACGGTGCAGTCCTCGGTGAGCACGACCCCCACGTCCCTGATCCTCAAGGGCCTGACCATTGCCCAGCCCAACGCTGGACAGGCGTGTGTGTCCCTGGTTGGGGCAGCGGCGTCCACCATCGGAGTGGATGGGGTGGTCCTGGACGGCTGCACCCTCACCGCATCGGGTGTGGGGTCGTACACGGTCCTGGCGACCACGGTGAATCTCATCACCCTCCGCAACTGCGAGTCCACCGGATCGTCTGGGACAGCCTCCGTCAGGGCCTCCCAGTGCGCTCTCCTGGACATCGAGGGGGGCACCCACCCGGCGGTCCAGGCCGACTACAGCACCGCTGGGACCCTCCCCTCAGTGGCAGGTTCCCTCTACACCCTGTCCGGGTGCATCACGGGCAACGTCCAGTCCACCCTCACAAGTGGTGGAGCCCTGACCATCGACGGGTGTTCGGTTGGCAACGTGGCCATGTACGGGAACCGGACCCTGGTGGTCTCGGGGTCCACGGTGGGCAACCTCTCCCTCAACGGGACCACTGCCACCACCCTGAAGTTCTCCTCTCGTGGTTCGGTGGCGGGTCCAGGCACCCTGTCCGAGCCCGTGACGACCGGGTCGGTACCGTTCGCCCTGTCCGCCTCTGAGGCGGTCGTGTTCGACGTGCCACGGGCCAGCGGAACCTACGGAGTGTCCCTGGACACGGGGGATGCCACCCCTTCGTACGTGTCCGCGAGGGACGCATCCGGGTTCACGGTGACCTTCTCCTCCCCTGTGACCACCACGGTCTACTGGACCGTCACCCAATAACAGCCCTATGGCTCGCCACTCACTAGGTGGTGACCTGTCCCAAGGTCGCCGCCTAGATGAGGTAGACGTGAGCAATTTCTGGGAAGAAGGTGGTTCTCTCAACTCCAACACGGTCCACACGTTGGATGCCCACCTGTCGGGCAGCACCGTGGTTCGAGACTATGTTCGGGGGTTGACCGCAGCTACCAGCGAGGTTCCGTCCGGGACTCGTGTGGCTTTCGACGGCAAGCTCTCCTCCCTCCTGTGCTACCCCGAGCCTCCTGGTCGAGGTGAGGGCGGGACGGTGGTGAAGGTCCGTACCTCCTCGGGTGACACCACGGAGTTCAACGGTCTCATGTTCGTGAAGTGGGATGACGGTCGGTTCTTCGGTGTCCACCGCAACCACCTCCGGTCGGGCTCCAAGTCCCGCACGGCGACCGCGTACCGGATGACGGTCACGGCAATGGGCGACCTCACGGATTTCATGAAGTCCGGGACCGATGAGGAGCTCGTCCACAAGTCGTCGAAGGACCTGTGGAAGCTCTCCAAGTCAGGTGGTGAGTTCGTCATCGAGAGGCTCTTCGACGAGACCGGCAACCCCCTGAAGGTGTGACAGCATGACCCCCCGCAACAAGCCTGACCCCGCCCGGGTGGCCAACGCAGTGATGTCCCGCATGGCCGGGATGTCCCGCACGGCGGGTGAGGTCCGGTTCATCAAGGACAAGAGTGGCGACGCCAACCAGTGGGCGTGGAACGACGCAGGCCCACAGGAACGGAAGATCTACCCGGACTTCGCGTTTGATCCCAGGAACACCAAGCCACTGGCCAAGGTGCTCCGGGCGACAAATGCGGCCCTGGGGCACTCCATGTCCGCGTACGCCATCTTCGCCAAGCTCAAGTCCGCCGACATCTCCCCCGACGGTTCCCTGGGTGGCAAGGGGTACATCGCCAAGATCGCGGAGATGCGCCGGGCCTACATGAACTGTGTCGAGGCCCTGAGCGCCCTGTCCGACACCCTGTACGATGAGATCCGTGCCCCGCACTGGGCGGCGGTCTCCCGTCAATCCGACCCCGAGGAGCGGGCCGAGGTCGAACAGATCGTCGGGGACGCCATGGAGATCAACGATGATCCCGAGGCGTGGGCGGAAGAGCAAGAAGAAGAGATGGATGAAGACAACGAGGAAGAGGTAGCGAAGGCCGTGAAGACCGCCTCCCTCAAGGCACGTTCCACCCGAGGTACACGATGAGCTCCCGTACGCCTGACGGCGGCTACATGCCCACCTTCGGCAGCAATTTCATGCTGGACGGTTTCGCGTTCTCTGAGGAGTACGGCGAGGGTGCGCTCACCAACCGCAAGGACACAACCACCAGCCGCACAACCGGGGCACCCGCGGCCCCACGGTCGGAGAGTGGCATGGCCAAGCTCCCGGACGGCATCGTGACTGCGGACCAGGACTACGACGACGACATGGGCTGGGACGTGTTCGGCGGGGGAGCCAACTCCGATGTGGGCGACCTGTCGGAACTGGTCAAGACCGCCAACCAGATTACGGACCTGTCGTGGCTGGAGGTGGTGGAGCAAGACCCCGACCGTCTCCCACACCACCACAACGATGCGGTGCTCCAGGGTCTCGTGGACGCATGGGGTACCCGGTCCCGCACGGACGGCGTAGAGCTCGTCCCCAACGTCGTGGTCCCGCCCCAGCCCCGGTCTCCCGTGGCGCAACTTCCCGGTGATCAGTACCGGGAGGTGGTGGCGTCTGCCATGCGGAAGTCGGCCTACGGAGCACCGTTTGAGAACATCGTGGCGGGTGTTGCGGCTCACCTCGGTGAGGCCATGAATCATGTCCACACGGACCCCCGCCTCCAGAAGCTCGCACAGGCCCTCCGGTCGGTGAAGGCCGAGCACGGGGTGGTGGGTCGGGTGTACGTCCGGGACAGTGCGTTCCCTGGGCTCCTCACGGGGAAGTGGGACAGGGAGATCAAGAAGCGGTGCGCGAGCGCCCACTACTGGCTCACCAAGCCCGGCTCGAAGCTCGCAGCCTACCAGAACTACCTGGGCAAGAAGGTGGTCACGGAGATCCCCTGGGGTGAGGCTCTCGCCCACTACCGTCCCACTCTCGAAGCCTCGGGACGGAAGCTGGCCAGTGGTGACCCGCGACGGGCACTTCTTGCGGCTCTCGCTTCGGAGCCCACCCGGGTGTCCCGTGAGACCTCCTACACCTACAACCTCGCCCCGGCGGACCGTGTGACCATCAAGGAGGCATGGCGAGTGTTCGCCAGTGCCCCAGCACCCACCCGCGAGGTGGTCGCCAAGCCCGTTCAGGGGCTCACCCAGGAGCAGGCCACACGGCACTTCGCCCGGTGGGTTCACGCGGGGCTCCTCCCCGTGAAGACCGCCCGGCAGATCCTGGCATCTGGCCATCCCCCCCAGAACATGGTCGAGTACGGGGCCTGGGTCATCGAGGGGGGCCGCAAGGCTGGCACCTACGATGGCACCGGCGTCGGGGTGAAGCCCCTTGACCCGAAGATGGTCCGCAACTCGGACTGGGCCAAGCAGGAGGGTGCTCGCATCGCGGCGCTCGCACAGGCACACGCACAGCGGGTGGCGAGTGAGCGCGCTGCGGAGGCAGACCGGGTCCTGGCCCACATGGCGTCCCTCTCACAGAGGGCCAACTACCAAGGGGACGGGGTTGGGGCGTCCGTGTACTCCGGGAGCATCCAGAAGCTGGGCTCCGGTGAGGTCACCGTGTCCCGGGAGAAGGCGCTGTCTGTGGTCAAGGGCTGGGTGAAGTCCGGGACCCTGACTCGCGATCAGGCCGCACAGATCCTGTCCAAGAAGGCATCCGGGGCTGAGACCCTGTTGATGGGGAGCACCTTCATCCTCAGTGCGAAGAAGGTCGCATACGAGGGACAGGGAGTGGGCGTGAAGGCTCCTGTCGCACGGATGGCTGCACCGGCAACCGCACCCCGCGACCCGAAGGTTGGTCAGGTGCTCCGGTACGCCCGGACCCAGATGAACGAGGGCGTGACGGGGAACGACCTGGACTCACGGATGGTGTCCAAGTTCTCGCAGGAGTACCTCAAGGGTGCGGGCGAGCAACTGGTTCAACTCCGTCGCAAGCACGAAGGTCTCGCGGGCCACCTCTACGTGGACGCCAGCGCCTACGCGACGCCCACTGGCACCTCGGGATGTGACAAGGGTGCTGCCATCCACCGGGCCAGCCCCATCCGTTCGGTCCTTCAGATGGACCGTTGCGGGTCGTGCTCGCAGAACAGCGGGGGAGCCTGCCAGAAGTACAAGAAGTCCCTGGTGACCGCCGCCCCGGTGAAGGACCCGGCGAAGTACCAGCGGGAGACCATCCGGCTGGCCAACGCCGACGACTCCGAGCGGACGGCTTCGATGTTCGCCAACTACAACCCCGAGGAGTTCGACCTCCAGAACGACTCCCTGGATTCGTTCGACTACAGCAACCTCCCGGGCAACGAGAACCTCACTGAGGTCTCGTTCGGGGGAATGCTCATCCCCGAGGAGTGACCATGCGATTCGCCGCGCCCCCACAGTTCAAGATCCTCGTGGCCAACCTCGCTGGAAGCAGCGACCCAAGCCGTGGCCCAGCGGGCAACCCCGTGAAGCTCCGTACCGGGTTCGTCCTCCAACAGATGGTTCTCCCGGATGGCACGGCTCGCACCAACGGCCCCACACAGGCCATCCCCCCGGTGGATGCCGTCAACCACACCGCGGCTATCCAGGTCCTCTCCGCGAGGTACTGGGATGCCACGGTGGCTCCCCCTGGACCGTTCTACTACCAGGAGGAGTGCCGGATGTTCAACCAGTACCCGACGGCGGGTGTGGACTTCGGTGATGGCAACGGTTCGCTGGCCGGTCCGGTGAACACCATTGCAACCAAGCTGGCCCTCTGGGTGAACGAGTCTGTGGAGGGCGTGACCGCCCTTGCCGTGGGGGACACCGCGTACCTGACATCGTCCAGGGCGGACGCCCAGTTCCCGGTCCAGGCTACCAATGACATGTCCACCCTCCTCGGTGGGCTCACGTTCGAGGTGCAGGGGCCGAACGGCGAGGTGCTCTCAGGCGCGGGTCACCAGCGGGCGAACTTCTACGTGGTCAAGTCTGTGAAGACCCAGGAACCCCCGACCATCCTGTGACTTGGTAGCATGAGCCATGGCCAATGACATCGACGACGCCCTTGGGGATGACCTTGCAGACCTTGTGAAGGAGGGGGCGAACACCCCCAACCCACTCGTCACGGTCGAGCCCAGCGGTGTCCGAAAATTCCAGGGGTACGTCATCCCTCCGACGGCCCAGAGGGTCAAGGTACTCGACGACAAGGGGGCGACCCGCCTCCGTAAGATCGAAGAACTCAAGGCTGGGGACACCCTCTCCCTCAACGACACCGGGCTCCCGGTGTTCGTTGAGGGCCAGATCGGGAAGCCCCCAGCGACGAAGAAGACCGACGACGCCATGCCCCCGGCGTCCCCCCTCATTGGGGACATCCTCAGGATCAAGCAGGGGATGCTCCGCAACGACCCCATCATCCAAGCCGCGGAGACCACACCTGAGTCTGCCGAGGTGCTGAACCAAGTTCTCCTTGGCATCAGTGAGGAAGCGGCATCCCTCCGGTTCGAGAGGATGGAAGCCGAGCGCAACGGGGAGGACACCTCACAGTTGTCCATGCGTCGGGTGCAGGCCCTCAAGGCCATCGGTGACACCTGGATCAAGCGCAAGGAACAGATCCAGCACCGAGGGATCGACATGGAGTCCCCTGCGTTCCGGGCCGTGTTCGAGTTCATCTCTGAGACGTATGCCAGGGCGATGCAGGCCGCGGGTGTACGGCAAGAGCTCTGTGACAGCGTGACGGCCCAGTTCTCCAAGCTCCTGGACGATGCTTGGATGACCGAGGCGAAGTCCAGGATGAAGGAATGACACTCGCTAGCCTTGCACTCTCCGGTGCCCGTGCAGCGGCACCTGTTGCTGTTGGGGCGGCACCTGTTGCCAGCATCATTGAGTTCGTGGAGGAGGCATGGGGCCTGGGGGGCACCCCTGACCCGGTGACGGGCGAGACCAACGGGATGCGTCTGTTCCCGGTCCAGAAGATCATCCTGAAAGCCTCCTACGGCATCCCTCTCGATGACGTGGATACCTTCACGATCACGGATTGGAGCCGTGAGAATCCCAGGCAGTTCACCGAGAAGACCTACCTGGAGTACCTCTACGACGAGAAGCGGTCGAACATCCGGGAGGTCATCCCGGGTGTGCAGCGCCGGGAGATGGTGTTGAGCTTGGGTCGTCGGTCAGGCAAGACCGCACTGTCGGCCTGTGTGGCCGCGTACGAGACGTACAAGCTCATCAACAAGGGGGACCCGCAGCGGTTCTACGGGCTCCCCCCGGCCAACAACATCCAACTCATCTCCATCGCGACCGACAAGGACCAAGCAGGTCTCCTCTACCAAGAGGTGTCCGGTCACTTTGGGGGGTGTGCGTACTTTGGCCCGTACACCGCCAACAACACCCTGTCGTACGCCCGGTTTCAATCCCCCGTGGACATCGAGCGGTACGGGGAATACAAAGACAACCCCAGCGCGAAGGCCACCATCAAGGTCACCTTCCGTAGCTGCGTGGCCAAGGGTCTCCGTGGCGCTGGAAACATCCTGGTCATCCTGGACGAGGTGGCCCACTTCACAGACAAGGGCCAGAGCTCTGCCGACGCGGTGTACACCGCGGTCACCCCGTCCACGTCCACGTTCGCCCCCAAGGATCCGAAGGACCGCCGGAAGCCCATCGGTGACGTTGAGGGCCGGATCATCCTCATCTCGTCCCCCCTGGGTCGTCAGGGGCTGTTCTACAAGATGTTCCAGATCGGGATGGCCGGTGGCAAGGCTGCGAGCAACATGCTCTGCATCCAGGCCCCGTCGTGGGAGGTGAACCCCACCATCCCTGCCAGCGAGTTCGAGAAGCACTACCTCAAGGACCAGACAGCGTTCTTCACCGAGTACGGCGGGGAGTTCTCCGACCGCACCCGTGGCTGGATCGAGCGCAACGCGGACCTTTTGACGTGTGTGGACCCGGCGGCACGGCCACAGGCTCGCGGCATCCATGGCCGCAGCTACTTCCTGGGGCTGGACTTGGGCCTTGTGGGTGACGGCACCGCCATCGCGGTGGGTCACCTGGACGACAACGGCAGGATCGTCCTGGACCTTGTCGAACAGATCAAGGCCGGGGTTGGGAAGTTCGCGGACAAAGAACGTCTGGAGTTCGACGACGTGGCCGACTGGGTGCTGGACCTGTCCAAGAGGTTCCTCATCCAGGAGGGGATGTTCGACCAGTGGGCGGGCATCCCGTTCGAGCAGGCCCTGTCCAAGCGGGGGCTGTCTCAGATGAAGGCCACCCAGATGAACAAGAACATCACGTCCCAGATGTTCCAGAATTTCAAGGACATGATGTGGGACGAGAAACTGGTCCTGTACGACTTCCCCGTTGCGCCGGGAGAGGGTCACTGCCCGTACATCAACGAGATGTTCGAGCTCCAGGCCACACAGCACTCCAAGTACGTGGTCACCGTGGAGGCCCCGAACATCGAGGGCAAGCACGACGACATGTCCGACGCCCTGGTGAGAATGGTGTGGCTGGCATCGCAGAGGCTCTCCAAGAACATCCACATGGCGGGTGGGCGGAAGTCCATGGGGCCAGTAGTCCCCGCATACAACCGTGTAGCCGTGAGGCGCAAGCAACTCCAGAGCGGGTCCGTCGAGGCTCGGCAGATCCCGCGACGGGGTGGCGCTGTACGGAAGGGACGGTTCCGGTGAAGAAGGCCAAGCTCGACCCATTGAAGCCCAGTCGGGCAGACTATCGGCTCATCCACAGGATCTTGGAGAGCACGTTCTCCGGTAAGGTCATCCACACCAACGAGGGCTACGAACTCGTGGTGGCGGTGTTTCAACGGGCTGGTGGTTCGTGGGAGAAGCTATTCATGGGGTCATCCAAAGACCTGGGTCTCCTCAAGACGGTGCTGAAGGTGGCAGTCAAGAAGGAGCACATCCCCAGGGCTCCCGAGTGGCGGTGACCTTGTGAGCCGTCTCCGAGCCACGCTGTCGTCGTCTCCCCTGGATCGGGAGATCGCTCAACGGGTCGATCAGGCCCAGAGGGCCATCCAAGGGGCTCTGAAGCTGTGTGACGGCGCACCCGCAGCCACCCCTGAGGGTCGCCGCCGGGTGGGAGCCACCCGTCGTGACCTTCTCCAGGCACTGGGTGCTCTGGCCTCTGTGAGGCGCACACAGCCCTCCTACGACACGTCCGACCCGGATCTGACAGAGGCCCCGCCAAAGCCCAGGGACGGGCCAAAGCTCACCCCTCCCGATGTGATGGCAGAGATTCTCAGAATCCAGAATGGTGACGACTGATGCCCAGACTCAAGACCAACGAAGGCGCTGTTGAGGTGAAGAAGATCGCGAGCCGCACCAAGGGTGCCACCGTGGGGAAGCCCGCGCGCATCATGCTGGGGTCCATGCGGTCCAAGGTCGCGTACCCTGCAACGGGTGGCACGGCGAGTGGTAGCGGCGGGAACTTCTACTCCCCCGAGCTCTCAACCGACTTCCTCGAACTGCCCCAGAGCCTGGACGAGAAGCGGAACTACTTCAGGTTCTTCTACCAGACGAACCCGTTCGTGGGTCAGGCGGTGGACCTCCAGACGGAGCTCCCGCTGTCCAAGATCCGCCTGTCTACCCCGAAGGCCAAGGACGAGGCGCTCGCCCGGAAGTCCCTGGCGTTCTGCACCAAGTGGGCACAGTCCATCGGGCTCCTCCACCGTCTCCTGGAGATCGTCCACGACTACAACCTCCTGGGTGAGGCATTCGTGTTCTGCGAGGACACGTCCCCCGACATGCCTGAGGACATCACCCATGAGGTGATCCGAGAGCTCGACACAGCGGGGAACCCCACGGAGCGGACGGTCCGCCGCGAGGATGCAGACGCCCGTGCCGAGAAGTGGCTCAAGCGTCACTACCGTGGCTGGACGGCGATCCGGGTGCTGCCCCCCGAGCAAATCCACATGGAGAGCTTCCCGTTCACGGACGAGAAGATGGTGGAGCTCATCCCCGACTCCAAGACCAAGGACATCGTCAACCGAGCGGATATGGGGGACGAGCAGGCCCAGCGCATCGTCAACTCCATGCCCGAGGGGGTGGTGGAGGCCATCCGGGAGGGAAGCAACATCCCCCTGAACACGGACCCCGACGCCGGGTCGTTCGTGTACTACATGTCCCGCAAGAAGTCCCAGTACGAGCCCCGTGGGCACTCGATGCTGGAGCGGTGCCTGAACACCCTGGTGTACCGGGACAAGCTCCGTCAGGCCCAGACCAGCATCGCTTCGCGGCACATGACCCCCATCCGGGTGATCTCCGCGGCGGATATGTCTGCGAGCGACACAGACGCCCTGCGGGACCAAGTGGACATGGCCCTCCAGGACCCTGACTACTCCATCGTGACCAACTTCGAGGTCAACTGGAACGAGATGGGGTCGAACGGGCGACTCCTGGAACTGTCGTCCGAGTACGAGATGACCGACCGGCAGATGTACGCCGGGCTGGGCGTCACGGAGTCCCTCCTGTCGGGTGAGTCCAGCTACAGCGGTGACCGCATCAACCTGGAGGTCATCAACACCCGGTTCATGCTCCTCCGTGAGGTTCTCCAGGACATGGTCGAGGACCGGATGCTCCGACCGATGTGCCGCCGTATGGGGTTCATCGAGCTCGATGACGATGGCAGTGAGGTGGTGGTCTGCCCCTCGCTGTCGTTCACCCGGCTGGCCCTGCGAGACAACAGCGACACCTTCGACGCCCTGTTCAACCTGTACCAGAAGGGCTCGCTGGACATCGACGTGATCCTGGAGCTCCTGAACATCGACCCACACTCGACCAAGGAGAAGCTCAAGCGTGACGCCCTCACGTTCAACGACTCCAAGTTCAACGACGTGCTGGGTGGGCTGTACGGCGAACTGGGACGGATGCTGGCCGAGAACTCCGACGCTGTCGAGCTCGTAGCCAAGCAACTGGGTCTGACCTACAAGAAGAAGGAAGAGGACGCCGAGGGCCGGTTCTAACCGAGCCCCGTCCCCCGGTTCCGACCCTATCCTCCAAGTAGGGGAGGAGCCCACCCTGTGAATCGACTCGCTGCCGACCTCCTCCCCATCATGCACCCCCTGTACAATCTCAGGGAGATTTGCAAGCAGTGCGCGTTGCTGGAGGACCACCTCAACAACGAGCGCAAGCGGTGCCAGGACTGCATTCGCAAGCATTTCCTGACCATCGAGGCCCTGTTCGAGGAGGCCACGTCCCTCGACAACAAGGCCAAGTGGGCCGACAAGATCGACGGGAAGGCCGAACTCGTACGGGAACTCCAGTACCGCTGGATCGACGGTGACGACCCCCGTGAGATCGCACAGGACATCCGTGCTCTCCGCAAGGATTTCGCCCCGGAGTGTTTCGACCTTCGGGAGATGACCGAGGAGTCCCGGATGGCCAGCACGCGCGGGGCATCCCTCGCCTCCCTGGTAGCCGAGAGGCTCATCGGGCGCGAGCGTCACGTCTGTGGTTCATCGAACCCTGTGCGCGACCTGAGGGAGCTCCTGGAAAGGTTCCATGCACAGGCCATGGGGGGAGATCAGGAGCTTCACACCCCTCAGAACCAGCAGGCCCTTGCCAACCTCATGCAGAGGGCAGACGAAGCCCTGACGGGGAAGGTCATGTTGGGTCGCTCTCCGTACAACGACTACGCCCGCCGGGTGTTGGGGTTCGACGGCGTGGTGATGCAACTCGCGGACGGGGGGTACTCTCGACTCATCGTGACGGTGGTGGAGGAGCCTTTCGTGAGGTTGGATGAGCGGTCCAGCCTCCCGGTGGCGGTCCAGAACTGGAAGCTGTTGAGGGTCTGATGTCTCCCACCAAGCTGGCCATCTTCGACTTCGACGGGACCCTGTTCCGCAGCCCGACCCGTCCCGAGGGCTGGAGCGGTGCATGGTGGGGGAACCTGGAGTCCCTCACTCGTCCGTTCGTCCCCGAGGAGCCCAGCGTGGACTGGTGGAACCAGACCGTGGTGGATCGGGCGATGAGGGACATCGCCAACGAGAACACCTTGACGGCCCTGGTCACGGCGCGGGTGAAGCACAGGTTCACCCTGCGTATCCGTGCGTTGCTTGAGCAGGCCGGGTTGAAGTTCGACCATGTGTTCCTGAGCCCGGATGAGGAGGACTCCAAGAGCTACAAGCTCAAGGTGCTCACCACGCTCATGGCCGACAACCCGTCGGTGCGGAACGTGGACATCTGGGAGGACAGCGAGGAGAACCTCATGGTCATGTCCAACTACGTGGAGGGCCGTGGTCGTGCAGCGTTCCCACATCTCGTGACGGTGAGCGCCCACGCTCCTGAGGTCGAGTACATGGCCGGGCGTGTTGTCGCCCGGTTTCGGGGGTCCCTGTGACAGTAGGACTGTTCTTCCCGCTCCCTGAACATCTGGCCAAGGAGTTCCCTTCACTGGGTGAGGAGGATGACTCCCCCTGTCACGTCACGTTCCTGTGCGTGGGGGAAGGCCCCAGCCCTGGGGACGTTCCCAGGTTCCTCGATGTGGTCCGGTCGGAGGTGGAGAACTGGCCCTGGAGGATGACCGCGACGTTGATGGGGCTGGAGTACTTCCACAACCCTGAGCACACCGTGGCCTACAACCGGGTGAGCTTCTACAGCGACATGGCCCCCCTTCGGGTGTCTCTCATCCATGCCCTGGAGGCCAACGGGTTCACAGTGGAGGACAGCCACCCGCTGGACTACAACCCCCACGCCACCCTCGCGTACCTCACCCCTGGGGACACCTACGAGGGGGACGTGCCCACGGGGTCATGGACGTTCAACACGGTCGAGGTGTGGGGGCTGGGGGATGACCCCGTGGAGCTCCCGATGGGGGAGATGGCCGGGAGGGTCGCGATGGCCGTACGAGTTGCGGCCCGCTACAAGAAGAAGACCAAGGACGATGAGGGCAACGTCCACTATGAGTATTCGGAAAAGCAAATTTCACACAGAAATCACGGAAAAGCTGATAAGGTAGAGCACCTTCGTAAGAATATCTCTGACCTTCGTGCAAAGGTCAGATCCGACCTGAAAGCGGGGCTGGAGTGAACATCTCGAAGACGCAAGGGCCTCGTTCGTGGGTGATCTACGCTCTTAGTGACCCCAGAACTCCAGAGGCTGTGCGTTACGTTGGGGTCACTCATGCCACCCCCAGGAACCGTCTTGCACGGCATTTGAGCAACGCCCGTAATCCGAGGGTTCCTACTCATTCCTCACACTGGATCATGTCTTTGCTGATGTGTGGGGTTACCCCCTCCATCAGGGTGATTGATAGTGGGAGGGGTCTCGGCTGGGAAGCCTCTGAGATGTATTGGATCGCGTGGCACAAGGAACACGGGTCCGACCTGACGAACCACACGTCCGGTGGGGAAGGGGCAGTGGGACGACCTTGTTCCCCCGAGACCAGAACCAAGTTGTCCACGGCTCGCCGTAGAAGGGTGACAAGCCCAGAAACCATCGTGAAGATGTCTGCGGCGGCCAAGGGCAAGAAACACAGCCAAGAAACCTTGGCAAAGATGTCAGCATCAAGTCGCGGGAAAAGGCACAGTCCCGAGGCCCTAGCCAAAATTTCTGCGGCCAGCCGGGGCAGGAAATTCAGTGCGGAATCCTGCTCCAAAATGTCCGCGTCCCATCTAGGTAGCAAGCAAAGTTCAGAGGCCATTGCCAAATCTGCGAATGCACGCCGGGGTCAGAAACGAGGTCATCAGGCTCTTGCCAACATAACTGAGGCCAATCGAAGGGGGGGGAACCAGATCCAGGAATCCACGGATCGAAGTCCCCATGGAAGGATTCGGCAGGAGAAGTCTGGTGGCCCTCGTGAATGACGCAGACAAGAAGTGGTATGCGGCCCTGGCAGTGGGGCTGATGGACCACACCTGTGAGCGCGTGGGGAACCCCACGTCCGCAGACGATGGACATTTTGGGGTTTCCGTATGGAGGGCCAAGCATTTCACCGTAGGTAAGAACACGGCCACAGTGCGCTACGTTGGAAAGTCGGGCGTCGAGCACGAGAAAACCATCGACGACCCCCTGCTACTGAAGGCCATCAAGAAGGCACTCAAGGGCAAGAAGCCCGAGGATGAGTTGTGTGGGGGGGTCACCGCGAACGACGTGAACGAGTACCTCTCGGAGTTCGACATCACGGCCAAAGACATCCGGGGGTTCAGGGCCAACGACGAGATGTGCAAGGCCCTCCGTGATGAACGGGCAAAGGGACCTAAGACCCTGCCCAAGGGTCGCAAGGAGAAGGACGGGATCCTCAAGGCCGAGTTCAAGCGTGCTCTGGAGACCGTTGCAGAGGTGGTGGGCCACGAGGCTGCCACCCTCCGATCACAGTACTTGGTCCCGGGCCTGGAGGATCAGTTTGTCAAGGACGGGACGGTCCTGAAGTCCCTGAAGGTCGGGACCAAGACCGACAGCGAGCGTGAGAACGAAGACGTTGAGGCGCTGGTCAAGCCCTCCCCGAAGAAGAAGCCACCGCGCCATGACCTCCGTCGGGAGAGGCTGGATGTGGAGGATTCCGACACGGACACATCCGACGATGACATGTCCCTGAACTACAAGGACGCGGCACAGCGGGTGGCCATGGTTGTCAGGGTCGCTCACCGGGTTCTCGGGAGCTACCCGTTTTCTAGGTTATTCCAAGACGGTTAGGTAGTGGGAGATCCCGCCGGGAGCCCCCAATTTCGGACCAGATCCCCACGGCAATCCCGGTCGGGACCACAGGAGAAACACCTCTCATGAAGACACAGAAGAAGGCTTCCAAGGCGGGCGTTCGTCGCGTGACCGCGAACATCGACGCTCTGGCATCGCTGGTTCAGCACCACTACGCCAGCCTGGGCCTCCCCAAGGTGGCGGCGATCGACTTCGCTACCCGCTGCGACATGCTCTCGGACTTCCTCGACCAGCGCCGCACGGCGGGCTACTTCGACCCCTCGGAGATCGCCGTCGAGGTCCCAGGCCCCGAGGCGTTCGACTCGAACAACCCGTTCATGGAGGGCCACTTCACCCAGGAGCAGTTCCGCGCCCTGGACGAGAAGCAGATGTCGGGCGAGCTCGCGGCCAACGCTGCGAAGCACGTCGCGGACCCCAAGCTCGCGAAGCTCGTCCACGCTGCGGCGTACAAGGCCGCGATGCAGTCGTTCACCTCCCTGAAGTCGGCCAAGAAGGCCGACGAGGATGAGGAGACCGAGGAGGTCGAGGCAGCCGACGACGAGGACGCCAAGGCCGAGAAGACGGCGATGATGGCCGAGCTCTACAACCGCATCAAGCGCGAGACGAAGACCGCCAAGCCCACCCCGAAGGCCGCGAAGAAGGCCGAGGACGAGGACGAGGCAGTCGAGGAGGAGGAGTCGGAGGAGGAGGCCAAGGAAGAGGCCGACGACGCCGAGGACGAGTCCAAGAAGACCGCGAGCATCTTCGGCCTCTACCGCTGAAGGGGGCCGTGATGACCACGTCCCGTCGGGGTACCTACGTCGATTACCAAGCCCGAGCCACGGCGTTCCACGTCGGGGACCGGGTCTACCCGATTCTCAAGGGCAACCCGTCCAACGGCGGGACCGTTGTCGCGGTGTGGCCTGCCATCGGGATGGTGGACGTTCAGTACCCCCACGGGGCGACCCGCGCCCCGGTGGAGGATCTCCTCATCGACAGTGGGAGTTCCATCGACGCCAGTGTGGACGTGGCGTACGACAGCGTGCCGGGCGGCACCCACACGGTCCCGGTGTCAGGGGGTCCTGTCCTCACGGACAAGGAGGTCTCCGCACACCGGGTGGCTACTGGGCACCTGAACAAGATGGCCGTGTACTGGGCGGCAAAGGGTCGCCAGTACCGCCCCTGCAAGACCGAGATGGAGACCGGGAGGCTGAACTGCCCCCGGTGTGAGGACGCCTACCTTCGTCGTGTGATCTACAAACATGACGAGGGGCAGAGGGTCCGGTTGTTTTGTTGCCCTGAATGTTTGTTTCTGGTCCGACAGTCCGATGTGTTGGGGATGGGTGACCAATGACATCGGGGGTCTACCAAATTCGGAACCTGTTGGATGGCAAGGTCTACGTTGGTAGGTCCGTCACCGTAGAGAAGCGTTGGTCTGGGCATCGGACGGCTCTTCGCAATGGCTCCCATCGAAATCCACACCTCCAAGCTGCGTGGCTGAAGTATGGGGAGGAGTCGTTTGTGTTTGAGTTGTTGGAGGAAGTCCCCCCCGATGGTCTGCCAGTTCGTGAGGGGCACTACTGTAACGCGCTGTGTGTGTTTGATCCCCGTCGCGGATACAACCTGGATGTCGTGGATACCAGTGGGGGGCAGACTGTTTCCGTAGAATCTCGACGGAAAATGTCCGCGTCTAAGAAAGGGAAACCGGGCCCTTGGGCAGGAAAGACTCGTGTCATGTCTGCCGAGCACAAGGCAAAAATTCTCGCGGCGGCTGTGAGTAGGAGGGGGCAGAAAATGATTCTCTCCGATGCTGAGAGGCTCCGTAGGGGGGCTCAAATCGCAGCCATTGTCCAACGGGATGATGTCAGGGCTAAACTCTCTGCCCTTCAGAAGGGTCAAACGAGGGCCCCCCTCACAGATGAGACGAAACGTCGTATCTCTGAGGGCAAGAGGAACGGACACGCCATCAGAGCCGCACTCCATGCTGCACAGGAAGGGGAGTAACCCGTGGCATTTCTCCGGTACGCCAACGCTAGGACTGTCTCTCCCTACACTACTGGTCAGGGCTGGGACAAGGTCCGTGTCGCTGCGGCACAGACCCGGATGGACCGCAGCCTCGTTGACCAAGCCTCCAAGATCCTGAACGAGCAGTTCGACCCGTCCCGGTACCTGTTGTCCCACGCCACCATCGTGGCGTCCGTGGACACGGTGGACGTTCCGAACGCGCGCCTGGGTGCAGCCACCGTGGGTGGCAAGATGGTCAACCGCAAGACCACGGCGTTCCGCATCAAGCCTGAGTGCGAGCAGTACATCAACAACAACTTCGACTCGTGGTCGAGGAACGTGCTGTTGAAGTCGTACCGGACGTTCATCGGGGCGCACAACTTCCTCGAACACGTCCAGATCGAGAACCTGTCCAAGGGTCGCATCCTCGATGCAGTGGCCAGGGACATCGGGGACTCGGTCTACATCGACATCCTCATCGCGACCGACCGCAAGCACCGGGAGCTCATCAAGGACATCGAGAGCGGAGAGCTCACGACCCTTTCGATGGGGTGCTCCATCGACGGGAGCACCTGTACACAGTGTGGCCACTGGGCGGCGGACGAGACCGAGTTCTGCGATCACATCAAGTACATGAAGGGCAACACCTTCTACGATGAGCGTGGCAACCGCTGCCGCATCGCAGAACTGTGTGGCGACGAGTCCCTGGACCCGACCGCGGGTGTGGTGTTCATCGAGGGTAGCTGGGTGAAGATCCCGGCGTTCAAGGGTGCAGTTCGCCGCAACCTCATCACCCTGTCCTCGGACGACAACGCCAAGCTCGCCAAGAAGATCAACCGGGTGTACTCGTTCCCGGCCACGGTCCCCGCCGACGGTGCCTTCCTCAAGGCTGCCCACGGTACACTGGTGGATGGTCAGTCCCCGTTGTCGTTCCGTGACGCCCGGAGGCCCGCCAGCATGACGGTGATCGCCGCGGACGACATGGACATGGACATGGGTGTGGACGAGGGTGGAGGCGATGAGGCCCCGGCGGCTCCCCCACCCGCTTCGGACCCCCTGAAGGACCTCACGGACGAGATCAAGCGCAAGGTCCTGGACAACGTACGGGACAGCCTCAAGAATGACCTCACCAAGGGTGACCTTGCCAAGGTAATCTCCGACGCCACTGCCCCGAACGACACCATGGTCAAGCAGGCCATGGAGAAGAAGGCCCGGGAGAAGAGGGCCGCGTACCTCTCCGGGGTCAACAAGGTCGTGCGTACGGCTGGGAGCGATCTGGAGCTCATCCAGAAAATCGCACGGCTGAACACCCGGTGGTCGATTTTTCTTCCCGGAAGTCTCTATTGCACAGCCCTAAAGGTCGGGGGCTCCCACAAGTACGGGAGCCTCCAATCGTTTCTCGGCAAGTGCCAAGGGCATCTGGGACGAGCTCCGACCGTTCCAGAGGCCCGGGCTCTGGTTCGTCTCGCCAAGTTGCTTTCAACCCGTCGGGTCGGCGTCACGCCGAAGAAATCCTAACTCAGGAGAACCATCAAAATGTCACGACGCCGCATCACCTGGGAGCACCCCTCCCGCAAGGCTTCCGCTCCCCCGGCCACACCGGGCCACGAGGAGCCCTCCATCCACCCCGCCGCGTACCCCGACCCGGAGGCAGACGCCTACGAGAACGGCGACACGAGCTCGTGGGCGGAAGATCCCCACGCCGGTCCGTACCCGAACGGTGCGCCCCCGGCCCTCCCCGGCACGGATGCCCCCCAGGGTCACCCGGCGACGGACATGGCCCACTACTTCCCCAACGGCGTCGGCAAGCGGGCGAGCCGCCAGCTTCTCGCTGCCCTGGAGGCGAAGGCTGCCAAGTGCATCCGTCTCGCCGCCCGGATGCTGGGCAAGAACGCGAGCCATGAGGCCATCGAGGATCAGGCCATCGACCTCATGACCCTCACCGAGCGTCAGATCCAGGCGACCCTGCGTCGCTTCGCAGAAGAGGGCGGCGACGGCAACACCGACCTCCTCGCGTTCGAGAACCTGACCCTCACCCCGCCCCGCACTGGCGGCGAGGACGACACCGAGGAGCTCCTCCAGGCCATGCTGGCCGAGGAGTCTGGCGAGGGCGAGGACGAGGAGGCCATGCTGGCATCCATGCTGGCCGATGAGCAGAAGCGCCTCGCATCGCTCAAGCCCACCGCCAAGAAGGCGGGTCAGAACGACCCCCGCGCGACCTACAAGGGCAAGAAGGCCGAGGCTCCCGTCGCCAAGAAGGCCGAGGAGGAGGCCGAGGAGGAGGAGAAGTCTCCCTCGGACGCCGAGGCCGCGAAGAAGGCCGCTCACTTCCAGCGCCTCGCCGCGTACTGGACGAAGGTCGCCAAGAAGGCAGACGAGGACTCCGAGGAGGAGCCCGAGGAGAACGAGGAAGAGGCCGAGGAGGACGAGAAGTCCGAGCCCGCTTCCAAGGAGGCCAAGAAGGCCGACAAGCTCCCCGAGGCCCTGAAGGACAACCAGTTCAAGGCGAAGGACGACAAGGCCGACAAGAAGGCCGCGTTCATGCGCCTCGCTGGTGAGTTCCTGTCCGCCGACCTCAAGGAGACCCTCGCCGCCCTCATCGCAGAGGACGACGCATCTGAGGCCCCCGCCGTCGAGAAGGCCGCGGACGACTTCATG
>Ga0209170_1000184_pt1 | contig 30267 bp, 30 predicted proteins | sample KloWWTKNB14_bulk_FD_187178 | JGI IMG/M metagenome (GOLD analysis project Ga0209170, IMG submission 187178) | Active sludge microbial communities from Klosterneuburg, Austria, studying microevolution and ecology of nitrifiers - Klosterneuburg... | ecosystem: Engineered > WWTP > Aerobic digester >...
CCATGAACGACACGCGCGCGCCCATGTCCGGCAGGATGCGCGGATCCTTCTGCTCCAGGCCGACGCGCACCTTGACCGTGGCCTTGCCGCGATCAGCGGTCGGAATGATGGCGATGACCCTGGCCGGTATCGTCCAGTCCTGGTAGGCATCGAGCACGGCTTCAGCCGGTGCATCGGGCACGACCCGATTGATGTACGACTCGTTCACATCGACTTCGATTTCAAGCGAATCCATGTCGACGATGGTGCCGACACCGGTGCGCGTGAAGCCGCCACCCGCCGAAAGCGGCGAGACGATCTCGCCGACCTGGGCGGCCTTGGCAATGATGACCCCGGCAAACGGCGCGCGCACGGTCGTATAGTCGAGCTGCACCTGGGCGCTGCGCGCCTGCGCGGAAGCAAGGTCGACGCTGCGCTGCTGCGCCGTCAGCTGCGCGGCCAGCGTGTCCACTTCGGTCTGTGCAGTCTCCACGGCCTGTTTCGACACCAGCTTGCGGCCCACGAGATCCTGCTGGCGCAGCAGGTCGCGGCGCGCCTGATCGAGTCGCGCCTGGAACTGGCCGACTTGCGCGCGTGCCTGCGCCACCTGGGCCTGGGCCTGGGCGAGGTTCGCCTGCTGCGCGGTGTCTTCGAGTCGGGCGAGCACTTGCCCGGCGTCGACATGCTCGCCTTCCTCGATCAGCACTTCGGAGAGGGTTCCGGTGATCTGCGCCGACACCGTGGCCTGGCGTCGCGCCGTGACATAGCCGGTCGCCTGCAGTACCGCCGCCGAGGAACCGCTGGCGCTTGGCGCAATGGCGGTCACCGCCGACACCTCGAAGCTGCGTTGCGCCGACACCCACCACCATGCCGCGGCGATGGCGACCAGCACGAGCGCAATCACCGCGACGATCCACGGCGCACGTGATGGCGGCTCGATCTTGTTCCGATCGATCCGCAACTGGTTGAGCAATTCACCCTTGTTCTCCATCCATTCTGTCCTGAGCGCCCGTGGGGGCGCAGAGTCTGCCACAGGTTGCCGGGTCGGCCGATAATGAACAACCGGCCTTCATCACCAGCTGCTGGTGACGCCTGTCATGCTCGCCCCCGGTACCGTCCGATCCTCGACACCGACACGCGCTAACGCACAGAATCCGGTTGCCCCGACCCGCCGAGGATCTTCTCCCATGACATTCGCCATCGCGCCCCATGCCATCGCGGCCATTCCGGTCAGCGCCACCGACATGCGCTTTCCGGTGCATCGCATCTACTGCATCGGTCGCAACTATGCCGATCACGCCAGGGAGATGGGATCCGAGGTCGATCGCGCGCAACCGATATTCTTCAGCAAGCCGGCGGATGCGATCGTCATCGACAACGGCGATGTGCCTTATCCGCCGGCAACGCGGGAGCTGCACCACGAGGTCGAGATGGTCGTTGCCCTCGCCACCGGCGGCCGCGACATAGCCGTCGCCCACGCGCTGGAACATGTGTATGCCTATGGCGTCGGCCTCGACCTGACCCGTCGCGACCTGCAGGCGGCGGCAAAGAGCAAGGGCAATCCGTGGGATGTCGCCAAGGGCTTCGACTGCTCCGCGCCGGTCTCGGACTTGCGCCGGGCCAGCGAGATCGGTCACCCGCAACACCTGCGGCTCAGCCTCGATGTGAACGGCGAACGGCGTCAGCGCACCGACATCGGCGAGATGATCTTCAGCGTTGCCGAAATCATCCACGAGCTGTCGAAACTCTACGACCTGCAATCAGGCGACTTGATCTTCACCGGCACTCCGGCCGGCGTTGCCGCGCTGGCCAAGGGCGACCGCTTTCGCGCCGAACTCGAGGGCGTGGCCGTGCTGGAAGGTCGCATCGTCTGAACGGGCGGATTGTGGCGTAGTGATGCCAGGCGCAAACCGTGTGAAATCCGTTCGGGCTGATGCATTGATGCTGCCCGCATACCCATTGAATCCCGTTTGGGCCGAGCCCTTCGTCTGGCTCAGGACAGGCTTGTCGAAGCCCCGTTGGGCCCTCGGCAAGCGCACGGCAAAGGGCAGTACGGTCGGATCAATGAAAACGGCTTCGGGCGTTTCCCGAAGCAGACGGTTCGATGCGGGTTGCCGCCGCAATATGGCGAAAAGAAAACGGCATCAGGCCTGAAGGCCTTTCCTGCGCGGAGCCGATCGAGCGATGCGGGTTTCCTTGGCGGGGGGCCGCGTTGCCGCTTTGGTGTTGGCTCCAACCACGCTGCGTTTCCGCAGAAGCGCTGAAAGCGCGACCACGGCGACCGGGCTTCGACGGCTTTCAGGCCGTTGCGGCTTCGGGGTTGGGCTGCGTCAGGGGGATTATCGGGATAGAGTGCGGCGGCGGCCCTCGCCGTCGCCACCATCATTCCACCCTGGAGAAGTCAACATGAGCATGATGTCGGAATTCAAGGCATTCGCCATGCGCGGCAATGTCATCGACCTGGCTGTCGGTGTCGTCATCGGCGCTGCCTTCGGCAAGATCGTCACCTCGCTGGTCAATGACGTGATCATGCCGCCAATCGGCAATCTGATCGGCGGCATCGATTTCTCGGCGTACAAGTTCGTGCTGACACCCGCCGCCGCGGACGGCACTGGCGAAGTCGCGATCCAGTATGGCGCCTTCATCAACACCATGATCCAGTTCGCCATCGTCGCCTTTGCGATCTTCATGGTGGTCAAGGCAATCAACCGCCTCAGCAAGAAGGCCGAAGAAACACCCGCCGCACCACCTGCGGATGTCGTCCTGCTGACGGAAATCCGTGACCTGCTGAAGCAGGGCAAGTAACCACACCGGCGAGGTTTCAAGCCGCTGCAGAAGGCAGCGGATGACCTTCGCCACGGTTGCGCGCAGCGTGGCTCTGGCATGATCGGAGATTGCCTCCAGGTGGAATCCGATCATGCCTCGTCTCGTCTCGCTTGCCCTTGCCCTGCTGCTGATGCAGACCGCTGCCCAGGCGGCGGATGCGACCAGTACCACCGTGATTCCGCAGGCTGCCATCGACAAGGCCGGCGAGCTGCGCGAGCGTGCGCTGAAAGATGATGTCGCCTATGCCATCGTCGCGGATCTGACCACCGAGATCGGGCCGCGCCTGGCCGGTGGCGAGAATGATCTGAAAGCGCGCGAATGGATGGTTGCCCGCTTCAAGTCGCTTGGTTTCGACAAGGTCTGGAGCGAGCCGGTCAGTTATCCGAAATGGGTTCGTCGCAGCGAGAGCGCAGCCATTGTTTCGCCTTTCCCGCAGTCCCTCGCGGTGACCGCTCTCGGCGGATCGGCCGCTACGCCGACCGGCGGACTCGATGCCGAAGTGATCGCCTTCGACAGTCTCGATGCAATGAAGGCGGCGGCGGATTATCAGGTGAAGGGCAAGATCGTTTATCTCGCCATCCCGCGCATGCATGCGCTGAGCGATGGCCACGATTACGGAACCGGTTCCGCGGTTCGCGTGCGTGGGCCGGAGCTGGCCGCCGCCAAAGGTGCATCCGCATTCCTGCTGCGATCGGTCGGCTCCGACGGCAATCGTCTCGCGCATACCGGCATGACCCGCTTCACCGATCCGGCCAAGGCAATTCCGGCTGCGGCGCTGTCGAATCCGGATGCCGATCTGCTCGACAACGTGCTCAAGCGTGGCCAACCGGTAAAACTGCGTCTCGCCCTCGACTGCGGCATCGAAGGCAGCTACAACGGAGCCAACGTGATCGCTGAAATCACCGGCAGCTCGCGCCCGAACGAATATTTCCTGACCGGCGGGCATCTCGATTCCTGGGATCTCGGCACCGGCGCGATCGATGATGCCGCCGGCATCGCGATCACCACCGCCGCTGCGCACCTGATCGGACAATTGACCGAGCGCCCGGCCCGCAGCATCCGCGTGGTCGCCTTCGCCAACGAGGAGTCCGGCCTGTATGGCGGCAAGGCCTATGCCGCCGAACATCACCTGCAGATCGGCAAGGCCATTCTCGGCGCCGAATCCGACGCCGGCGCAGACCGGATCGTCAAGGTCACCGCGACGGTGAAACCCGAGGCGCGCGGCGCGATCAACCAGATCGCCAAGGCACTTGCTCCGCTGGGCATTGAATACGACGCCACGGCTGCCGGCAGCGGCGGCTCGGATCTCTCCGCCGTGCATGCGGTCGGCATGGCCGGTTTGTCCCTGCACCAGGACGCCACGCGCTATTTCGACTGGCACCATACCGCCAACGACACGCTCGACAAGGTCGATCCGGAACAATTGCGCCAGAATGTCGCCGCCTATGCCGTGGCCATGTTTCTGGCCGCTTCCGCCGATGGTGATTTCGGCTCGGCTGCGGGCGCGTTCCCGGAAGACGCCAACGGGCACTGATTGTTCGTCTGCACAATCGCCGAGTTTCCTGCACCTTGCCGGCTGATCGATGCCATGCAGGCCAGTGAGTGGGTGATCACGGCCGGAACCACGCCGGTTTCGTTGCAGCAGTTTTCAATCGAATGACGCCAGGCGACTCGCGCTCGTGAATGCCTGATCGATACGGGCAGGTCCGCTTGCACAGCGGATCTGCCGGTTGGTGGCGTCAACGACGCATCGGACTCGCGTGCAGCTGGCGCCAGTACTCGCCAAGCACGACCGCCGCGCTGACCGAGATGTTGAGACTTTCGACGATGCCGCTGCCGGGTATGGAAACCTTGTGGTCGGCTGCCTCGACCAGGGACTTGCTCATGCCCTCGCCTTCAGCGCCGAACACCAGCACCTTGCGCGGTTCCAGGCGCGTCGCGTAGAGGTCTTCGCCACCCCGCGGCAGGGTCGCGGTGATCCGGTAGCCAGCCGCACGCAGGCTGGCAAAGGCAAGCATGTCATCCTCGATCCGCACCAATGGCACCACCTCTGCCCCGCCTTCGGCGACGCGCGCAGCCGCACCGGACAGATCCAGCGACGAAGTCGCCGGCACGATTACCCCGGCAACGCCGAAATGCGCAGCACTGCGCAACAGTGCTCCCAGATTGTGCGGATTGCCGACGCCATCGAGCCAGATCAGCAAGGATGGTGCTGGTGCCCTGGGCTGCGCGGCCAGCAAGCCCTCCAGCGACAGCGCAGGCGGACGCAACATCTCGAAACAGATGCCTTCGTGGTGGCGGGAACCGGTCAGCTTGTCCAGGTCGGCGCTTTCGACCACGCGATAGCCGAGTCGATGCTTGACGCACCAGGCCAACACCGGCTTCAGCTCGGCGATACGCGACTCCAGCAGGTAGACCTTGCGCAATTGTCCTGGACGCCGCGCGAATGCGGCCAGGCAGGCGTTGATCCCGTACAGGCGCATCTCGCCGCTCGGGCGCTGCGGCCTGGATTCCGTCTCGGCGTGTTCCGCCGCCGTCTCGCGTGGTGCGGGCGCACGCGCCGGCGCATCCGTTCGCTGCTTCCACGGCGAAATTGGAGTATTTTTGCCACTTTTCCACTTGTTCTCACTCATGTGCGCGTTTCCGTTCAGCTTGCGGCGGGAGCATCGCATGGAACAGGTTCAGGAAACGTCATGGCCGGCGAAGATCCGCTCAGGCATGCCCGCCAACCGCCGGCGTTTCCGCATCGAGCTTGTCGATCTTGCGTGCCAGTGCATCGGGCGAGCGCGTGAGCGGCGCCAACAGCGTGTAGAACGAGGGCACCACGAACAACGACAACAGAGTCGAGAAGGCGACACCAAAGATCACCACCACCCCGATTGCCGCACGGCTGGCCGAACCCGGTCCGCCGGCCACGACCAGCGGCACGGCACCGGCAATCGTCGCCACCGAGGTCATCAGGATCGGGCGCAGGCGCACCGCAGCGGATTCGGCAATGGCTTCGGCAATGCTCCTGCCTTCGTCGCGCAACTGGTTGGCGAACTCGACAATCAGGATGCCGTTTTTTGCTGCCAGTCCGATCAACATGACGATGCCGATCTGGCTGAACAGGTTGAGACTGTTGCCGGTCAGCCAGAGGCCGATCAAGGCACCAAGCACGGCCAGCGGCACGGTCAGCATGATGACAAAGGGATGCACGAAACTCTCGAACTGCGCGGCCAGCACGAGGTAGACGACCAGCAGGGCGAGGGCAAAGGTCAGGACCACCGCGCCGCCGGCCTTGAGGTACTCGCGCGAATCGCCCTTGTAGTCGAGTTGTGCGGTCGGCGGCAGCTCCTCGGCAACGGTCTTCTGCGCCCAGGTCAACGCCTCGCCCAGCGTGTAACCCGGGGCCAATCCCGCCGAGATGGTGATCCCGCGCAGCCGGTTGAAGCGGTTCAGGCGGCCGGGTTCGGCAAGTTCCTTGAGGCTTACCAGGTTGGCCAGCGGGATCAGTTCGCTGCTGCGTGCCGAGCGCACATAGAGATTGTCGAGATCGGCCGGCGCAGCGCGATCGCTGCGCTGCGCCTGCATGATCACGTCGTATTCCTCGCCACCGTCGACATAGGTCGTCACCCGCCGCCCGCCCATCATCGTTTCCAGCGTGCGGCCGATTTCCTGCGCCGACACGCCGAGATCCGCAGCGCGCGCATGATCGATTTCAACACGCATCTGCGGCTGGGTTTCCTTGTAATCCGAATCGGCGCCGAACAGACCCGGGTTCTCCTCCATGCGCGCCAGGATGCGATCGCGCCAGCTTGCCAGCTCCTTGTAATCGGGGCCGCCGAGGACAATGCTCAGTGGCTGGCCGCCACCGCGAACCAGACCAGTGCGATACGAGGGCACCGCGCGCACGCCGGGCAGGCTGGCCAGGTCCTTGCGCAGTTGTTCGGTCACTTGCGGCGTCGTTTCCTTGCGTTTTGTCCAGTCCTTGAGGAATACCGTGATGCGACCGGTATGCATCTCCTGGCTTGAACCATAGCTGCCGGGAACGCGCGAATTGAAACGCTCGATCGGGCCGCCTTCACCGATCAAGCCGAAGAACTTCTCCTCGACCTGCTGCATCTGCCCGATCGTGTAGTCAAAGCCGGCTCCTTCCGGCCCGGTGACCGAGACATGCAGCACGCCGCGATCCTCGGTCGGCGCCAGTTCGGAAGGCACGAATCGCAGGAGCACGGCACTGGCGCCGAAAGCCGCCAGCAGGACGAGGATGAAGATGACCGGCTTGCCGCTGCTGCGCACGACGCCACGCCGGTACAGCGCGGTCAGCCGTTCGAGTCGCGCATGCACGAAACCGTTGAAGCCCGACCTGTGCACATGCGGGCGCACCAGCTTGGAGGCCATCATCGGGGTCAGGGTCAGGGCCACGAACGCCGACAACGCGACGGCACCGGCCAGGGTCACCGAGAGCTCGCGGAACAGGCGTCCGGTATTGCCTTCCATGAAACCGATAGGCAGGAACACGGCGACGAGAACGGCGGTCGTGGCGATCACCGCGAACGCCACCTGGCGCGTGCCGCGCTTGGCGGCAATCAGCACTGGTTCGCCGAGATCGGCGCGACGCTGGATGTTTTCGAGCACGACGATCGCGTCATCGACGACCAGGCCGATGCACAACACCAGCGCCAGCAGGGTCAGCAGGTTTATCGAGTAGCCGAAGGCGTACAGGCCGATGAAGGCGGCAATCAGGCAGACCGGCACGGTCACGGCGGGGATCAGGGCCGAACGCGCGCTGCCGAGGAAGAGGAAGATGACCAGGACAACGAGGATGCCGCCTTCGATCAAGGTCGCGTAGACGCGCTGGACCGCCGATTCGATGAACAAGGTGGAATCGTAGGCAACAAAGATTTCGGTGCCTTCCGGCAGTGACTGCTGCACGCGCTCGGCTTCGGCGCGGGCGGCGCGGGCGACATCGAGGCTGTTGGCCGTGGAAGTCTTGACGATGCCGAGGCCGACGTTCGGCTGGCCATTGCTGCGCAGGTAGGAACGCCTTTCCTCGGCCGCGCGCTCGACCTTGGCGACATCGCCCAAACGCACGACATAGCCGTCACTGCCCTTGGCCAGCGCGAGCTTGGCGAAATCCTCGGCCTTGCGGTAGTTGCGCTGCACGCGCAGGGTGAAATCGCGGTTTTCCGATTCGATGCGTCCTGCCGGAAGCTCGACGTTTTCCCGACGCAGTGCGGCTTCGATGTCCGATACCGCCAGCCCGCGCGCGGCAAGCGCTTCGCGATCGAGCCAGATGCGCATCGCGTAGCGCTGGCCGCCCCCGACGATGACGCGGGCCACGCCTTCGATTGCCGACAGCCGATCCGAAACATAGCGTTCGGCATAGTCGCTCAATTCCAGCGAATCCATGCGATCCGAACGCATGTTGAGCCAGACAATCGCGTCGGAATCACTTTCGACCTTGGAGATTTCGGGCGGATCGGCTTCTTCGGGCAGGCGATCCTGGACGCGGCTGACCGCATCGCGCACATCATTGGTGGCCGCCTCGATATCGCGGCTCAACTTGAATTCCATCGACACATCGGCGCTGCCGTTGCGGCTGCTCGATTCAACCGTCTCCACGCCTTCGATGCCGGCCAGGGCATCTTCAAGCACCTGGGTGATGCGCGTTTCGACGACCGCCGCCGAGGCACCCGGATAATTCACCTGGACGGAAACGATCGGTGGATCGATCGCCGGCAACTCGCGCAGGGTCAGGCGCGAAAACGACATCACCCCGAGCACGACCAGCAGCAGGCTGATGACGGCGGCAAACACCGGACGCCGGATCGAGATATCGGAAAGATTCATTGCGGAGCCACCGCTGCCGGCGTCGCATCGCTGATCAACGAGCCATCACGCAGCTTGACCGTGCCATCGATGACGATGCGTGTGCCGGCATCGATGCCGCGGATGACTTCGACCTTGCCGTCCTTGCGCGCGCCCAGTTCGACCGCAACGCGCTCCACGCGCATGTCCGGCTTGACCCGATACGCGAACGAGCCGGCACCGACCTGTTCGATGGCGATTTCGGGCAGCGCCAGCACCTCGCGTCCAGCCTGCATGACATTGACCGTCATCAGCATTCCGGCACGCAAGGCGTGATCGGGATTCGGCAATTCGGCGCGCACGAGAATGGCGCGGGTAACCGGATCGACGCGGGAATCGATCGAGGTGATGCGCCCGCTGAACTGGCGGCCCGGATAGGCGACGCTGGTAGCGGTCAGCTCGAGGCCCGGCTGCAGTCGTGCCAGATTGCGTTCGGCCAGGGCGAAATCGAGCTTGATCGTGTCGATGTCATCCAGCGTGGTGATGATCGTGCCCGGCGTGACCAGCGCACCGACGCTGACCTGGCGCAGGCCGAGCACACCCGAAAATGGTGCCGTGACCACGCGATCGGCCAGTTGCGCGCGCAACAAGGCCACGCGCGCCTGACTCGAATCATGCGTGGCGCGCGCTGTGTCGGCGACCTGTTTCGAGACGGTGCCCTGGCGCACCAGATCGTCGTTGCGCTTCATCAGGCGCTCGGCATCCTTGAAGGTCGCCTGCGCCTCGGCGAGCGCGGCGACCTGCTGGCCAGACGTCATCTCGACCAGCACATCACCGGCATCGACCTGCTGGCCGTCGCTGAAATTCACCTTGCGCACGGTCTCGGTGATCTTTGCGGTCAGGGTGATGGATTCGCGCGCCTTGGTCGTGCCGACCGCCTCGATCGTGTCGATCCAGGTCGACGGCTCGATGACGGCCGTGGTCACCGGGATCGCGGGATTGGCTGACGCTTGCCCTGACGGCTCCTTGCTCGAGCAAGCGGCAAGCCCGAGCAGGCAGATGGCGAGAACAGTGGGAGCGAGAGGTTTCTGCATGTCGTCGGTGTGTTGATCGAATCGGATAAGGGCGCGCTTGCGTGATGGCAAAGGAATCGGCAGCGCGGCTTGGCTGCACGGTGACCACGCTGCCAGGAGTCCGCGTGTTCGCCAGTTCAGTGCTCGGCCACTGGCAGCGGCGCGCGGGCGGCGGCTCCCGTCCGGCGCGGAATACGGAACAGAAGCAGGAAGGGTAACGCAATCAGGGTCATCCACATCATCAGCCAAAAGTCATTGATATAGGCAATGGCGGCCGCCTGGCGCGTCACTTCGGCATTCAACATGGCCAGGCCCTGTGCGGAATTTATGTCGAATGCGCCCGCTGGCAGGTTCAGCGAGTACGGCGTCAGGCGCGCGGCGATTTCGGCATGATTGATCTGCGTATTGCGCGCGGCCAGGGCAAACATGATCGAAATGCCGATGCTCGATCCGATATTGCGCGCCAGGCTGAAGATGCCGGCGGCTTCGGTTCGTGCCGGCCCCGGCAGGGTCGCATAGGCGAGGGTCGACACCGGCACGAAGACCAGGCCGAGGCCAAGACCCTGCAGGATGCCGACATTGATGATTGGCCACATCGGCACATCGGGGCCGAATTGCGCGCTCATGCCGAGTGAAAGTGCAATCAGCAGGATGCCGATGGCCATGGGTTTGCGTGGATCGATGCCCGCCTGCAGCAAGCGTCCGACGATGGTCATCGCAATCAGCGTGCCAATGCCGCGCGGTGCCAGCAGCACGCCGGTGGTGACGACCGGATAGTTCATCAGGTTTTGCAGGTACGGCGGCATCAAGGCCATGGTCGCGAACAGCAACACGCCGACAATGAAGATGAACAGCGTGGCGACGCCGAAATTGCGATCCTTGAGCAGGGAGAGATCAACGAAGCTGCGCAGGCTGCTGCGCCAGTGCACCCAGTACAGATAGAAGCCGAGCAAGGCCAGAGCCAGGTAAATCTGGATCTCGACGGCGGAGAACCAGTCCTTCTCGTTGCCGCGATCGAGCATGAGCTGCAACGCGGCAATGCCGATGGCAAGGAAGGCGAAGCCGCGCCAGTCGAAACGGTTCGTGTGCGTCTCGTCCCTGGGCACGCTGGCCAGCACGCCGAGCAAGGCCACGATGCCGACCGGCACATTGATCAGGAACACCCAATGCCAGCTGTAGTTGTCGGTCAACCAGCCACCCAGCGGTGGTCCGACAATCGGCCCGACCATCACGCCCATGCCCCACAAGGCCATGGCCGCGCCATGTCGTTCCGGCGGAAAGGCATCGAGCAGGGAAGATTGTGAAATCGGTACAAGAGCAGCGCCAAAGAGGCCCTGCAGCACGCGAAAAGCGACCATTTCGCTGATGTTGGTGGCAATGCCGCAGAGCACCGAGGCAATCGTGAATCCGGCGATGGCGACGATCAGCAGATGGCGGCGCCCAAAGCGCGCGGCCAGCCATCCGGTTGCTGGCGTGGCGATCGCCGCGGCAACGATGTACGAGGTGAGGATCCACGCCGCCTGGTCCTGGGTGGCCGACAGCGAACCCTGCATGTCCGGCAAGGCGACGTTGGCGATCGTCGAATCGATCACCTGCATCAGCGTCGCCAGCATGATCGAAACGACCAGCAGCGGCAGATTCGGAACCTCGCGATGCGACGGAAGCGTGGTCATGTTGCCTGGAAATCCGGGATTCGGGAACGGGAGTCGGAGATTGGCGATGGCCGCTGGTTCGGCTGCCGGAAATCAGCGTGCCAGGGCGATTCGAGCTGCAGAGCCTGGTCTTGCTGTTCCGTGTTCCCGAATCCCTAATCCCGACCGTTTATTGCAAGCTGCGGCCGGGAGGCGCCGCGCGCGCTCAAACGCCCAAGCAGCGAATGCTCCTTGCCGGTGTCGATTTCGACATCGGCGCTCATGCCCGCACGCAGGATCAGGCCGTGCTGACTGCCGGCATCGATCGACAGATGCACAGGAATGCGCTGCACGATCTTCACCCAGTTGCCGGTGGCGTTCTGCGCCGGCAGGATGGAAAACTGCGAACCCGAGGCCGGACTGATCGATGCCACGGTCGCCTTCCACTTGTAGCCTGGATAAGTATCCACCTCGATCTCGGCCGATTGCCCGACGTGGACATTGGTCAGGTCGGTTTCCTTGAAATTGCCTTCGACCCACACGCTGTTGGAAACCAGCGGCATGGCCGCTTGCCCGACATTCAGGTAATCGCCAGGCTGCAGATGCATCTTGCCGATCGTGCCATCGATGGGTGCGCGGATTTCCGCATGCGACAAGTCCAGCCTGGCCTTGGCCAGTTGCGCCATGACCACCTTGTAGCCGGACAACTGCGCAAGCGGCGTATCCACCGCCCCGCCGAGCATGGTCTTGGCCTTGGCCAGGTTTGCGGCATCGCTGTCGCGGCTGCCACGGGCCGTGGTCACATCGTTGATGGCATCGTCGAGGGTTTTCTGCGCGACCAGCCCCCTGCCGCGCAATTCGCGGATGCGCTTGAGCTGCGCCTCGTGGTTGCGCAAGGTTGCATCCGAGGAGCGCAAGTCGGCGCTGGCCGAACGATAGTTGTCGCGCGATGCATTGAGGTAATCCGCCGCGGCCTCGATCTGCGCTTCCATCTGCATCACCGCGAGCTGCAGCGGCTCGGCATCGAGGCGGAAGAGCAGATCGCCCTTGCGTACCTGCTGGTTCTCATGCACGGCGACTTCGACGACGCGACCGGCGATCTGCGGTGCAATGGTGACCTGATCGGCTTGCACATACGCATTGTCCGTCGAGGCATAGCGCCCCGAGGTGACGTAGAAATATCCTGCGATCAAGCAGACCACGAGCGGGCCGCCAAGCCACAGCATGCGGTTGCCGCGCTTGCGCGCAGGCGTGCCGGTTTCGTCTGCAACGACGGATTCATTGCTCTGTTTGCTGGTCATTGCATGCTCGGCATCAGGATTCGGATGATTCAGTGTTGCCATCAATGGCGAGGAGGTTGCTGCGGATCCGTTCGAGGACACGCTCGAAGGCTTCGAAATCCGCCTGGCCAACGCCGACCAGCGCTTCCTGGCGCAACTCGGAGGCGAGCACTTCCATGTCGTCGGTGACCTCATGCGCCCGGGCGGTCAGGTGCAGGCGCCAGCGTCGCCGGTCATTCGGATCGGCACGACGCTCGACAAAATCCGCCGCGACCAGGCGATCGAGCACGCGACCGACGGCAATCGGCTCCATTTCAAGAAGTTCGGCCAGCTCGCTCTGGCTGAGCCCTTCACGGCGCCGGATCGACTTCAGCGCCCGCCACTGGGCGCGGGTCAGGCTGAAGCGGATCGCGCGGCGGTCGAAATGCTTGCGCAACAGGCAAGTGACGTTGTGCAGGGCGTAGGTAAAGGAATTGTCGGGTGTGCTCATGGCAGCCGAGGATATTATGTCCTAGGCAGCTAATTTTCAAGGGCACGCCCATGGCGCGAGGCAATCTCCAACACGAATACCCAATGAATCACTATGCCGGGGTCCACCTGCCGGAACGACGAAGGATTCGATGCCGACGGCTCGCGCTCCATGGCCGGGGACTCTAGACTTGAACCCGGGCAAGCCGGGCAACCCTCGCCGCGATGATCCGAATCCTTGACTGCAATATCACCGAGCTCCGCGTCGACGCCATCGTCAACGCCGCCAACGAGACCCTGCTTGGCGGCGGCGGTGTCGATGGGGCCATCCATCATGCCGCCGGCCCGGGCCTGCTCGCCGCCTGCCGTGCCCTGCCCCTGGTGCGCCCCGGTGTGCGTTGCCCGACCGGCGAAGCACGCCTGACCGGGGGATTTGCCCTGCCCGCGCGCTTCATCATCCATACTGTCGGGCCAGTCTGGGAAGGCGGCGAAGATGGCGAGCCGGCATTGCTGGCAGCCTGCTATCGCAACGTGCTGGCCATTGCCACGGCGCAGTCGCTGGATTCATTAGCCTTCCCGGCCATCAGTTGCGGCGTATTCGGCTACCCGCCGGAAAAGGCCGCAATGATCGCTCTCGGCGAAATCGGCAAACCCGCCCACGCCAGGTTCAAGGTGACCTTTTGCTGCCGCGGCGAGAGCATCCTGCGCAGCTATCGCGATGCTGCCGCCCGCCTCGGCGTCGTGCTCTCGTAGGATGTGGCTGCAGCCGTCCCGCACAGGCAGATTCCACCAATAATCGCCTCTGCCGTTACTTTCTTCCCCCGCAAGGCGTACCCATACGGCATAAAGGGAAAGGTTCCCGGCAGGGCGGATTCGGGGCGCTTTGGTTGTGCTCCGGTTTGCCGTTGCCTTGGCAAGCGGCGCCGCGAAAGCAAAGTCTTGAATGTCCGGAATTGTTTCCCCGAATCATCCGCTTGGAACGGTCAACTGCCGGGAACGGCCGAGGTCAGGAACTCGGAGCGATGAATCCGGGCGGTGCCGATGAGCCTTCGCCAAAGAAATACTTTTCCATTTCAGCGCTGAGGAAACTGCGCGTGGAGGCATCCAGCGGATTCAGGCGGTTCTCGTTGATGAGCATGGTCTGATGCGCCATCCATTCGGCCCAGGCCTTTTTCGACACGTTTTCGTAGATGCGTTTGCCAAGTTCGCCGGGCCAGGGCGCAAAGGCGAGGCCTTCGGCTTCAAAGCCCAGTTTCACGCAGTGGACTGTTCGCATGGATTCGATTCCTCAATAAGGCTGCCCAACAGTTTACGCACTGGCGCGGGCAGGCCAAGTTCGCCGAGTTCTCCGGGAAGGAACCAGCCTTGCTCGCCGTCCTCCGCAACATGCGCTGCCGCGCTGGCGACTTCGAGCACGACCGGGGTAATGCGCAACTGGAAATGACTGAAGCGATGCAGCAGTTCGGGCAGCACGCGAATCGACGCCGCCTGGTTGTTCCGCAGCGCGGGAATGCCAAGCCTGGCCTGCTCGGCATCGAGGCCTTCGGGAAGGCTCCAGAGGCGCGCCCAGATTCCGACCGGCGGCCGCCGTTCGAGGAGGATGCGGCCTTCGCCGTCGCGGGCGATCAACATGGTCGTCGTGCGCAGCGGAACCTGCCGTGCCGGTTTTGCCTGCGGCAACACGCTTGTCAGGCCGTCGCGCAAGGCAATGCAATCACCGCGCAACGGACATTCAAGGCATCGCGGCTTGCTGCGCGTGCACGCCAGCGCGCCAAGATCCATGATCGCCTGGGTGTAGTCGGCGACACGCGAGCGCGGCGTATGTGCTTCGGCCAGTTGCCACAACTGCTTCTGCACGGCGCTGCTGCCCGGCCAGCCGTGCACGCCATGGAAGCGCGCCAGCACGCGCCGCACATTGCCATCGAGGATGGCCAGGGGCTGTGCGTGCGCCTGGGCGAGGATGGCCGCGGCGGTCGAACGGCCAATGCCGGGCAAGGCCGCAAGCATTTCGATCGACTCGGGCAATTCGCCGGCATGCCGGGCGACGCACAGCCGCGCACAGCGATGCAGGTTGCGTGCGCGGCTGTAGTAGCCAAGCCCCGACCACAAGGCCAGCACGCGATCCTCGGACGCCGCGGCAAGCGCGCCCAGGCTCGGCAGCGCCTGCACGAAGCGTTCGAAATAAGGAATCACCGTGCGCACCTGGGTCTGCTGCAGCATGATCTCGCTGAGCCAGACCCGATACGGAGTGCGCGGATGCTGCCAGGGCAGGTTTTGCCGCCCGTGCCGGTCAAACCAGCCGAGCAGATGTCTGGCGAACGCGTCCATTCCGCTTCCCGTCGTGCTCAGGCGCCGCTGGCGGATCCTGAAAGCGAAGCCGGCAACAGGCCGTCTACAAATGCCTGCGCCTCGAACACGCGCAAATCGTCAATGCCTTCACCCAGGCCGACAAAGCGAATCGGCAGGCCGAATTCGCGGGCAAGCGCAAATACCACGCCGCCTTTGGCGGTGCCATCGAGCTTGGTCACGACAAGGCCGCTGACGCCGATCGCCTCGCGGAAATGCCTGACCTGGTGGATCGCGTTCTGGCCGGTGGTGCCATCGATGACCATGAGTACCTCGTGCGGTGCGCCGGCATCGATCTTGGCCAGCACGCGACGCACCTTGGACAGTTCATCCATGAGGCCGGACTGGGTATGCAGGCGTCCGGCCGTGTCGGCGATGAGCACGTCCACCCGACGCGATCTTGCCGCCTGCAAGGCATCGAAAATCACGCTGGCGGAATCGGCACCGGAGGATTGCGCAATCACCGGCACGCCGTTGCGCTGGCCCCAGGTCTGCAACTGCTCGACGGCGGCGGCGCGGAAAGTGTCGCCGGCGGCAAGCATGAGGCTGCGCTTCTCGCCGAGGAAGCGGTGCGCGAGCTTGCCGATGGTGGTGGTCTTGCCGACGCCGTTGACACCGACCATGAGGATCACGAACGGTTGATGTCCGCCGACATCGAGCGGCTGTTCGACTGGCTGCAGCAATTCGACGAGGCGCTTGCGCAAGGCGTCGAGCAAGGCAGCGGCATCGGCAAACTCGCGCCTGGACACGCGCTTGCGCAAATCCTCGACGATCGCGGTCGCCGTGCCGACGCCGACATCGGCGCTGAGCAGGCAGGTTTCCAGCTCCTCGAGCAGATCGTCATCGAGCTTTGGATTGCGTGCAAAGAGGCCGCCGAGGCCCTTGGCAAAGCCGCTTCCGGCAAGGCGTTGCCGCCAGCTTTTCCGCGCCGGGATCCCGTCTTCCGCCGACGCCGCTGCTTCGACGAGCTGCGAATCGACCGGGTGTTCCTCGGTGATGTCGAGGTCGATGCGCGTCGGGTCATCCACCATTTCCGGATGCGCCAGCAGCGATCCGGCAAGGGTGACCGGTCCGCTGCGCGCGAGCAGTGCGGTCGCTGGAACCTCCTCGGTTACCGCATCCGCTGTTGCCGGAGCCTTGTACAGCAAGGCTTCGTTGGCTTTCTCCACCGCCGGCTTGTCGACAGCCGGCTTCTTCTTCCAGAACTTGAGCATTGCGGGGTGACACGTCGAAAGGATGCGCGGCATGCTATCACTCCCTCCTCGTGCTCCTGAACGGAAGATCCCCGTGAAGCGTCCTGCCCAAGGCAACGCCGGCAAGCTGCGCATCGTCGCCGGCACGCTGCGCGGCAGCCGCATCGATGTGATCGAGCGTGACGGCTTGCGCCCGACCAGCGACCGCGTGCGCGAGACGCTGTTCAACTGGCTGGCGCCGATGATCGCGGGCGCGAAATGCCTGGACCTGTTTGCCGGAACCGGCGCACTCGGCATCGAGGCGATTTCCCGGGGTGCGGGCTCCTGCACCCTCATCGAGCGCGATCGCGACCTCGCCCGTCACCTGCAGGCGACATTGGATCGCCTGAAGATCGATAACGCCCACGTGGTCAATGCCGACGCAATGAACTGGCTGCGCGGGCCGGCACAAGCGTTCGACCTGGTCTTTCTCGATCCACCGTTCGGCGCCGGCTTGTGGGGCGATGCCGCTGCCCGACTTGAAAGCGGAGGCTGGCTGGCGGACGCGGCGATGATCCATGTCGAATCGGCGGTCGGCAGCAGCCTTGCCCTGCCGGCAAACTGGCAGCTGCACCGCGAAGCTCGGGCGGGTGCCGTGCAGTTCGCGCTCTATCGTCGTACTCCGACGATTCCGCTAAGCTAGAGCGGATTTCCGCAGCAATCCAGGTGGATTGATGTCCGTACCTCCATCGCGCGCACGTGTCGCCGTCTATCCCGGCACCTTCGACCCGATCACCAATGGCCACATCGACCTGGTGACGCGGGCGGCACCGCTGTTCGATCGCCTGGTCGTTGCCATCGCCGACAGCCAGAGCAAAGGCCCTTGCTTCAGCCTCGAGGAACGGCTGGACATGGCGAAGAAAGCACTGGCCGGAATCGGCAACGTCGAAGTGCGCGGGTTTTCCAGCCTGCTCGCCAGCTTTGTCAACGAGATCGAGGCCGGCGTCATCCTGCGCGGCCTGCGAGCGGTGTCGGATTTCGAATACGAGTTCCAGCTGGCCAGCATGAATCGACACCTGATTCCGCAGGCCGAGACCATGTTCCTCACCCCGGCCGAGCAATACAGCTTCATTTCCTCGTCGCTTGTACGCGAGATCGCGCGGCTTGGCGGCGATGTCTCCGGATTCGTCCATCCGGTCGTCCAGCACGCGCTCGCGCAACGCTGGGCCGATTGATCCCTTACCCTCAAGGAGTTGCAGTGATGTTGAAGAAATCCCTTTTCCTCGTGTTCGCCGCGTGCGCGGTGACCCTGGCCCTGTCTGCCTGCGACAAGAAGGAAGAAGCTGCCGCGCCAACCGAGCAGACGGTCGAGACCGTGGCCCTGCCGGCGCCCACCGCTGCACCGGCCGAGTGGAAGAAGTATCTCGCTGCCGTGGTCATGCAGAACATGCAGGGCGTCAAGAGCAATCGTCCATACATGTACTTTGTTCCGGGCGGCGATGACGGCAAGGCGGTGATCGATCGCAGCAACCAGCTCGACAACGTCAGCCTCGCCGTCTCCCGCGGCGTCCTGCCCGGCAACATGCTGGCGTTCGGCGGTCCGGATTCGGCGATCACCGCGGACCTCATCATCGATTCGTTCAAGGATGCCGGGGCTGGCACGTTCAAGGACGTGACCGTGCTCTTCGTCGGCGCGCAGGCCGATTCGGACCGGGTCAAGGAAGCCTTGACCAGTTCCGGCGCGACCTACCGCTTCGCTGAAATGAAGTAAGGCAATCCGGCGCGCCGTTCATGCGGCGCGCCGCAGCCACGCAATGGCACTCAAGATCACCGACCAATGCATCAACTGTGATGTCTGCGAACCGGTCTGCCCGAACAACGCGATAACCCCGGGGCGCGAGATCTACGAAATCGCGCCATCCAGCTGTACTGAATGCGTGGGGCATTTCGACGTACCGCAGTGCGTCGAGGTCTGTCCGGTCGAGTGCATCGTGCTCGATCCGCAATTCCCTGAATCGCGCGAGCAACTGCAGGCGAAGTACGCCGCGCTGACCCGCGAGGAAATCACGTGAAGCACCATGGATTTTTTCTGATCGCCGCCTTGCTGGCGTCGCCGTGCCTGGCCACGCAGGCAACGCCGACAACCGCGGCGGATGCAGCGGTGCAGGCTGCGCGCCCGGGCAAGGCCGCGATTGCCAGTTCACACCACCTTGCCACCGAGGCCGGCTTCGAGATCCTCGGCAAGGGTGGCAACGCCTTTGACGCGGCCATTGCGGTGGGCGCAACCCTCGCCGTGATCGAACCGCAAAGCTCCGGAATCGGCGGCGGCGGATTCTTCCTGCTGCATCGGGCCAGCAATGGCAAGGATTTCTTCGTCGATGCCCGCGAGCGCGCACCGGCGCAGAGCCGCGGCGAACTCTGGGCCGATGCCCAGGGCAAGCTCGACAAGGACAAGTCGATCAATGGCCCGCTGTCGGCCGGCATTCCCGGCGAACCGGCGGCCTATGCCTTGCTGGCCGCGCGTTACGGCAGCCTGCCGTTGTCGGTATCGCTGGCCCCGGCCATCCGCATTGCCCGCGAAGGTTTTGCCGTTTATCCACGCCTGCAGTCGTCGATCGAGCGACGCAAGCCCGTGCTCGAACGCTGGCCGGCCTCGGCGAGCCTCTACCTCGCCGATGGCAAGGCGCCTGCAGTCGGAGTAGTGTGGAAAAATCCAGATATTGCCGACACCCTCGAGCGCATTGCCCGCGAAGGCAATGACGGTTTCTACAAGGGCGAATTCGCCAAGCGCATGGTCGCCGCGGTACGTGCGGCAGGCGGTATCTGGAGCCGCGAGGACCTCGCCGACTACACGGTCAAGGAGCGCGAACCGATCAGCCTCGATTACCGCGGCTGGCGCATCGTCACCGCGCCGCCGCCATCATCCGGAGGCATTGCCCTTGGCGAGATGTTCAACATCATCGCCGGCTACGATCCTGACCGCTACGATCGCGTGCAGCGCATCCATTTCAACATCGAGGCGATGCGCCGCGCCTATCGCGATCGTGCCGAGTATCTTGGCGATCCCGATTACGTGAGCATGCCTCTCGCCGAATTGCTCAGCCCGCTGTATGCGGCCGGCTTGCGCGCCTCGATCCATCCGCAAAAGGCGACGCCCAGCGACATGCTGCCCGGTTACATGTCATCAACCGAATCCGAACACACCACCCATTATTCGATCATCGATGCCGACGGCAACATGGCCTCGGTGACGAAGACGGTCAACCTGACCCTCGGCTCCGGTTTTGTCGTCGAAGGCACGGGTTTCGTGCTGAACAACGAAATGGACGATTTCGCCCTGTTGCCCGGCCAGCCAAATGCATTCGGCCTGGTCGGTGGCGATGCCAATGCGCCGAAACCCGGACACCGACCGCTGTCGTCGATGACACCGAGTTTCGTCATCGGCAAGGATCGCGTCGGCGTCATCGGCACGCCCGGCGGCAGCCGCATCATTACCATGGTCTTCGAGGGCATCCTCGCCTTCATCGATGGCGAACTGCCGCAGCAGGTTGTCGGCAATCCGCGCTACCACCACCAGTACCTGCCGGATGTCGTTTCCGCCGAGCCGGACGCATTCACGGCGGAGGAAACCCGGGCACTGCAGGCAATGGGCCACATCGTCAACGCCGGCGAGCGCCGCTGGGGCCTGATGAACATGGTCGGCTGGGATCGCCAGTCCAACACCTTGCACGCGGGTGCGGATCCGCGCGAGGAAATGAGCAGCGGAAAGGTGCAATGAACCGATGAAACTCTGGTCACTACTCGGCAATTCACAGCGTCTCGATGGTGGCGCGATGTTCGGCAATGCGCCGAAGGCGGTCTGGCAGAAATGGATTGCCGCCGATGCCGACAACGCCATTCCACTGGCCTGCCGCTGCTTGCTGGCCGATGGCCTGGCGGGAAAGACGGTGCTCTTTGAAACCGGCATCGGCGCGTTCTTCGAGCCGAAATTGCGCGCCCGCTTCGGCGTCGCCGAGGACCGCCACGTACTCCTTGATTCACTGGCTGCAGCCGGCTTCGCGCATGCCGATATCGATGTCGTCGTGCTTTCGCACCTGCATTTCGATCATGCCGGCGGCTTGCTTGCCGCCTGGCGCGAAGGCCACCCTCCGGAACTGCTGTTTCCAAATGCGACCTTCGTCGTCGGTGCCGAACACTGGCAGCGCGCGCTCAATCCGCATTCGCGCGACCGCGCCTCGTTCATCGCCGGATTGCCGCAGCTGCTGGTTGACAGCGGTCGCCTGGAAATCGTCGAAGGCGCGCATGCAAAGGTGCTCGGCGATGCCGTGCGCTTCACGATTTCCAATGGCCACACGCCAGGCCTGATGCTCGCCGAGATCGTCTCGCCCGAGGGCGGCGTGGTGTTCTGCGCCGACCTGATTCCCGGCCGACCGTGGGTGCACCTGCCGATCACCATGGGCTACGATCGCTTCCCGGAAATGCTGATCGACGAGAAACGTGCATTTCTTGCCGACAAGCTGGCGCGCAAGGTCAGGCTGTTTTTCACGCATGACAGCGAATGCGCGATGGCCTCGGTACAATGCGACGACAATGGCCGCTACAGTACTCTCGACGAGATGCCCGCCCTGACCGCATGGTCGCTGGCAGGCTGAGCAAGTCGGCAGATTTTCCACAGACCCATCCCGGAGCAATTCACCATGCGTAGTGCCTTGCTGTTTTCACTGCTGATCTGCGGCAGCGCGTTCGCGGCCAAGGATGCCGACCACCACGAAAGGAAATTCGCCCCGGCAACGCCGGTCGAGACCAGCGCGGACGGCGCGGTCTATGGGGCACGCCTGCCGGCAACGATGCCGGTGGCGGTCGATCTGGACACTGCCGCCGCGCATCTCGAGGATCATGCCGGCAAGCCCGCCGCCTTCAGCGGCCGCATCACCGAGGTCTGCCAGAAGATGGGTTGCTGGGTCGTGCTGAGCAGCGAACGAGGCACGCTGGCGCGCGTGAACATGCACGAGCATGCGTTTGGCGTACCGAAAGATGCCAGCGGCCCGGCCATCGTCTATGGCACGATCAGCAAGAAGGCCGCCAGTGCCGAGGAAATCGAACATCTGAAAAAAGACGGTGCCAGCGCACCGCAAGACGCCGGACTGCAGATTGATGCAGTCTCCGTGATCATTCCCGATTCGGTCTGAGCCGCCGCCACACGCATCCGGGCAGCGATCCGTTGAACCCTCGCCCACGCCGGCGTCGCACCGTTTTCCTGCTGGCCGGCGCGCTCGCACTGCTGATGCTTGCGCTCGGTACGTGGATGAACCGGGAGGCCCCCGCTCCGTCGTTGCCGACCACCGCGATCCCGGTTGCGGCAGATCCGGTCGATGCCGACAACGAAGGTCGCCTGGTCAAGGTGAGCGGACGATTGTCGGTCGAGCAACCCGCGACGGATCCACAGCTCGGCCTGCAGGCAGCAGATGCCATCGTGCTCATTCGCGAAGTCGAGATGTTGCAGTGGCAGGAACACTGCAACGCGGGCGCATGCACGCTGGCGACGATCTGGTCGCCGACGCTGGTCGATTCGACGCGGTTCAGCGCATCTCCCGGGCAACGCAATCCGGACCATTTTCCGCTGCAGGGCGAGCGCTTTGCCGGCAAGGACATCCGCCTTGGCGCCTTCGTCCCGGATGTGGATCTGCTGGTCGCAAGCCTCGACTCGACACCGCGCCCGGTCAGTCTGGACGAGTTTCCCGAGAACCTCGCAGCCAGTTTCAGTGTCGTCGACGGCGCGCTCGTCTCCGCCAATGACCGCGATCATCCGGCAGTCGGCGATCTGCGCATCCGTTACCGCATTGTCCCTGCTGGCGAGGTCACCCTCAGCGGCATCCAGCAGTCGTCGCGACTGCTCGCTCCCGCCCGTGCGCAGCAACCCTGAGAACTCTTCCATGCATATCACTGCAATCTATGCCGCCCTTTCGGCCCTGTTGATCGTCGCGCTCTCGTTCCGCGTGATCCGCCTGCGCCTGTCGACGCGAACCGGGATCGGCGATGGCGGCCATCAGGACCTGGCCCGCCGCATCCGCGCCCACGCCAATGCGGTCGAATATCTGCCACTGGCCCTGTTGCTGCTGTTGCTGGTCGAGTGGAACCAGACCCTGCCGCTGATCGTGCATGGTTTCGGCATTGTCCTGGTGCTCGGTCGCCTGCTGCATGCAGTCGGCTTGTCGCGCTCTGCAGGCGCAAGTCCGGCGCGCTTCATCGGCATGCTGCTGACCTTGCTGTGCCTGCTTGGCATGGCCGCGCTGCTGCTCTGGCAGGCCGTGGTGTTGACGAGCGTCTGATCCCGGCGCGGCCGTTGGCAAGCCGCCACGCGCAAAACCGTGGCCGCTCAGATCCCGCGCATGAGCTTGTCGTGCTCGAGGAAATACAGACCGGCAAAGATCTTCGGATCGACCGAGAAGCCATCCACCATCTTGCGCACCAGCCATTGCGCCGCCTGCGCGCAGTCGACCTCATGCACGATGATGTTTTCGGTCGCATCACCGCCACCCTCTTCGACGCGATGCAGATCATGCGCATGCACGAATGCCAGGATCTCGTTGCTCATGCCGGCCGAGGTCGGTCCGGCCATGATGAAATCAATGCGCCCCGCGGCATAGCCGGTTTCCTCGATCAGCTCGCGATGGGCCGCCTCGATCGCGCTTTCCGCGGCACTTTCCGGAATGTCGCCGACCAGGCCGGCGGGCATCTCGATGGTCATGCATTCCAGTGCCGGTCGATATTGCTCGACAAACAGCAGCTTGTCGCCGGGGGTTACGGCAATGATCATCACGCCGCCGCCGGGGTTGGTGCGTTCGGCATATTCCCAGCGTCCGCGCCGCTGCAGGCGCAGCCAGGTTCCATTGCAAAGCGTGACTGTTTCGGTCATCGTAATCGGCTCCAAGAAACTTTCGCGGGAGCGGCGTGGTCTGTCTCCGCCTCCAATCCCGCAAGCATCCAAGGTTGTGCTGATGAATATCAAGCGATTGCTTTGCTGTCTGGCTTTGCTGCTGCCTGCACCGATGGCCCTGGCCGACACTCCGGCGGCCAAAGCCCCGCAGCAACGCGATGCCACAACGTTCACCGAGGCGCAGATCAACGAGATCACCTCGCCGGCAGTGCTCAACCGCATGATCACCGGTTATGAACGGCTGGATGACCAGCAGCGCCTCGCCTGGACCCTGGCACGCATGAGCGCGCTGCATCCGGATTCCGGTGATCTGCGCATGCTGCTGGCCCTGACCTACGCCAAGCTGGGCGACAAGAGCAAGACCTATGACCTGCTGCTGAAAATGAAGGCTCAAGGCTATGGCGTCGACCTCAAGGACGATCCCCGCTTCGAGAAAGTCACCGGCACCGAAGCCTGGGATTACGTGGTACAGAACCTGCAGTTGAACCTGCAGCCGTTTGGCGAAGGCAAGGTCGCCTTCGAGCTGCCCAAGGGCGACACCTTGTTCGAGTCCATTGCCTGGGATCCGAAGCGGCAGAAGTTCCTCGTTGGCAGTGTCCGCGACGGGCAGGTGCGCATTGCCGACAAGAACGGCAAGCTGAGCGAGTTCATCACCCCGGCCGACGGCAGCGGCCTGTGGAGCGTCTACTCGATCGCCGTCGATGCGCCGCGCGACCTGCTTTACGTCACTTCATCCTCGACGCTCTATTTCAAGGGATTCCGCAAGGAAGACTTCAACAAGACCGGCCTGTTCAAGTTCAGGCTGTCAACCGGCAAGCTGCTCGGCAAAATCCTCATGCCGTCGAATGAACGTACCCACACGCTTTCCAGCATCACCATCGGCAAGGACGGCAAGGTCTTTGTCGCCGATGGCCTGCTCAACGAGATCTACACCGTCGAGGGTGATGCCCTCAAGCTCGTTGTCGCCAATCCGAAGCTGACCAGCATCCGCGGCATGGCCATCAGTGACGATGGCAACACCCTGTACTTTGCCGACTATGCGCTGGGCATCTTTGGCGCGGACCTGAAGGCCGGCACCGGCTTTCCACTTGCGCATGACACGACCACCCTGGTCCTTGGTGGCATCGAAGGCCTGTACTGGCATGACGGCACTCTGGTCGCGATCGAGAACGGCATGTCGCCGAATCGCGTCATCCGCCTGCACCTGAGCAAGGACGGCAAGAGCGTGGTGAAAATGATGCCGATCGATGCGGCCAATCCGGCGTTCGACCTGCCAACCTATGGAACCGTCGTCGGCAACGATCTGTATTTCATCGCCAACAGCCAGAAAAACCACTACGGTCAGTATGGCGATATCAAGGACGAGGATGCGCTGGAAGCCGTGCGCATATTCCGCAGCAACATGCATTTCGCCTGGAACGAGAAGGGCATTTCCACGGGCAATGCGGTGCCGATTCGCCAGGCATCGCCCGAGGAAGGGCGCAAGATGCTCCAGCAGGGGCCGTCCATGCAGCCCAACCCGCAAGCGCCAGCGCCCGCGGAAAAGAAGGGCGACTGACCTGCATGAGGAAAACACCCGGCTGGACCGGGGGTTTTTATTGCCATGGATGGCATGTATGCCTGCAACGCAGGACGACTGCATGGATGCAGGAGGTACGCCTCCAAGGATGGAGGCGGTAGAGCCCTGTCGGGAACAAGGGCCGAGAGCAACGCAGGAGCAGTTGCCGAGCAGTTGCAGGCGGTGGTTTCGCGAATTGCCGGATCAGCCCTGGTCGGCAATCCGGCGCAAGGCGTCTGCGAACACTTCGACCGGCTGGCCGCCGGAAATCAGATGCCGGTTGTTGATGATCACCGCCGGCACCGAGTTGATGCCGTTGCCGGTGTAATGCTGTTCGCGCTCGTAGACTTCCTGGGCAAACTCGTCGGATTCGAGGATCTTCGCTGCGCGTCCGGCATCCAGTCCGACCGCACCGACGATGCGCACCAGCTCGGCATGTGCGGAAACATCCACGGCATCGGTGAAATAGGCGGCCAGCAAGGCATGCTTGAGCGCTGCCTGCTTGCCGCTGCCCTCGATTCCGGCCCAGTGCAGCAGGCGATGGGCATCGAAGGTGTTGTAGATCCGCTCACGCTGGTTGAAGGTGAAGCCGAGGGCGGCACCCCGCTCGCGGATCATTTCGCGGGTCGCCGCCAACTGCGCCGGCGTCGAGCCGTACTTGCGCACCAGGTGCTCGGCCATGTCCTCGCCCTCGGCGGCCATCTGCGGATTCAGCTCGAACGGCTGGAAATGCAGGTCGACCTCGATGGCCGCGCCAAGCTGCGCGATTGCCTGCTCCAGTGAATGCAGTCCAATCGCGCACCACGGACAGGAAACATCCGAGACGAAATCGATACGCATTGCCACCGCTTGCTTGCTTGAATTCATCACCCCTCCCGATCAATCCGGATTGTCTGAGCGCTCCAGCGCTGCCCGTGCGAGCGCAAGATGGCCGGGCAGGATCAGCAGGATCCAGTGCAGGTTGGCCTGCGGGAAATTTGCCAGGATCTTGCTGAACAGGGCGAACGCGGCAATTACCGCGATTGCCGGCGCCAGCACGCGCGAGAATCTCGACATGCCCATGCCGGGCCTTGCCGAGCGCCACCAAGCGCCGAGCATGAGCAGGCACAGCGGACTGAAGATCAACAGGTTCTCGTTGCGCCAGGCCGCCTGGTGCTCGGTGAAACCCCACAGCCCGAGCAGGACCAGGCCGATCAGGCCGCAGAGCAGTGAATACGTGAAGGCAAGCACGGCGAAGGCACCCCGCGCGGCTGCGGACTGGCGGCGCGTGGACAACACCAGCAGCAGCACGCCAAGAGCAAGGCCGATGCCAAGGAACGGCCAGCGCAAGTCAGGCGGCAAGGCCGGCGCGGCGGGCAGGCGAGATTTCGCAATGACCTGCTCGGATTTGACCAAGGGCTGCAGTTCACCCTGCTCGTCGGCAACCTTCATCTCGCGCAGGTGATCCATCAACTGCATCGGCACGAAGCTGTCATTCCAGTAGGACAGGCGCTGGTCGGCATACGGGCCGAGGCCAATGTCGATCACCGCCATCAGCCAGGGCTGCGGCGTCATCAGCGCATCGGCCAGCAAGCGATAACTGAATCCGCGCGAGGGCGAGACCATCTGCCGATGCAAGGCTCCGCCGAGCACCGAGTCGAGGGCATCGCGAACGCGGGTCGAGCAGTTTGCCGTGAAATAGTCGTAGCGGTAACGGCGGTTTTCAGGAAGCAGGTTGTTTTCCAGATAGGCCTGCAAGGCGCTGGCCTGGGCGACGGACAGGCGCAGATCCTGGCGCGTGATCGAGCGTCCCTCGCCGGTGTACCAGGCAATTTCCTCGACGGGATCCTCGGCGCTGATCTGGTAGGTCATGCGTCCGCGCAGGAAATTGACGAAGAAGTTGGCTTCCTCGAAGTCAAACATGCCGTAGTTGTAACTGACCGCCTGGCCACGCGCCGGGTCATGGATGACGATGGCGTTGTGGCCGAACCGCTGCCAGTAGATCTCGCCCGGCCCGACGGTGAGCAGGCTGACCTCGATGGCCGCTGGACTGGACGCGGCAGCGTCGGTGGCCTGCGCCAGCGCGCGGCCGCCAAAGAGCAGGAAACAGGCGAGCGCAGCCAGCGCCAGCAGCCGGCTCATGCCTCCTGGATCCGCACGGCAAGCTGTTGCAGGCGACGGCTGTCACCCTTGGTCACGCGGAACATGAAACCGCCCAACTGGATCTCATCGCCCGGCTGCGGCAAATGGCCGAATTCGGCGGCCACCATGGCGCCGATCGTGTCGTATTCCTCCAGGGCAAAGCGCGACTCGAAGCGATCATTGAAATTCTCGATCGGCGTCATCGCGTTGACCAGGAAGCGTCCGTCCGGAAGCGGCTGGATCAGGTTCGGCGTTTCCTCCTCGTCGTGCTCGTCGTCGATGTCGCCAACGATCTGCTCGAGCACGTCCTCGATCGTCACCAGTCCGGCGACACCGCCGTATTCATCGACGACCACGGCCATGTGGTTGTGGGCGAGGCGGAACTCCTTGAGCAGGATGTTCAGCCGCTTCGCCTCCGGAATCAGGGCGACCGGACGCAGCAGCCGGCGAATATCGTCGGCACCGTGCTCGGCAAAACAGCGCAGCAGGTCCTTGGCCAGCAGAATGCCGACAATCTCGTCGTGGTCGTCACCGTGCACCGGGAAACGCGAATGTCCCGATTCAATGACGATGGCCAGCACCTCCTGCAAGGAGTGCTCGGCCGGGATCGAGACCATTTCCGAACGCGGCACCATGATGTCGCCGACGGTCAGGTCGGTTACCCTGATGGCTCCTTCGATCATCGACAAGGTGTCGTTGGACAACAGGCCATTGGCCTGGGCGAGGCGCAATTCCTCGATCAGCTCCTCGCGGCTGCTGACTTCACCGGAAAGTGCGTGGGTAAGGCGTCCAAACCATGAACGCTGGGTACTACTGGGGGGGTCCTCGCTCATCGTCCACAAACGCATGCCCGGGCGGGCGGAACGCCGGAGTGTAGCAAAATCGGCTTTCACATCGACCTGGGCGGAAAGCGGCGCGGAATCAGCGCATTGGCCGATGCGGTTTGACCGCAGGGGCGCAAGCCGCTATCATCGCGCGCCCCATTTCAGGCCCTGGTCCAGGCCAGACCCGGAATCGGGGTCGTTCCCAGAATAACTACATAGGCAAATCAACAATGTACGCAGTCGTACTCATCTCCGGCAAACAGTACCGGGTGACCCAGGGTGAAACCCTGCGCGTCGAAAAGCTCGTCGGCGACGTCGACAGCACGGTCGATTTCGACCAGGTGCTGATGGTCGGTTCCGGCGAAGGCGTCAGCATCGGTGCCCCGCTCGTTGCGGGAGCCGTGGTTGGGGCGAAGATCAAGTCGCACGGACGTGCCGACAAGATCCGCATCATCAAATTCCGCCGCCGCAAGCATCACATGAAGCAGCAGGGGCATCGGCAGCACTACACCGAAATCGAGATCACCGGCATCAATGGTGCTTCGAGCAAGAAGAAAGCGACCCAGGAGTAAGTCATGGCACACAAGAAAGCAGGCGGCTCAACCCGCAACGGTCGCGACTCGAATCCGAAGTACCTCGGCGTGAAGATGTCCGGCGGCCAGGCATGCAATGCCGGCAACATCATCATTCGCCAGCGTGGCACCAAGTACCGCCCGGGTACCGGCGTCGGCGTCGGTCGCGACCACACGATCTTCGCCATCGTCGATGGCGTGGTCGAGTTCAAGACCAAGGGCGTGGACAAGCGCAAGCACGTAAGCGTGGTGCCGAATTCGGCCAACTGACCGGCCATTGCCCGCGAAATGACAGAGCCCCGCCCTGCGCGGGGCTTTTCATTTGCGCAGGTTGTCGAGGCATTGCCCACGGCAGCGGCTTCAGCAGCGCCATCGTCTTCGCGCAGGGAGCACGCGCGGTTGTTGTACGCTTCCGACCATTCCCGATTCTCCATTCCCCATTCCCGGCACTTCCCATGCAATTCGTCGACGAAGCCACCATACGAGTCCAGGCCGGCAACGGCGGCAACGGCTGCGTCAGCTTCCGCCGCGAGAAATTCATCCCCTTTGGCGGTCCCGACGGCGGTGACGGTGCCGACGGCGGCAGCGTCTGGCTGCTTGCCGATGAAGGCCTCAACACCCTTGTCGATTTCCGCCATCAACGCATGTTCCGCGCCATGCGCGGCGAAAACGGCATGGGCCGGCAGATGGCCGGCAAGAGCGGCGCGGACATCACCATCCGCGTGCCGGTAGGCACCGTGGTTTCCAACATCGATACCGACGAGCAGATCGGCGACCTCACCGAGCACGGCCAGCGCCTGCTGGTCGCCCAGGGCGGACGTGGCGGACAGGGCAACATCCACTTCAAGAGTTCAACCAATCGGTCGCCACGCAAAGCCACCCAGGGCACGCACGGCGAGGAGCGCGAGCTGCGCCTGGAGCTCAAGGTGCTGGCCGATGTCGGCATGCTCGGCTTTCCCAACGCCGGCAAGTCCACCTTCATCCGCGCCGTCTCGGCGGCAACGCCGAAAGTGGCCGATTATCCGTTCACCACGCTGCAGCCCCATCTTGGCGTCGTCCGCATCGAGACCGACAAGAGTTTCGTCATCGCCGATATTCCCGGCCTGATCGAAGGTGCCGCGGATGGCGCCGGGCTCGGCGTGCAGTTCCTCAAGCATGTCGCCCGCACGCGCCTGCTCCTGCACATGGTCGATATCGCGCCGATGGATGGCGAAACCGACCCGGTCGAACAGATCCGGGTCATCGAGAACGAGCTCAAGGGCTTCGATCCGGAATTGCTCAAGCGCGAACGCTGGCTGGTCTTCAACAAGATCGACCTGCTTGCGCCCGAGGAGCGCGAAAAGACCGCCAAGGCGATCATCAAGAAGCTCAAGTGGAAGCAGCCCTGGTATCTGGTTTCCGCGATCAGCCGCGAAAACACCTGGCCGATCTGCCTCGACATCCAGCGCTTTTTCGACGAGCAACGTCGCACTGCGGTCGAGGCTGCCTTTGCGGCGGGTGAGGGCTGAGGCGTCGATGCGAGGACGCTCGTGGTCCTTGCCGGTCGATGCGCCGATGCGCGAGCAGGTTGCCTATTTGGGCGCGCACGCCGCAGCAGCAACAAAAAAGCCGGCAGGCGCCGGCTTTTTGCTTCGAGCAAGGGCGACTGGCTCAGCCCAGCGCGCGGATGCTCGCGTTCAGGCGGCTC
>Ga0209170_1000186_pt1 | contig 30184 bp, 23 predicted proteins | sample KloWWTKNB14_bulk_FD_187178 | JGI IMG/M metagenome (GOLD analysis project Ga0209170, IMG submission 187178) | Active sludge microbial communities from Klosterneuburg, Austria, studying microevolution and ecology of nitrifiers - Klosterneuburg... | ecosystem: Engineered > WWTP > Aerobic digester >...
TTCGCCTATCGGCTACACCTTAGGTCCCGACTAACCCTGATCCGATTAACGTTGATCAGGAAACCTTAGTCTATCGGCGGGCAGGTTTTTCACCTGCCTTATCGTTACTTATGCCTACATTTTCTTTTCTGGACGCTCCAGCAGGCTTTACAACCCACCTTCAACGCAGACCAGAATGCTCTTCTACCGCTCCAATGGAGCCCACAGCTTCGGTAATACACTTGATGCCCGATCATTATCCACGCCGGATCGCTCGACTAGTGAGCTGTTACGCACTCTTTAAATGAATGGCTGCTTCCAAGCCAACATCCTAGCTGTCAGTGCGATCCGACTTCGTTAGATCAACTTAGCGTATATTTAGGGACCTTAGCCGATGGTCTGGGTTCTTTCCCTCTCGCGCACGGACCTTAGCACCCATGCGCTCACTCCCGGATACTGAAGTTATGGCATTCGGAGTTTGTCCGGGTTTGGTAGGCGGTGAAGCCCCCTAGCCCGATCAGTAGCTCTACCTCCATAACTGTACATCCGAGGCTGCACCTAAATGCATTTCGAAGAGTACGAGCTATCTCCCAGTTTGATAAGCCTTTCACCCCTATCCACAGCTCATCCGAAGACTTTTCAACGTCTACCAGTTCGGACCTCCATTCCGTGTTACCGGAACTTCATCCTGGCCATGGATAGATCACTCAGGTTTCGCGTCTGCCGCCACTGACTAAGCGCCCTGTTAAGACTTGCTTTCGCTTCGGCTGCGGGGCTTAACCCCTTAACCTTGCCAGTGACGAGCAACTCGTAGGCTCATTATGCAAAAGGCACGCCGTCACCCATAAATGGGCTCCGACCGCTTGTAGGCGCACGGTTTCAGGGTCTATTTCACTCCTCTGTTCGAGGTGCTTTTCACCTTTCCTTCGCAGTACTGGTTCGCTATCGGTCTCTCAGCAGTATTTAGCCTTGCCAGATGGTTCTGGCAGATTCAGACAGGATCTCACGTGTCCCGCCCTACTCAGGATACCACTAGGTACAAGATGCATTTCGTGTACGGGACTGTCACCCGCTATGGTCCAACTTTCCAGAAGGGTTCCACTACACATCTTGAGTCCACGTTGTGGTCCTACAACCCCGGTTGCGCCGAAACGCCGCCGGTTTGGGCTTTTCCCTGTTCGCTCGCCACTACTAGGGGAATCACTACTTGTTTTCTATTCCTCCAGGTACTTAGATGTTTCAGTTCCCTGGGTTTGCTTCCTTTTCAGGATAACTGGTCTTCAACCAGCTGGGTTGCCCCATTCGGAGATCCACGGATCACAGGATATTATGCTCCTCCCCGTGGCTTATCGCAGCCTATCGCGTCCTTCGTCGCCTCTGAGAGCCAAGGCATCCACCGTACGCCCTTAGTAACTTTTCGATCTTCTTGTGATCTTAAATTGCTCTTATAGACCGATCACTCGGTCTGTTTTAGTTTATCCAACAACATGTCAAAGAACGGTGCCCATCGTGGGCGTTTTTCCCGTAACCGAAGTTAAGGGAATACCAGTGGAGAATATCGGAGTCGAACCGATGACCTCCTGCTTGCAAAGCAGGCGCTCTAGCCAGCTGAGCTAATCCCCCGTTGCCTATCCCATGGTAGTCCTGCGCAGATTTGAACTGCGGACCTCTACATTATCAGTGTAGCGCTCTAACCAACTGAGCTACAGGACTATGGAGACGGTTACGGTGGTACCGTTAAGATTATTATCCATCTGAAACAGCAAGTATCGCAATACATATTGCTATGTAAAGCAGAGACTTCGATCAATTTACTCTAAAAAGGAGATGTTCCAGCCGCACCTTCCGGTACGGCTACCTTGTTACGACTTAGCCCCAGTTACCGGTTTTGCCCTAGGTAGCTCCTTGCGGTCACCAACTTCAGGCACCCCCGGCTTCCATGGCTTGACGGGCGGTGTGTACAAGGCCCGGGAACGTATTCACCGCATCATGGCTGATATGCGATTACTAGCGATTCCAGCTTCACGGAGTCGGGTTGCAGACTCCGATCCGAACTGAGACGAGTTTTAGAGATCAGCATCCGGTCACCCGGTAGCTTCCCATTGTTCCTCGCCATTGTAGCACGTGTGTAGCCCAGGACGTAAGGGCCGTGATGACTTGACGTCGTCCCCACCTTCCTCACCGCTTACGCGGGCAGTTCCGTTAGAGTCCCCGGCATTATCCGCTGGCAACTAACAGTAGGGGTTGCGCTCGTTATGGGACTTAACCCGACACCTCACGGCACGAGCTGACGACAGCCATGCAGCACCTCGCACGTTGTCCGAAGAAGAGGACGTTTCCGCCCCTGTCAACGTACGTTCAAGCCCTGGTAAGGTTCCTCGCGTATCATCGAATTAAACCACATGCTCCACCGCTTGTGCGGGCCCCCGTCAATTCCTTTGAGTTTCAATCTTGCGATCGTACTCCCCAGGTGGATCACTTAACGCTTTCGCTAGGTGACTGACAGTGTATCGCCAATCACGAGTGATCATCGTTTACGGCGTGGACTACCAGGGTATCTAATCCTGTTCGCTCCCCACGCTTTCGTGCCTCAGCGTCAGTTTCGTCTTCGTGAGCTGTCTTCACTATCGGTGTTCTGTGCCATATCTAAGCATTTCACCGCTACACGGCACATTCCGCCCACGTCAAACGTACTCAAGAACAACAGTATCAACGGCAGTTCTGCAGTTAAGCTGCAGGCTTTCACCGCTGACTTATTGTTCCGCCTACGCACCCTTTAAACCCAATGAATCCGGATAACGCTTGCACCCTTCGTATTACCGCGGCTGCTGGCACGAAGTTAGCCGGTGCTTATTCCATCGGTACCGTCAACCCGGGACACGTCCCGGGGTTTCTTCCCGATTAAAAGCAGTTTACAACGCGTAGCGCCTTCTTCCTGCACGCGGCATGGCTGCGTCAGAGTTGCCTCCATTGCGCAATATTCCTCACTGCTGCCTCCCGTAGGAGTCTGGTCCGTGTCTCAGTACCAGTGTGGGGGATAACCCTCTCAGGCCCCCTAACGATCGTAGCCTTGGTAAGCCGTTACCTTACCAACTAGCTAATCGTGCGCATGGCCATCTTTTACCGCCTGAGCTTTCAAAACAAAGTGATGCCACTTCGTTTATTATGGAGTATTAATCCGGATTTCTCCGGGCTATCCTCCAGTAAAAGGTAAGTTCCATACGTGTTACGCACCCGTGCGCCGGTCGTCAGCAAGAGCAAGCTCTCCTGTTACCCCTCGACTTGCATGTGTTAAGCCTGCCGCTAGCGTTCATCCTGAGCCAGGATCAAACTCTCCATTGTAAATGTTTGTTTGATCTGGTTCGTTGACGAGGTCTCTTCATGTGGTCCGCCGTATGGCGGACACAAGGATACCTGCTGTATTCAGAATGGACAATAAGTCAAAGAACTGTATCGGTATCCCGAGCTGTTAAAGGCTCGTTTTCCGGTTGTGTTCAGTCGTTCAAATTCCGGTCTAAAAATGTTCCCATTTTTCGATCGGGGGTGCAAAAGTAATGCTTCGAAAAGAACTAGCAACTGTTTGTTGAAAATAAATTTTCAACCCACTTGATCTTCCCAATTTTTGCCCCCTTTTGAGCGTCGCTTCAAAGAACGTTTTTCCGAAAGCGGCTGCAAATCTAAGGAGGTTTTCTGAACTTGCAAGTAAACCCTAAAATAAACCTGATAATATTTCTCAGGGAGTCGACACCGCAACAGGTAACACCTTACCGTTGTAGTAGTTGTGTCCTTCCAATGCGAACCAAGAAATATAACGTCCCATTGCCGCCGCACTGATAGGAGCCTGAGATCCGGGGAATGCAGCACGCAACATATCGGTATCCACCGAGCCCAATGCGAGGCAATTGCTGCGGATGCCGATATCCTTGAACTCTTCTGCCAAGCATTGCGCAATACAAGCCAATGCCGCTTTGCTTGCGCTATACGCAACAAGGCCCGGAAATTTAGAGCTGTCCTGAAAGCCACCCATACTACCAATATGAACGATATGACCTGGTGGGTCTCCTTTCAATTCCTCTACCAATGCCTGTGAAAGTTCCAGAGGGGCAAAGACATTGACCTTATATAGCTCGGCTAGATCCTTGTGCTCGTGTGCGCCCATAGGTTTATTGTGAAGTACCCCTGCATTATGGATCAACGCTCGCACCCCTCTGCCAGCGACAGCTTTCTTAACCGTAACTGTACTATTGGGTTCTGCCAGATCCACGCTCAATATGATCAACTCACCTGTTCCATTGATCTCATCACGGATCGATCCAAGTTGCTCACCATTGCGTGCTATGGCCAGTACCGTATGACCGTTGGCAATAAGGTCCAGAACGATCTCCCGGCCTATGCCACGACTGGCCCCTGTAACCACGATCAGATCATCGTTCCTTGCATTCTTCTCTATATCCTTCATGAGCGATCCTACCTTTGCGAGCTACACATCGACTTGGAAGTGCCTAAATTCAATGTGCTTCAAAAGTAGATCCGAAACCGTTGAGGATGAAAGGAACATTTTTGAATAATGCACTGGAACTATGGCTTTTCGGGCTATCCTTTGCCGTTGGTGGCTGGATAGCTGCTCGGCTCGTCTATTTCATTCTGGAACAGGTCCTGTCGAAAATGGCATCCCGAACGGCCACCAAACTGGATGATATACTGGTAGGCCAATTAAAAGAACCGATCGTGTTGGCCGTTACGCTTTTCGGCTTCTATCTTGGTTATAACCAGCTCGCATTCGTTCCTCGTGTTGAGCTTTGGGCCGATCGGGTCTTCAAAGTTTCGTTGGCGCTTACGTTCACATGGTTGATCGCTCGGTTATTGGATGCGTTGGTACAGGAATACTTGCTTCCGCGAGCAGAACGTAACGAAACAGTTGTAATTGAAAGCCAATTGGTACCGGTTGTGCGGAGTTCAATAAAACTATTGGTATGGGGCTTGGGTATTGTGTTGGCCATGAACAATGCTGGATACAACGTTGGAGCGCTTCTGGCCGGTATCGGGATCGGAGGTCTGGCGTTGGCGATGGCCGCCAAGGATACGGTTGCCAATGTTTTCGGAGGCATCACGGTATTCAGTGATAAACCGTTCAAGACAGGTGATCGTATCCGGATCGAGGGTCATGATGGTACAGTGAAAGAGATCGGTATCCGCAGCACTCGGATACAGACGTTGGATGGGCCTATCGTTGTGGTCCCCAATTTCAAATTCAACGATACGGTTCTTCAGAACGTGACCAGTGAGCCATCTCGCAAGGTGAAGCATGATCTAGGGTTGATCTATGATACCGCCCCGAGCAAGATCGAAGAAGCCATCGCCATCCTCACTCAATTGGTAATGGACAACCAAGATGTGCTTCTTGCTGATCATTTGGCAAGCTTTACAGCATTCAAGGATTATTCGTTGAACATCACGTTCGTCTATTTCATTCACAATGGTGCTGATATTTTCGCTGTACAGACCAGGATCCACCTGGAGTTGATGCGGAGGTTTGCTGCAGCCAGCTTGGAGTTCGCCTACCCTACCGCAGTTGAATTGCAAAGTAATTACAAGCCTCTCTCAGTCTCTCATTCCTCCTAGTTGAGAATGGATGTTGAGTCAATGTGATGGAAAGTGCCTGTTAGCGATCTTCCGGACCATAAGCAAACTTCCAGGGATCGTCTACCTCCTCCTCTTCTTCATGCGAAGCGATTCTTTCTCGATCTTCGCTTTAATGCGTTCACGCACCTCTGGGTCCATTTGATCACCGATATTCCGCATTTGCCTTAATACCCATTGCGCGCGTTTGGAAACGTATGCTGAAGGACGCTCACAATTGAATCGCCTAGGTGCCGGCAACGTTGCTGTGATCAATGCACATTGCAGAGGCGATAATTTCGAAGCGGGTCTATTGAAACACTTTTGAGCAGCGGCCTCTGCACCGAATACACCTTTCCCCATTTCAGCAACGTTGAGGTACACTTCCAGGATCCGTTCCTTCGTCCAAAGGGTTTCCACCAAAAGTGTGAACCAGAGTTCCAGGCCCTTCCGAATATAGGTGCGTCCGGGCCAGAGGAATACGTTCTTAGCGGTCTGTTGGCTGATGGTACTCGCACCGCGAACGCGCTTTCCCTTTTTCGCTTCATTGTACTGAATAGCCTTCTTGATCCGCTCCCACTCAAACCCGAAGTGATGAAAGAAGCGTTGATCCTCTGACGCTATGACCGCCAATGGAAAGCTGCGTGAAATGTCTTCAAGATCCACGCTTGTTCGATGAAACTCTTTCTGTTCCTTGGATTGCACAACCATGGCCCAAGTAACCGGCGGATCAACAACACCAAGCAATGCAACCCACAGAGCCGTTACGAATACGGTCCAGAACACTATCGCGAAGAGGATCCGGAAAAAGGACTTGAGCAAACGCATTTCTTGAACCGGGGACGAAGATAGTCGTGAACCAGAACAAAGAAAGCGGAGCACATGGCCCCGCTTTCACTTAGTCAGCGCCCGTTACCCTCGTTGTTTGCGCTGTACAATAAAGAAATGCCAGATCAACGCCAGGCCACCGAAAATTGCGACCATAACAAAGTATGGGAGCGGATTATCCTCACCATCGATCATGGCATAGGTCTGGAACAAATAACCGCATAATAGGCCAAGACCAACACCAATCCCAAGCATGCCCAACTTAAGACTTTGGAAAGGATCCGTGCGTCTTGTCGGTTCGGCTGGCATCAACCCTTTTTCGATCATGGCCATGCGTTGCCGATGACGTGCGGTAACTGTGATATATACGATCCCAAAGACGGACGAAAAAAAGATCAATGCGACAAGTACTTCTGATGCTGGAGTATCCATTTTCTAATTGGTTCAAGGTTGATCATTCTGGTGTTCCGTTGAATGGGACGTGAACTTTCAGGAACTGGTTACAACCCATTCATACCGATGCTCACCGATCGGAACTCCAACGGGCGACCGTTCATCCCTTACCTCTTTCAAAAAGACGAGGGTGCATTCACCTTCGTGTAACCTAGGGAGGTCAGTTCAGCGTCCCATGGTCACGATTTGGAAGACGCAGAAGCCATACGCTTAGCTAGCACCGGAGATCATAGGGCATTCGGTGTGCTCATTGGGCGCTACAAGCACATGGTATATACTGTTGCAAGTCGCGTTATGCGCAACAGTATGGATGCCGAAGAGGTGACCCAGGATGTATTCGTAAAAGCATTTCAGAAGCTCAACGAATTCCAAGGGGTAGGCAAATTCTCCACGTGGTTGTATTCGATTGCCTATCGGATGTCGATATCCGCTTTACGCGCTCGCAAAGACCAAGGCAGTTCATTGGATGACATGAAAACCTCAGGAGTTGAACCACGAGAAGACCCATTGCATCCCGTTGACGATCGCAAACAGATCCTTGAACAAGCGCTAACTACCTTGGAGCCGGACGACGCTGCACTCGTAACGATGTTCTACCTGGAAGAACTAAGTGTTGAAGAGATCGTAACCGTTACCCAACTTAGTGCGTCCAATGTAAAAGTGAAGTTGCACCGGAGCCGAAAGAAGCTATACGATGAACTGCATCACCAACTGAAGGACGAGCTATGGACCTTAAGAACGACCGCCTAGATCCCAATGACCCGTTGCGGTTGCTGTTCCAAGAAATTGGACACAACACTGCGCCGGTCGATCTTGAGAGTCAGATCCTGCAAAAACTGTCACCTATTGGCTCTGTTCCGGCGAGTTACACACCGCTCATCAGTAAGAAGCTGTGGTATGGTATTGCTGCTATGCTCGCCACTGTCATCGTTCTTTCTGCAACATTCTCATCCGTAGGAAGCACTACTAAATCTTGGATATCGAGCATTATTCAATTGCTGCATATTCCCCAATTATCAAGCTACCTCATGTCGCCATGGGTACTAGCTGCGGTAGGTGGTGCTTTCGTGTTGATGGTGATCGACCAATTGATCGCAAGTCGCATGCGCACAATGCATGCCTTCTAGCTTCGCGAAAAGCTCTCCACGAAAAAGCGCCGATCGACCAACTCGTACGTTGATCCATCGGCGCTTCTAGAGTTCAACTAAGAAACTTGCCCTAGAGAAGTTCCTTTGCTGCCTGCAATGCGGCTTCATAGTTAGGCTCGTTTCCCAATTCCGGTACGAGCTCGTGATAACGAATAACGCCGTCCTTATCGAGCACCCAAACAGCCCTCGCCAACGCAGCTTCCCAAGGGCCTTCCAGAATTCCTACTCCCCAATTGTTGAACATATCCCGGAATCGATAATCAGATGTCATCTGCACATTCTTGATCCCCTCGGCAGCACAAAAGCGATCCAAAGAAGGCGGCAGATCCATGCTGTTGGTGATAATGGTTGCGCCCAACTCGGATGCGCGTTCATTGAAAGTTCGCGCTTCTTTAGCGCATGTGCCGGTGTCTACGCTCAGTACGGTTAGGAGAATTACCACGCTACCTCGCAAATTTTGCATGTCGTGGGTTGCCCGATCGACCCCTACATAGCGAAGTGAAGGTGCGGGTTGTCCTACTAAAGGAAGTTTTCCGTTCAATTTTGGTAATGGCATATTCTTATGTTTTGGTTCTGTTCGTAAGTGAAAGTAAATGAGGTCTGCTAGTGCTAGTGCAGGTTATTGGGCCATGGCATCCGGGATCGCACCTTCATAGACCTTACGCGCATCCTCTATGAAACAGAACGTTTCATCATCCACCACCACCTTTCCTTTTGTGACATGACCAAGCAATACGCATGGTACACGGCTGGCCCGCATCATATCCAGAAATTCGGTGTCGGTATTTTCACTTACTGCTACGATAGCACGTCCTTGTGCTTCACCATATAGATATGCATCAGGGCGGATCTCGCTATCGGTAACAATGTCGAATCCAAGACCACGCGGTAATCCCATTTCGACCAACGTTGTGAAGAGACCACCGTCGCTGATATCATGCGCTGCATTGATAAATCCTTTGCGTATCAGCATCAACAACATGGTATGCAAACGACTTTCTTCTTCCAAGTTGAAATACGGTGCAGGTGAGTTCTGGACCTTGTGATGACGAACCAGGTACTCGCTAGAGGAGATATCATCAACGGTCCTTCCGAGGATAAAGATCAAGTCACCCTTCGTTTTGAAATCCATGGTCATACGTTTCCCTATATCCGCAACTATACCTACCATTCCAATGGTAGGTGTCGGGAATACGGGAATGTTCTTCTTGTCCGTAACCGTGTGATTATAAAAGCTGACGTTACCACCCGTGACCGGTGTTGCATAGGCACGGCAAGCGTCTCCCATTCCACGGATCACTTCGGAGAATTGCCAGTACACTTCTGGGTCATATGGATTACCGAAATTCAAGCAATTGGTAACGCCACATGGTTCGCCACCTGTGCAAGCGATATTTCGTGCCGCCTCACTGACCGCGATCATGGCTCCTGTATATGGATCAGCTTGAACGTACCGACCATTACAATCCACCGTCATGGCCAACGCTTTTCCGGTTTCCTTCACCAACACCAACGCCGCATCACTGGGAGCATTGGTGTTCATGTTATTCGTGCGCACCATAGAATCGTATTGCCTTGTGATCCACCGTTTGCTAGCGATATTGGTACTTGATAAAAGATCCAACCCAATAGCTTTGAGATCATCCGGCTCAGGAATATCCGCGATCTTGAAGGCCTTGTTCTTTTTGATGTAGGCCGGTTCTTTGGTTTCCCGGTCATAGACCGGAGCACCACCTCCAAGCACAAGGCTATCCGCATTCACCTCGGCAACCAATACACCCTTCATCAAGAATTTAATCTCCGGGCCTTTGGTCACTTTACCGATCTCCACGCAATTCAGGTCCCACTTATCGAAGATGTCCTGCACGTCCTTCTCTCGCCCTTTCTTCACAACGACCAGCATACGCTCCTGGCTTTCACTGAGCAGGATCTCCCATGAGCGCATATCCATTTGACGCGTTGGTACGCGCTCCAGATGGATCTCCATTCCACATCCACCTTTAGCGCTCATTTCACTTGTGCTGCACGTAATACCGGCGGCACCCATATCCTGCATACCAATGATGGCATCGGTATCCGCAAGTTCAAGTGATGCTTCCAAGAGCAACTTCTCCATGAACGGATCTCCGACCTGCACCGCAGGCAGATCGTCCATACTGGTCTCCGTCATGTCCTTGCTCGCGAAGGAAGCTCCATGAATACCATCCTTTCCTGTTGCGCTGCCAACGATATACACTGGATTCCCAACACCATGGCTGGTCGCACTGATCACTTTATCGGTTCTCACGATGCCCACGCTCATCGCATTCACAAGCGGGTTCGTAGTATAGCATGGGTCGAAATAGACCTCTCCACCAACCACTGGTACGCCGAACGCATTTCCGTAATCACCGATCCCTTTTACCACTCCTCGCAAATGCCAACGGCTGCTCGCCTCTTGCGTAATATCACCGAAACGCAATGAATTTAGTTGTGCGATAGGACGGGCACCCATTGTAAAAATGTCGCGGTTGATCCCACCGACACCCGTTGCTGCACCTTGGTAGGGTTCGATCGCACTTGGATGGTTGTGACTTTCGATCTTGAACGCACATGCCCAACCGTCTCCGATATCAACCAGACCTGCGTTCTCTTCACCTGCCTCGGCAAGTAATTTCGGGCCTGTCCGTGGCAATGTTTTCAGCAATTTGATCGAGTTCTTATACGAGCAATGCTCACTCCACATGGCGCTGTATATGCTCAGCTCCGTGAAGTTCGGGGCTCGCCCCATGATCTTCTTGATCTTCTCGAACTCTTCGGGCAACAGGCCCAATTTCTTTGCGGTATCCACGCCTGCTGGCGCGATATCCGGGTTTGTCTTTACCGTTGGCATGTTGTGTGCGACAAAGGTAGGAGGCAGGATCGAACCGATAAGTACGATGAAGAACTGAGCCAACTTTTTCGCGATCCGTACGTCTACCTTGCGCCGCGATGTCCGGAATAATTCTAGCCATTGGATATACCATGTTGTTCCTGTTGCTGATGCGACGGGTACGATTCTATTCAGACGTACCGGGCTTATCATTTCGTTGGCTGAGTCTGATCTTCTTGCTCAAGGTGTTGGCCGGCACGGCATTATGGGCCATTTACACGTGGGTTTATCCGGACCGTTCGAATGCGGATGTATTCAAGTATTTCGATGATAGCGCCATCATGTTCGGTGCTTTGAGCGAGCACCCCATGGATTATTTCAAGATGCTGATCGGTATCGGCAATGACAGCCAATGGTTCAGTGATAAGTACTATTCCGTCATGAACAACTGGTACCGGAAGTTCGAAGGTTACCTCTACAACGACTCGCACACGCTGATCCGGTTCAACGCACTGATCCGCTTGTTCAGTTTCGGGGAGTTCCATGTTCACACGGTCTTTGCCGCATTCGTATCGTTGACAGGCATGGTCGGTATCTACAGAGCATTCGTTGGTTTTCTTGCTGGTAAGGAACGCGCGTTGATGATCGTGGTGTTCCTACTACCATCGGTACTCCTATGGGGAAGCGGCGTGATCAAGGAAAGTCTTTTATTCTTTGGGCTTGGATCTTTTTTCCATGTCATGATGAACTGGATCCAGGGTAAGGTCAATGCACTGGGGCTATTTACACTGATCGGCACCGGTATGCTTTTGTTCTTCTTGAAGTTCTATGTGCTTTTGAGCCTTTTACCAGCATTGGTCCTATTCGCTTGGGCATATCGAATGCCTTCTCCTTCGATATGGTTGAAGGCATTGGTCATCTACGGTGCTTGTGCAGTTCTGGCATTGATTACGCCTTATGTCATTCCAGGTTTCGACATTTTGGAGACCATCGTGCGCAAACAACACGATTTCATTGGTCTGGTCAATGAGGTCGGCTCCGGAAGTTTCGTAATGCCACCGTTGCTGGAACCTGATCTATGGTCGTTCATCTCGCTCGCACCCTATGCGCTTTACATTACTTTTTTTGGCCCTTTGATCCATTCCCCATTGAATGCGTTGGGTTTGATCTCGATCGCTGAGAATCTTTTTGTGCTCGCGTTCATAGGAATGTGTTTGATCTATCGGTCGAAGGAGATCGCTGTTCCGAAGGGCTTGCTTCTGTCTTTGATGCTCTACGTGATCCTTCTAGCATTGATCATCGGTTGGACCACCCCGGTAATGGGTGCCTTGGTACGTTACCGCACACCATTGTTGCCGTTCCTATTGATCGCAGGACTATTGATCCTGGACACCGAAAAACTCTATCAACGTTGGCCTGGAACGAAACTATTCATAAGCGCATGAGAACAACAATTCTAATTGGTTCGGCACTGCTGTTCACGAGCTGTTATCATTCACAGGATGCGGATCTGGTGGTCCATAACGCGGTGATCCATTCCATGGATGGCAACAACACCATTTATCAGGCAATGGCCATTCGGGATGGGCGGATCGTGGAACTCGGACCTGAGCGCCAGATCATGAACCGTTATGCAGCAACTAATGTAGTGGATGCCGCAAGACAAGCGATCTATCCCGGATTCATTGATGGGCATTGTCACTTCTTCGGTTATGGACTCAACAAACAAAAGATAGATCTGCATGGCACGAAAAGCTGGGAAGAAGTATTGGAGCGTACAGTAGCATTCGCGAAAGCGCATCCAGAGAACGCATGGATCATTGGCCGTGGATGGGATCAGAACGATTGGGCCGTCAATGAGTATCCGGACAATGGAAAGCTGAATGAACTCTTCGGTGATCGACCAGTATTGTTGCAGCGCATAGATGGACATGCGGCGGTTGTGAACCAGATCGCTATGGATCGGGTGAATATGGACCCGAACACGTCGATCGAAGGTGGACTGATGTTGAAACGGAATGGCAAACCAACAGGCGTGTTGTTAGATAATGCCGTCAGCGTGTTCCAAAAGATATTCGATGAAGCTGATGAGACCACGAAGCGTACGGCTCTGCTCGATGCGCAAAAAGATTGTTTCGCTGTGGGGCTTACCATGGTCTGTGATGCTGGATTGGACGTAGGTACGATCGAATTGATCCGCACAATGCAAAAAGAAGGTGCGCTGAAAATGCGCATATATGGCATGATCGCGGATGCACCTGAGAACCTGGCCCATTTTGAGAAAAGCGGCCCCATCAAAGAAGATCGGCTGATCGTTCGCAGCGTAAAAGTTTACGCGGACGGTGCACTTGGATCACGTGGTGCATTGTTGAAGAAACCTTATTCGGATCAGCCGGAAAGTCATGGGCTGCAATTAGCGACACGTGAACATTTCCAGGAGATCGCACGGTGGTGTTTGAAATACGGTTACCAAATGAACACGCATTGTATCGGTGACTCGGCCAATGCATTATTGCTTGATGTGTATAGCGAAGTGCTCGGAGGCCAGAATGATCTTCGATGGCGCATTGAACATGCGCAAGTGGTGTCTCCCGAGGATCGTCTGAAATTCGAGACGTTCAGTATAATTCCGAGTGTTCAACCTACCCATGCCATTAGCGATGGCCCTTGGGCTGAGAAACGGCTCGGCCCTGACCGCATCGCAAACGCTTACGCTTACGAAGGCTTACGCAGAACGCTCGGCATACTGGCCTTGGGTACGGATTTCCCGGTTGAGGGGATCGATCCTTTGGAGACGTTCCGCGCTGCAGTTCTTCGAACGAACAAGGCTGGCGAACCGGAAGGAGGCTACCAGCCCAAGAATGCGCTATCAGCCACGGATGCGTTGTTGGGCATGACCTTGTGGAATGCGATCGCAACGTTCTCTGAAAATGAATTAGGCAGCCTGGAAACCGGCAAATTCGCGGACTTCATCGTACTTGACCGCGACCTGTTGAATACGAACGAGGAAGGTGCGCGCAAAACAAAAGTGAAAGCAACCTACGTCAACGGTGAATTGATGAATTAATTCGAGCGCATCACTATACCCAACGTGCGGTCGATCTGCAAGAAATGCCTGGCTTGGTGAGCTATCGGAAACCGGAATGCATCAACGATCCTGAACTTCACCAAGGGACCAAGCGTGCTCACAACTTTTTCGCCCTCCATGCCGTGTTGTTCTGCAAGTGTGATCAGGCGATCAAATGAAACCAGCAAGGTCCTGAATTCGAGTAAAGCTTCGGTCGTTGAGACACTTTGTTCGGGCTGAAAGCGCGCCATGGTCTTCATTTTCCAATTGATGGTTCCGTCCTTTTTCGGCTTCATTCCCTCAGTGAAGAAAGACCCAAGTCTGCCCGGTAAAACCTGATCGGAGTGCTTAACGGAACGAACATCCTTGTCGTAGATCTTTTTCAGGCCTTGCAAATAGAACCCGCTGCTCAAACACATGTGGTCCACTGTTTCCAGTACGCTCCAGCCATTGGAATTTGGCTTTCGTCGCAATAGGCCCGGTGGTAACTTCTCGAGTTCATCGAGCTTGCACAATTGTGACCTCAACGCTACTTGAAGTTCACGGATCATATCATTCGTTGGTAGTGCTTTCATATCGCTGACAAATCTATTGGCAGTGAGCCGCTCATACACTTGATCCAGATCAAGAAACGCTACTGCACCTTCGCACGTATCCTACTGAACGTTTCCGGTGTCATGCCGAGGTAGGAAGCAATATCCTTTTGCGATACCAGCTGCAATAAATGCGCACTACGATCCATCACTTTCCGGAAACGATCCTCAGCGCTCAGGGACAAGATCTCGATCTCGCGTTGAGCGCGCCCTACGAGCAATTCCTCCAAGATCAATCTACCCCAGCGTTCCATGATCGGAAGTTCCTCGAACAAGTACATGAGATCCTTGTGATCAATGCCACAGAGAACGCTGTTGGAGAGTGCTAGTACAGACAAGCTACCAGGCTTCTGTGTAACGAACGATGTATAATCGCCACACCAGGAACCATCGTAGGAAAACCCCAGGATATGGTCATTCAGATCATGCTCGAAAAAGATCTTTTGCACACCTGACCGAACGATGTAGAACCGCTGTTCCACTGAACCGGGCTTGGAGATCACGTCATTCTTGGCAAATGCATGGTCTTTCCAAAATGGCAGGATCATCTTCCTGTCACTCGCTGTCAACGGCACATACCTGGAAATGGTATTGATCACAAGATCCATGATCTCGGTAGATCCAAGTGCTTTGCGTATTCGTAACCGATCTTTTCGACAGCTCGCAACTTTCGAAGATCGAACATACCATAAGCGATCAGGCCAGGAGGTTCGATCAATAGCCCACAACCCTGGGCGGACCGTATCACCATTTCCCGAAAGTTAATATTCCATACACGGTCCATGGTACTCAATGTTCCTCGTTTAAGCGGATCGAACGGAGGGAGTGGATTCACATATACAGCGATGACATCATTCTTTCTTTCAGCAAATGGCTCTACGGGCAGGTTATTGCTGAGGCCACCGTCCACGCAGAACGAACCGTTCACTTTTACGGGAGGAAAGACCACAGGGATCGCGCTTGAGGCCATCAATGCAGTTACCAGAGGACCTTTGTCCAGAATAACCTGACCGCCGCGTTCAAGATCCGTTACCGTAATGAATAGTGGGATCCCGAGATCCTCGATATTCTTTGCCTTCAGGTGTTTTCTCAGGAACGCTTCTAAACGCGTGGATCCTGCTTTCGGAATACGCAGCAAGCTTGTTCTACGCAACTCGTCGCGCAATAAGGGTATGAGTTCATCGGGCGCATATCCATCCGCGATCATCGCACCGACTATCGCTCCGGCACTAGTTGCTGAGATCGCTTCCGGTTTGATACCACGCTCTTGTAATGCATTCAGCACACCTGCATGTGCAGCACCTCGCACTCCCCCACCGCTTAAAACAAAGGGAGCGAATTTCATGGTTCAATACGACCTGATCACGGATGTTTCACGAACCTGTGCGACCATCGTTGATCACCCTGTAGAACGTTCACCGAGTAAGTACCACCTGCCAATTCCGCAACCGCAATGGCTACGTTCGGACCAGAACTGATACTTTGTTCATGAACGATCTTACCCTGCGCGTCAATGATCGATATCGCGATGGGACCTGAATGTTTATCATCGACCCGCACATAGAGCACATCCAATACCGGCGAAGGCCATACATTCATATCACCAGCGTTATGTTCCACCACACTGGTCCAATTAACATAGACCGGTGAACTCACATTCGAACAGCCATTCGCAGCGGTGACCTTAACCCTATAGTCACCATTCTCCGTTACATCATAGGTCTGGTCCGTGGCACCTTGGATCGGCACACCATTCAAATACCATTGATAGCTCGGCCCAACAGAACTGGTCAAGGACGCACCGTTCTGTGTAATTGTAGGCTCGTCCGGAGCCGGAAGGAGAGTGAAAGTGAGCGTATCGCTATCCGCGGTACACCCGGACGGACTGATCAGCTCAACGAATAACGGTCCTGCGCCACCATATAGCAATGGATCTCCAGATCCACCATTATTCCATGCGTAGGTATCAAAATCCCCAGGAACCTCCACTTCTACGGTCGCGCCATCACAGAACTCCGTTGGGGCGATCAGATCCACATGATTGACCAAAGCCGCAAAGGCATCAAGTTTCCCGTATCCCCATGAATTGTTCGGAGCTGTTCCAACGAAAGCATCTACACGTGTATTGTTCCGAATGGCCTGGGCGACTTCAACATGGGTTGCTGTTGGACATTTCTGAAGGTACAAAGCCGCCGCACCGGTAACAACAGGAGAAGCCATGGATGTTCCACCATTCCGGAAGTGCATACCACCGGGTGCTACTTTATACGGTTGTTGAGCGATCAACGCAGCCAATCCATCCAAAGGTCCTGCACTCATGGTGATATCGCCTGTCGCCGCCACGTCGGGTTTAACGCGATCATCACGTGTCGGTCCCTTGCTGCTATTGGTGGAAAGTGCGCCTTCAGTTCCGGGAACCGTAGCCACAGCTCCAGTATAATCGATGTAGGAGACCTCATTGTAATAGTTCGCAACGGTAAGCACGTTGTCCGAACAAGCCCATGAATCCACGATATGCTTATTCTGGTCAGGCATCACATAATTGGCGATCGGTGGGTATTGCGCTGCTGTTGGGATGTTCAGGACCATATCACAGAATCCGAATTGCGCGCTGCTCCAGATGTCGAATTTTCCGGACCCGGTGGTCATGAACCGGTAATTGAGTGCTGCGGAATCCACGTTCATTTGAACTTGCAGCTGGTATTGCGCACCACGCTGGTTGACCAGCATGTTCAGAATTCCAAGCCGATTACCGGAAGCGCTCCAAAGTGTATCCGTCGTAACGGTACCCAAGTTATCGGCCAGCCCGCGGAATGGTGTATTGCCACGGAAACCGAACGTAGGAGTAACGCGGTCCGCTCCGATAGCATAGTTCACATTCGCTAGATCTGCCGCATCCGCCCATACTTCGAACCCGACCACACCTTGATTTGGCTTGAACCACGTAAAGCTTGTATCGGCAGTTACATTATGCTCCAAATGATAAGCCGCGATCGCACCACTATTACCGGCAGCGCAGACCATTACCCTTCCTCCTTGCGCATTCAGCATATCATCAATGAACAGTGCTGAAGCGTCTTTTCCGTCATGGGAACCCATGTAGGAACCAAGGCTGGCGTTAACGACCGCCGGGCGACCCAACGCTTCGGCAATATCGAAAATGTACTTCACCCCATCGGCCACGTGGCTTTTGAAGTTACCCGTGAAATCCGCAGAAACCACGATGATATCCGCCAGTGGAGCAACCCCTTTATTCAATCCATTTGCCAACCCATTACCGGCAGCTGTGCCAGTGACAGTCGAGCCATGGCCATTGGCCCAAGGTTGATCGATCGCTGTCATGGAGCCAGCATCGATGGCAGCAGCATCCCACTCCTGACCATAGTTAAAGGGTTGCGGCGTGTTGGTAGCGACGGCCAGTGTTTGGTCCCAGTAGTGAATAACACGTGTATTTCCATCCGCGTCCTGAAAATCAGGATGACGGAAGTCCATACCTGAATCAATAATGCCTATGATCACATTCTCTCCGTTGAATCCCTGCAACAAAGGATCCAAGCCCATTTGGACTTCATTGATGTGGTTCTTCACCCGCATGCTATCATTCAACAAGTGACCGGGTTGCATTGAGAACTCGAACCCCTTAACTGCATTGTTCGCGGCAAGCGCACGAACCTGTTGCACCGGAACACGTGCAGAGACCAAGGAGGACCGCATCATCTTTATCGTTCCACCTGCGGTCTTGACGGCCTCACTAATACCGGCGACCTCACCGTGTATGTAAAGGTCGACCTGTTCGTCCACACTGTGGGCTAAGTTCAAGAATGTCTCCAACTGGAGATCGATCTTGGTCTTTTGCTGAGCACTAGCAGAGTAGGTAAAGGTGCTTGCAAGAAAAGCGAATAAAATATGGCGTAAGAGCATCGCACAAATGTACGGCGGTCATTTATCGTTCAGTATCCGAAAATTCGGCAAATGATCCAAAAATCGAACTTTACCTTGGTCATGGTCCACTTCACAGCAATAGCTCTTAAGACCGTTGGTAACGAACAAATAGCGCACCTTGAAAACAAGATTATAGCGCGCTGCCTGTTCAAAAGTATCTTGCGAGATCACCACCGTCGGGGCCTTGCACTCCACCACGGCTATTGGCATCCCGGTATCGCCATGGATCACTATATCCGCTCGCTTGGTCATTGTGTTCAGCACGAGTGAATGTTCGACGGCGATCAACGCAGGAGGGCAACCAAGATCTTTTACGAGATGATTAAGAAAATGCTGGCGCACCCATTCTTCAGGTGTTAGTATCAACCATTTACGACGAAATGGATCAAAGACCATCGGACCTGCGCTCCCTTGCTTAGTTTTGACACCATGGTCCGGTAGACCGAGCGAGAGTTCATTGGACTTCATAATTCTACAAAAGTGCGAACCAAAGAGGATATTGTTAAGAACTGGCTTCCCCGGTACACCGGATTGGCCCTTGAGGATTTCAAGCCACACATTCTGCTGACCAATTTCGACGGATACTTGGATACGTTCTGCAAGTTAACAGGCGCAGTAATTCCGGTCGAGAACAAGGCAATGAAAGTTGCTGTTGCAGAAGATATGGTGATGATCAACTTCGGGATGGGCAGCCCGAACGCAGCAACGCTTATGGACCTTTTGAGTGCAATTGAGCCAAAGGCAGCATTGTTCTTAGGAAAGTGCGGTGGGCTGAAACGAAAGAATGCACTTGGTGACCTGATCCTACCGATCGCTGCGATACGAGGCGAAGGAACCAGCAACGACTACTTACCACCAGAAGTACCAGCACTACCGAGCTTTATGATCCACCGCGCAGTGAGTGGCGTGATCCGCGATATGGAACTCGACTATTGGAGCGGGACCGTATACACCACGAACCGTCGCGTTTGGGAACATGACGATGCGTTCAAGGAACATCTGCGTTCATTGCGTTGCATGGCGATCGATATGGAAACAGCTACCCTATTTACGACCGGATTCGCAAATGAGATCCCGACCGGGGCATTGCTTTTGGTAAGTGACCAACCTATGGTCCAAGAAGGTATAAAGACCAGCGTGAGCGATGCCAAAGTGACGAGCACATTCGTGGAAACGCATATACGCATAGGCATTGAATCATTGCGGGAGATCATTAACGAAGGGCGATCCGTAAAACATCTGCGTTTCGAGTAGGACCACTGATGGCCGCGGGTGTAACACAGGAGTATAAAAAGTTAATGTTGGAGATCCGGTCCGGCAAATTCCGGCCCGTGTACTTGCTCCATGGTGAAGAAAGTTTCTTCATCGATCATCTTTCGGATGAGATCGAGAAAACGTGCTTGGAAGAGCATGAGCGTGACTTCAACCAGACCATTGTTTATGCCGCGGATGCCGATCCGGACATGATCAAGGACACCTGTTTACGGTACCCGATGATGGCTGAAAGGCAGTTAGTGATCTTGCGCGAATTGCAGGCATGGCGTATTACGGAAGTAGAAAAACTGGAGGCCTATTTGGCCAAACCCACACCTACCACTGTGTTGGTGCTCTGTTACAAGCATAAAAAAGTGGATGGCCGGAAGAGTATCGTAAAGACCATTCTGAAAGGTGGTGGTGCTGTATTCCTAAGCGACAAGCTCAAGGACGAGATGATCCCGGATGTCCTGATCGGAATTGCCAAGATGCAGAAGCGCAAACTTGGTCCGAATGAAGCGCGATTGCTGGCGACCCATTTGGGCAGTGACCTTGCACGGGCAGTGAAAGAAGTTGAAAAACTTTGCTTTGTCACCGGAGACGATGCAACCATAACGAGCGATATCATTCACAAATTCGTTGGCATCAGCAAGGACCATAATATCTTCGAGTTACAAAATGCCATTGGCAACCGTAACGCGATGAAAGCGATGCAGATCGCTCAGCATTTCGCATCCGATCAGAAGAACAATCCACTGCCGTTGACCATTGCTTTCCTGAACGGATACTTTGCGAAAGTTGCCGCTGTACATGGCCTCGCAGGTAAAAGTCCCAACGAAATGGCTTCAGCCATGAAAGTACCGCCGTTCTATGTCAAGGATTATATCGCCCACGCTCGGAATTATTCGCTCGGCAAGTTGGTGAACATTCAACGGGACCTGCGTGACTGTGATCTTCGCAGCAAAGGAGTTGGAGGCGACGGTAGTGATCCCGGAGAACTTCTAAGAGAATTTATCGCGAAGGTCATGGCCTGATCGTAATGCTCGTTGCACCCACAATAATGAACCATGGTAGGTAGCTATGAACTGATGAACGGTAGCGATCCAGTACGGTATGTTCATCTACCTTAGCCGCCCCTGTTCCGAAAATCACTAGCGCATGACAACACGCACACTCACCTTCCTATTCTCATTTTTTCTCATTCTCGTTGGTTCCAGTGCAGCTGCCCAGAATGGCACTGTGCGTGGATTCATCTACGAAGAAGGTACCGGTGAGCCGATGATCTTCACTCCGATCTTCTTGGAAGGCGCACAAATGGGAGGTCAAACGGATGTGAACGGGTACTACTCCATCAATAAGATCCCTGCAGGGAATTATACGCTGATGGTGGCGTATTTGGGATATGACACGTTGCGCAAAAAGATCGAGATCGTTCCGGACAGGATCATCAACGAGAAATTATTCGTTACAAAAGCATCTACGTTGATCCGTGAGTTCGAAGTAAGCGCGGATAAACAGGAAGCTCAGAACACTGTTCGTATGGGCGTAACAAAGCTCACGCCCAAACAGATAACGCTGTTGCCTTCGGTTGGTGGTGATGCGGATCTTGCCCAGTACTTACAAGTTGTACCAGGAGTTATTTTCACTGGCGATCAAGGTGGGCAGCTCTATGTCCGCGGTGGTTCACCGATCATGAACAAGATGATGCTGGATGGAATGGTCCTGTACAATCCATTCCATAGCATTGGTCTGTTCAGTGTATTCGATAACGATATCATCCGGAACGCGGACATCTATACGGCCGGATTCAATGCGGAGCACGGTGGTCGCATCAGCTCCATCATGGACATAACGACACGCGATGGTAACAAGACCCGCATGAGCGGCAAGGTATCGGCAAGCACATTCGCAGCAAAGGCATTATTGGAAGGACCGCTGAAGAAGCAGACATCCCCAGGCGAAGGATCCAGCAGTTATTTGCTCAACTTCCGGCACAGTTATTTGGATCAAACGAGTAAGCAATTGTATTCCTTCGTTGATACCGCGGGGCTTCCGTTCAAGTTCACGGATATTTATGGAAAGGTCTCCTTCAATGGTTCAACCGGAAGCAAATTCAATCTGTTCGGTTTCAATTTCACGGATGGCGTGAAATACAAGAACGTAAGCGACCTGAACTGGAAGAATTGGGGTGCAGGGACCAACTTCGTACTTGTACCATCCGGATCAGCGGTATTGATCGATGGTGTATTCAGTGTGAGCAACTACAAGATCGAAATGGTCGAAGGGTCGCTTGATCCGCGCACGAGTGAGATCGCCAGCTTCAATGGCGGATTGAATTTCAAACTATTCAACGGGGAGGACGAGGCGAAATACGGGATCGAAGTACTTGGCTTCCGCACTAATTTCCAATTCTTCAATAGTGTAGGTCGCAAATTCGTGCAGGAGCAGAACACTTCGGAGATCGCGGGTTATTTCAATTACCGGAAGAACTTCAACAAGCTCATTCTTGATCCTGGGATTCGCTTGCATTATTATGCATCCCTTTCCGTGGCGAACATAGAACCACGCATGGGTCTGAAGTGGAACATTTCGGATAACCTTCGTTTCAAGGCAGCGGCCGGTCGTTATAGCCAGAACCTGGTTGCCGCCAACAGTGATCGTGATGTCGTGAACCTGTTCTATGGATTCCTTTCCTCTCCGGATGATCTTCCTGCTACCATCACCACTGAGAATGGAAAGGAGCGTAAGATCAAGGATCCACTTCAGCGCGCTAACCATTATGTGGCCGGTTTCGAATATGACCTTACCAACGAACTCACTGCGAATTTTGAGGTCTACTTAAAGGACTTCCGCCAGGTGACCAACCTCAACCGCAATAAACTGTTCAACGATACACCTGAGTTCGCTGACGAACCCGATGAGCTGAAGAACGATTACATCGTTGAAACTGGCAAAGCGTATGGAGCTGATCTTCAGATGAAGTATGAAAAAGGTCAGACATTCATCTGGTTCGTTTATAGCTACACCTATGTGGATCGTTTCGACGGTATCCAGACCTATAATCCGGTATGGGACAGAAGGCATAACCTTAATGCTGTAGTGAGCCAAAGCTTCGGCAAGTTCGATTCCTGGAAAGTGAATATCCGGTGGAACTATGGCTCAGGATTCCCCTACACACAGACCCAAGGATTTTACGGCGGTGTACCATTTGATGGCGACATCAACACGAATGTAAATACCTCCAACGCAAGCCTTCAGACCATTTTCGGCCCCATCAACAACGGTCGCTTGCCTGATTACCATCGCTTGGATATCGGGATCACAAAGGATTGGCGGTTCGATGAGAACAAATCACTTCAGTTGGACCTGAGTTTGACCAATACATATGATCGAGAGAACATCTTCTACTTCGATCGCGTACGGTATCAGCGCGTGAACCAATTGCCATTCCTTCCTAGCGCGGGTATCAGCTTCAAGTTCTGATACTTGTCCTCCTCCCGTTCAATTTCCACGTGTTGAATTCGGAAGTTGATCGAAAAGGATCAGAACGAGCATAAGCGAGAATTCGCGTTATGGTTCATCCCCTTTCTTTATATTTACACCCCGTGATCACTTCTCTACCGTTCGGTAGATGGATCGCTATGTGATGACGGGATCCACCAAGTATATTTTTGTGACCGGAGGCGTTACCTCCTCATTGGGCAAAGGCATTATCAGTGCTAGCCTTGCCAAGCTTTTACAAGCGCGTGGTTTCACGGTTACCATCCAGAAACTGGATCCGTACATCAATGTGGATCCAGGAACAATGAATCCATACGAGCATGGTGAATGCTTCGTAACGGAAGATGGCGCCGAAACGGATCTTGACCTGGGCCACTATGAGAGATTTCTGGATGTACATACCAGCAAAGCAAACAACGTGACCACAGGGCGCATTTACCAGAATGTCATCAACAAAGAACGCCGTGGGGAATATTTAGGCAAGACCGTGCAAGTGATCCCGCATATCACGGACGAGATCAAATCACATATTCAAGTACTCGGACGCAGAGGCATCTATGATTTTGTGATCACGGAGGTCGGTGGCACTGTCGGGGACATTGAAAGTTTGCCCTATGTTGAAGCCATCCGACAGCTAAAGTGGCAGAAAGGCAAGGATTGCCTGACCATCCACTTGACCTTGCTCCCATACTTGAGTACAACGGGTGAACTAAAGACCAAGCCGACACAGCATAGCGTAAAGGAACTTCTAAGCCTCGGAGTTCAACCGGATATTCTGGTATGCCGCACGGAGCACCCTATGCAAAAGGGGATGAAGGAAAAGATCGCGTTGTTCTGTAACGTGGACACCACCTCAGTTATCGAAAGTCGTGATGCGGACACCATCTATGACGTGCCGTTGATGATGCAACAGGAAGGGTTGGATCAAGTGGTACTCAGTAAACTGGGCATAGACGCCTATCCGGATGCCGACCTTACCCATTGGAATGATTTTCTGCGCCGGTTCAAGAACCCAACAGCTGAAGTGAACATCGGCCTGGTTGGGAAATACGTTGAACTACGTGATGCGTATAAAAGCATCAAGGAAGCGTTGGACCATGCGGGCGCGGCGAACGAGAGCAAGGTCAACATCCAATGGATCCATAGCGATAAGCTTACGGCTAAGAACGTAAGCAAACGTTTGGGCTCTCTCAGCGGTATACTGGTAGCACCTGGTTTTGGTCATCGCGGCATAGAAGGCAAGATCGAGGCGATCAAATTCGCTCGGGAGAACAAGATCCCTTTCTTGGGAATTTGTTTAGGGATGCAATGCGCTGTGATCGAATTCGGTCGCAACGTCATGGGCCTTTCGGAAGCGAACAGCACTGAAATGAATGCTGATACCAAGGATCCTGTGATCGCCATGATGGAGAACCAGAAGGATGTGGAGGACAAGGGCGGTACCATGCGTTTGGGAGCTTACCCCTGCAAGATCACTGAAGGCAGTTTGGCACGGACCATCTATAAAAAGAAGGACATTACCGAACGTCATCGCCATCGTTACGAGTTCAACAATACGTACCTGAATGCTTACAAGAAAGCGGGTATGGAGGCCACGGGAATCAATCCTGAAGGCAAACTTGTGGAGATCGTTGAGATCAAGGATCATCCGTGGTTCGTAGGCGTGCAGTTCCATCCTGAATACCGGAGTACTGTTGCCAAACCGCACCCGCTCTTCATCAATTTCGTGAAAGCCGCCATGGACCAAGGTTCAACCCCGATCGAAACAGCAGAAGTGACCGAAGCGACCGGTTAGTTCCCACACCTGAAGAAGATGTGATAAAGCCACGTCCAGCAAGGCTTTTTCTGATCAGTCCGCCATCTGTCAGCATTCCCGATCAACCTTCTCGCCATCCGGCTATCTTTGCCGCCTTTCTGCCCTACCCTTAATGAACGGCAGAGCATTGCATGGACCGTAATTCGATAGTCGGCTTTATTCTCATCGCATCCATTCTGGGCCTGTACACCTGGTACACGATGCCCAGTGCCGAACAGCGTGCACAAATTGCCATAGAGCAGCGCATGCAGGACAGTTTGGCTGCGACCAAAGTGGAACAGGAAACCACCACGAAAGAGCGTGTGGACCAGGCCAAGACGGAACAAGCCATCGATAGCGCCGTAGCGCTGGTTGCAGGCGCCGACTCGTTGAACAAGGACAGCTTGCGCAGCATAGCCTTGAACCAGCGCTTTGGAATATTCAGCACTGCTGCACTAGGTGAAGGCAAGGTTATCGAACTGGAGAATGCGAACCTGAAGGTCAGTATCAACACGCATGGCGCTCGCCCAGCATTGATCCTTTTGAAGAACCACAAGACCTTCGAAAAGACACCGGTGCTCCTGGCTGATCCGGACAGCGGCAATTACGAGTTCGACTTCTTCATCGGTAATCTGAAACTCAGCACCAGAGACCTCTACTTCACTGCTGAACGAACCGATAAGACCGGCGTTAAGCTGACGGCTCCCACAACGGATCCGAGCAAATACGTGCGTATCACGTATCAGCTGGATACTTCCGGCTTCTTCCTTGACACCAAGATGGAACTGGTGGGTATGGAGAATGAAGTTGACCCCAAGAACGTAGCGTTCCGCTGGAGTTTGAATGGACTCAGCAATGAGAAATACCGCGACGGGGAACTTCAGAAATCAAGCGTTTACTACAAATACTTCAGCGAGAACCGGGAACTACTGAGTGAATCGGATCAAGATGAAAAGAAGTTGGAGGGCAAGACCAACTGGGTCGCCTTCAAGCAGGACTTCTTCACCGTTGCCATGGTAAGCGACGAAGGTTTCGCCAACGGATCCAAGATCGCTATAACGCCGCTGGAAGACACGTTGCACACCAAACATTACGAAGCGGAACTCTTCTTCGAAAAGGAACGTGGAGCGGCGGTCAGTTTTCCGATGCGGTTCTATTTAGGCCCGAACCATTATGGCACCCTTCGCCGCACGGAAATTCCACAATTCGATCGCATCATCGATCTGGGTTGGGGCATATTCGGTTGGATGAACAAATGGCTCGTCATTCCTATCTTCAACTGGCTATCGGGGTGGGGCTGGGGTTATGGTATGATCATTCTTGTACTTACGGTGGTCATCAAATTGATGCTGATGCCGCTTACGTGGAAGAACTTCGTATCCAGTGCCAAAATGCGCGTTCTGAAGCCGGAGATGGAAGCTATAACCGCGAAGTTCAAGGATGGCGATGCCTTGAAAAAGCAACAAGCCTCCATGGAATTGTACCGCAAAGCAGGGGTCAATCCAGCAAGCGGTTGCTTACCGATGCTCGTTCAAATGCCGGTATTGTTCGCCATGTTCCGGTTCTTCCCGAGCAGTATAGAACTGCGCCAGCAAGGCTTTTTATGGGCTGATGACCTTAGCACGTACGACTCTATTGCCAGCCTTCCCTTCTCCATTCCGGGCTATGGCGAACACGTAAGTCTGTTCACCATACTTATGGCAGTAAGTACTGTTTTCTACACATGGATCAATAGCCAGAACATGCCAACGCAGCAGGGCATGCCGGGTATGAAGACCATGATGTACATCTTCCCGTTCATGATGCTTTTCTTCATGAACAGCCTACCTGCAGGATTGAGCTATTACTACCTGCTGGCCAATTTGATCAGTATTCTGCAGATGACCTTGCTTAAGAAACTTTTCGTGGATGAGGACAAGATCCGTGAACAGCTTCTTGTGAACATGAAAACTCCGAAAAAGAAAAGTAAGTGGCAGCAGCGATTGGAGGATATCCAGAAGCAGCAAAAAGCCGTTAAACGACGTTAAGTAGCGAACAGGACGAACCAACTTCTTTACGGCCGCCCTCTCCTGGATCGGGTTCATCTGAATTCGGCACGCAACGTGCATAAGAGATCGTAACATGAAAACGCTGACCTATATCGCGGCCATTGCATTGCTCTCCTTTTCAACAGCATGCAAGGACAAAGAGAAAGTGATCGAAACTGCGGTTGGGGTGGACACTGCGAAAGTTGATCCCACGCCGGTCTTACCTGTGGCCGAGGAATTGGTGGAAGGTATGGAATCCAATATGGACCATCCTATCCCTGACTCCCATAAGATGGGCGGAGGCGAAAAAGAGGACTCCTTGGTATTCAGCATTGGCCGCACACCGTGTTTCGGTACGTGCAAAGCCTATTGGATCAACGTTTACCGCAGCGGGTACGCCACGTTCAGCGGCAATAGCAATGTGGAAAAGATCGGACAGCATGAAGGATGGGTAGGACAGGACACCATCATAATGCTCATCAACGAAGCGTACCGGATCGGTTTCTTCGAAATGGAGGACGTGTATGATGGGCCGGTAACGGACCTGCCAAGCATGGCGATCCAGGTAGTCGCCAATGACAAGGACAAAAAAGTAACCGGCCGCGTAGGGACTCCTGCGAAGTTGAAGAACTTCGGGAAGCTGGCTGATGAATTGTTGTTCCCAATACCCTGGAAGCCGGTCGCTCCGAAAAACTAGAGGATCCATTGATAGGTCACTTTGGCCGGAACATGGACCTGAGATCATCAACAAAATTGTACCTTTGCAGCCCGTTTTCCACGAATCAACGTGTTGAATACCGGCCATTGAACCAATGAACACCATGATGAAACGTTTTCTGACCCTCTGTGTCGCCTTTACAGTGGTACTTGCTGCACGCGCTGATGAGGGCATGTGGCTATTGAACAAACTGAAGCAGATCAATGAAGCCGACATGCAAAAGCTCGGCTTCAAGCTTACTGCGGATGACATTTACAACATCAATAAGAGCAGCATCAAGGACGGTGTTATTCGTTTGGGCGGTGGTTTCTGTAGCGGCGAAATGGTAAGTGCCGAGGGCTTGTTCCTCACCAACCACCATTGTGGTTACGATGCAGTTCAAGGCTTGAGCACTGTAGAGCATGATTACCTAACGGATGGCTTCTGGGCGATGACCCGAAAGGATGAGCAGCCTGCCGGTTTCGCCGTAAGCTTCCTGCAACGGATAGACGACGTTACTGCTGAAGTGTTGGCAGCGCTGAAAGAGGGTATGACCGAAGAAGAGCGTGCCGCGGCGATCGATGAGGTCGCTGCGACACTTACCGCCAAGATCGGTTCGGAAAATGGCATGAGCGCTGACTTCAAACAAATGTTCGAAGGCAATGAATTCTACATCTTCACCTACAAGACCTATCAGGATGTTCGTTTGGTGGGAACTCCACCGAGCTCCATCGGGAAATTCGGCGGTGATACCGACAACTGGATGTGGCCGCGCCACACGGGTGACTTCAGCATGTTCCGCGTTTACACGGGCGCTGATGGAGAGCCAGCAGACTATTCCGAAGCGAACATTCCTTACGTACCGAAATTCCATTTCCCAATAAGCATGGAAGGTGTTAAGGAAGGTGATTTCGCTATGGTCATGGGCTATCCTGGATCTACCGATCGTTTCCTCAGTAGCCAAGGTGTTCAACTGGCACTGGACGTGGAACAGCCGAGTCGTGTAAAAGTGCGCCGTGCGAAATTGGATGTCTATGACGAGTTCATGGATCAGGACAATGCCGTGCGTTTGAAGTATGCCAGCAAGCATGCACAAGTGAGCAACTACTGGAAATATTTCATTGGGCAGCAACGTGGTCTGAAGCGTTTACACGTTTATGACAAGAAGAAAAAGCAAGAAGAGGAACTGATGGCTTGGGTGAATGCGGACGCTGGTCGCAAGGCGAAGTATGGAGACATCATGAACTTGTTGGATAAAGGGTACGCAGCGCGTGCAGAGGTTGAGAAAGCATTGGTCTACATGCAGGAAGGAGCATTCGGAAGCGAAATGATCATTCTCGGTTTCCGCTTGTTCGGATTGAAAGCGGCCTTAGCGGAAAAGGAGCCTGATGCCGCCAAGATCGCAGCGGGAGTTGCCCGTGCTCAAGCAGCAGCAGATGAATTCTGGAAGGATTATGTCCCTTCGATCGATCAGAAAGTAACGGCCACCATGTTCCGCATGATCCATGATGATGTGGAGCGTGGCTTGCAGCCGGACATCATGTCCACCGTTGAGAAAAAATACAAGAGCAACTTCGATGCTTGGGCAAAGGCCGTGTTCGCGAAAAGCATGTTGACCGATCGTGCACGTTTGGATGCCTTCTTGGCAAAACCAACATTGAAAGCATTGGAAAAGGATCCAGGATTCCAGGCTTCAGAGAGTTGCCTGGGTCATTACCGTGGCGTATTGGGACCTGCAGCGGATGCAGGCCAGGCCGATCTGGACAAAGGCTATCGCTTGATGGTTGCTGCCATGCGCGAAATGGACCCGAATAAAATGTGGTATCCGAATGCGAACAGCACCATGCGCTTGACCTACGGCACCGTTGGTAGCTATTACCCTGAGGATGGCGCACATTATGCTTACGAGACCACATATAAAGGCATCCTGGAGAAAGAGGATCCTACCAACGACGAATTCCGCATCAGTGCGCGTGAAAAGGAATTGTACCTGAAGAAGGACTTTGGTCGCTATGCGGACAAAGACGGAGATCTGAAGATCTGCTTCATCAGCAACAACGACATCACCGGTGGTAACAGTGGAAGTGTGGTGATCAATGGCAATGGCGAAATGATCGGTATCGCATTCGACGGTAACTGGGAATCCATGAGCGGTGATATTTCGTTCGAACCGGAACTGCAGCGCACTATTAGTGTGGACATTCGCTACGTGCTGTGGACCATTGATAAATTCGCAGGTGCTGGACACTTGGTGAATGAAATGACATTGGTCGAACGCAAACCTGAAGTGGTTCCGGAACCTACATCGGGAATTGAGATCAAGGAGTCAAAGGTGAAGAGTAACGCCACTGCTCCCAAGGCGAAGACCACAACTTCGGCCAAGCCCTGAGATCGCTTAAAGAGAATTGAATTGTTGAGAAAAAGGGGGTC
>Ga0209170_1000190_pt1 | contig 29937 bp, 25 predicted proteins | sample KloWWTKNB14_bulk_FD_187178 | JGI IMG/M metagenome (GOLD analysis project Ga0209170, IMG submission 187178) | Active sludge microbial communities from Klosterneuburg, Austria, studying microevolution and ecology of nitrifiers - Klosterneuburg... | ecosystem: Engineered > WWTP > Aerobic digester >...
CACCGGCAGCCCCAGCAGCCCCGGCTGCACCGGCCGCCCGCGAGGGTGGCTCCGGCCAGGGTGCACCGCGTCCCGGCGCGCCGCGTCCGAACACTCCGCGTCCGGGCAACAACCCGTTCGCGCCGAGCCAGGGGATGGGCCGTACCCGCGAGCCCGCCCGCCCCGGCAACAACCCCTTCGCTCCGAGCCAGGGCATGCCCCGGCCGCAGAGCCGTCCGGGTGGTCCTCGCCCCGGTGGCGCAGGTGCCGGTGCTGCCGGTCCGCGCCCCGGCGGCCCGCGCCCCAGCCCCGGCATGATGCCCGACCGCTCCGCGGTCGGCCGTCCGGGTGAGCGTCCGGCGCGTGGCGCCGGTCGCCCCGGTGCACCCGGTGGCGCAGGTGCGCGACCCGGTGGTGGCGGCGGTTTCGCCGGACGTCCCGGTGGCCCCGGTGGCTTCCGCAGCGGCCCCGGTGGTCGCGGCGGCACCCAGGGTGCCTTCGGCCGTGGCGGTGGACGCCCCGGTCGTGCCCGCAAGTCCAAGCGCGCGAAGCGCATGGAGTTCGAGGAGATGCAGGCACCGTCGATCGGCGGTGTGAGCGTCCCTCGTGGTGACGGCACGACGATCATCCAGATCCGTCAGGGCGCGAGCCTGTCCGACTTCGCCGACAAGATCAATGCCAACCCCGGTTCGCTGGTGACGGTGCTGTTCCACCTCGGTGAGATGGCCACGGCCACCCAGAGCCTGGACGAGGACACCTTCAAGCTCCTCGGCAGCGAGCTCGGCTACGACATCCGCATGGTCTCGCCGGAGGAGGAGGAGCGCGAGCTCTTCGACTCCTTCAACATCGACCTCGAGATCGGTGTCGACTCCGAGGACGAAGAGGACCTCGAGGCCCGCCCGCCGGTCGTCACGGTCATGGGTCACGTCGACCACGGCAAGACGCGTCTGCTCGACGCGATCCGCAACGCCGAGGTCGCTGCCGGCGAGGCCGGCGGCATCACCCAGCACATCGGCGCCTACCAGATCCACAAGGTGCACGAGGGCGTCGACCGGCCGATCACCTTCATCGACACCCCGGGTCACGAGGCGTTCACCGCCATGCGTGCCCGTGGTGCCAAGGTCACCGACATCGCGATCCTCGTGGTCGCGGCGGACGACGGCGTCATGCCGCAGACCATCGAGGCGCTCAACCACGCCCAGGCGGCCGACGTGCCGATCGTCGTCGCGGTCAACAAGATCGACGTCGAGGGTGCCAACCCGAGCAAGATCCGCCAGCAGCTGACCGAGTACAACCTCGTGGCAGAGGAGTACGGCGGCGAGACGATGTTCGTCGACGTCTCGGCCAAGCAGGGTCAGAACATCGACCAGCTGCTCGAGGCAGTCCTGCTCACCGCCGACGCGGCCCTTGACCTTCGGGCCAACCCCGACCGCGACGCACGCGGCATCGCCATCGAGGCCAACCTGGACAAGGGGCGTGGCGCCACGGCGACCGTGCTCATCCAGTCCGGCACGCTGCACGTCGGTGACGCGATCGTCGCCGGCTCATCGCACGGCCGTGTGCGGGCCATGCTCGACGAGCACGGCAACGCGCTCACCGAGGCGACCCCGTCGCGTCCGGTGCAGGTGCTCGGTCTGTCCTCGGTCCCGCGGGCCGGCGACACCTTCGTCGTCGCCCCCGACGACCGCACGGCACGTCAGATCGCCGAGAAGCGTGAAGCAGCCGACCGTCAGGCCAGCCTGGCCAAGGCCCGCAAGCGCATCTCGCTCGAGGACCTCAACGAGGCCCTCGCGGCGGGCAAGGTCGACACCCTCAACCTCATCCTCAAGGGTGACGTGTCGGGTTCCGTCGAAGCGCTCGAGGACGCCCTGCTCCAGATCGACGTCGGCGAGGAGGTCGACCTGCGGATCATCGACCGCGGCGTCGGTGCCATCACGCTGAACAACATCAACCTCGCGATGGCCTCCAACGCCATCATCATCGGCTTCAACGTTCGGGCCGAGGGCCAGAACGCCGAGGTCGCCGAGCGCGAGGGCGTCGAGATCCGCTACTACTCGGTCATCTACCAGGCGATCGACGAGATCGAGCAGGCCCTCAAGGGCATGCTCAAGCCGGAGTTCGAGGAGGTCGAGCTCGGCACCGCGCAGATCCGCGAGATCTTCCGCAGCAGCAAGTTCGGCAACATCGCCGGCTCGATCGTTCGCAGCGGCGAGATCAAGCGCGGCACCCGGGCGCGGATCACCCGCAACGGGGTCGTCGTCGCGGAGAACATCGAGATCGCCGGTCTGCGACGGTTCAAGGACGACGTCACCGAGGTCCGCGACGGGTTCGAGTGCGGTATCAACCTCGGGTCGTTCAACGACCTGCAGCTCGATGACCTCATCAGCACCTACGAAATGCGGGAGAAGCCCCGCGCCTGACGCGAGGCAGCACCACCCGCGACCGGGCGGCATCCGAACGATCGGATGCCGCCCGGCGCCGTCACCGGCACCCGTCACTAGGGTGGGTGCCGCCCCATCCGAGGACCTCAAGGAGGAGCCGTGGCCGACACCGCACGCGCCCAGAAGATCGCCGACCGCATCAAGACGCTGACGGCAGCCAACCTCGACGCGATCGTCAAGGACCCCGACCTCGGGTTCGTGACGATCACGGACGTCAAGGTCACCGGTGACCTCCAGCACGCCTCGCTCTTCTACACCGTGTTCGGCGATGCCGCCCAGCGCGCGCAGACCGCCCGCCTCCTCGAGCAGAACCGCGGCAAGCTGCGCTCGTTCGTCGGCAAGCAGCTCGGCATCCGACTCACGCCGTCGCTGGAGTTCATCGCCGACGCGATCCCGGAGACCGCGGCGCACCTCGAGGACCTCCTGCGCGAGGCCAAGGAGCGCGACGCCGCCGTGGCTGCGGCCGCTGCCGGTGCCGTGCACGCCGGGGACGCCGACCCGTACAAGAAGGACCGCGAGGTCGACGAGGACGACGACGTCGACGGCGACGACGCGGACGACGTGGACGAAGCCGTCGGTGACGACGACCGCTGACCCCACGCCCGACGGCATCCTCGTCGTCGACAAGCCCGCGGGCTGGACCAGCCACGACGTCGTCGCGCGTGGCCGGCGGCTGTGCGCCACCCGCAAGGTGGGGCACGCCGGCACGCTCGACCCCATGGCCACGGGTGTGCTCGTGCTCGGGGTCGGCCGGGCGACACGGCTGCTGACCTTCCTCGTGGGGTGCGACAAGGACTACACGGCGACGATCCGACTCGGCCAGGCGACCGTGACCGACGACGCGGAGGGCGAGGTCACGGCATCCGCCGGCGCCTCGGGGATCGAGGCGGATGCGGTGCGGGTCGCGGCCGCGACCCTGACGGGCGACATCGAGCAGGTCCCGAGCGCCGTGAGCGCGATCAAGGTCAAGGGTGAGCGCGCCTACCACCGGGTGCGCGCGGGGGAGTCGGTCGACCTGCCCGCACGCCCGGTCACCGTCTCCCGCTTCGAGATCGGCGACGTGCGAGCCCTGGAGGTCGACGGCACGGCGGTGCTCGACGTCGAGGTCGAGGTCACGGTGTCGTCCGGAACCTACGTGCGTGCCCTCGCGCGCGACCTCGGTGCGGCCCTGGGCACCGGTGGGCACCTGACGGCGCTGCGCCGCACCCGCGTCGGCGGCTTCACCCTCGACGACGCGCACCCGTTGGCTGACCTGGAGGCTCGTCAGGGTGAGCGGATGCCGGTCACGCCCCTCGCGCAGGCGGCTCGCGCCGCGTTCGCGGTGCGTGAGGTCGACGAGGCGCAGGCGCGCACCATCGGCTTCGGACAGCGGCTGCCGTCGGAGGTGCCGGGTCGAGAAGAGGTGGTCGCGGCCATCGCCCCGGACGGCCGACTCGTGGCGATGTTGGACGAGTCCCGTCCCACGGCACGCAGCCTCGTCGTGTTCTCGCCCTCGACTTCGTAGAGTGTGCGCGTGCACCGTTGGTCCGACCCGTCAGAGACACCTGAGGCCCTGAGGCCCTGTGTCGTCACCCTCGGCAACTTCGACGGGGTGCACCGCGGTCACCGCGCGGTGCTGAACGCCCTCATCGAGTCCGGACACCGGCTCGGTCTGCCGTCGGTCGCGGTGACGTTCGACCCGCACCCGGTCGCCGTGCTGCGCCCCGAGTCCGCCCCCGAGCTCATCGCCCCGGGCGAGATCCGCGACGACCTCATCGAGGACACCGGCATCGACGGGCTCCTCGTCATGGACTTCACGCAGGAGTTCGCCAAGCAGCAGCCGGAGGACTTCGTGCGCGCGGTCTTCGTGCGCGCGCTGTCGGCCCGCTGCGTCGTCGTCGGGATGGACACCCGGTTCGGGTACCGCAACTCCGGCGACGTCTCGACCCTGGCAGACCTGGGGGAGAAGTTCGGGTTCGAGGTCGTCACGCTCGACGACGTCGGTGACGGCGAGCGGTTCTCCTCGACCGTCGTGCGGACCCACCTGCGGGCTGGCGAGGTCGGTGAGGCCGCGCGCATCCTCGGCCGCCCGCACCGGGTCGTGGGCACGGTCGTCCACGGCAACCACCGGGGCCGGGGGCTGGGCTACCCGACGGCCAACCTGTCCGCGGACTCGCTCGGCCTGGTGCCCCAGGAGGGGGTGTATGCCGGGTGGCTCACCCGCCTGGACCGCTCGCCCGGGGAGCCCGACCGCACCATGCCTGCGGCGATCAGCGTCGGCACGAACCCGACGTTCGAGACCCAGGACCGGCGCACGGTCGAGGCCTACGTGCTCGACCGCGACGACCTCGACCTCTACGACGAGCGCGTCATGGTCGAGTTCACCGCCCACATCCGCCCCACACTGCGCTTCGACAGCGTCGATGAGCTCACCGAGGCCATGGCCAGCGATGTCGCGCGGTGCCGTGAGCTGCTGGCGAGGATCGTGCCGGACTGAGCCCGGGTTCCGTCCCGCCACGCGGTCCCTCGCGAACGTGGGTGAAGATCGTCGGCTGGACGACGATCTTCACCCACATTCGTCGGGGTTCAGGCAGGTCCGGATGCCGTGAGCGCGTTCGTGGGGCAACTCACCGGTAACAACCATTGGCAACACGTTCCGTCGGGCACGTCCATGTGACAGGATTCGGCACCACCGGCCCCCAATGACGAGGACGATGTACGACATGCCCACAGCTGCCCCCCAGATCAACACCCCCGCCGACGAGCCCGTCGACCAGGCGATCTTCGACAACGAGGCCCAAAGCGTTGGGCACCTCTTCCGCAACCGCGTTGCGGCGAGCCCGAACGGGCCCGCCTTCATGTACGCCAACGTCAAGCCCGAGGGTGACGAGTGGGTCACCGACACCTGGGCCGAGGTCGACGTCGTGGTTCGCGAGCTCGGTGCCGGCCTCATCGCCCTCGGTGTCGAGCCCGAGGACCGCGTGGCCATCGCCTCCAGCACCAGGTACGAGTGGGCCCTTGCCGACCTGGCCACGATGGTCGCCGGAGGTGCGACCACCACGATCTACCCGACGACGATGGCCGACGACGTCGCGTTCATCCTCGCCGACTCCGGCACCAAGGTGATCTTCGCGGAGAACGCCGACCAGCTCGACAAGCTGCGCGGCATCCGCGCGAGCACCCCGGCCGTGACCAGGGTCATCGTGTTCGACGCCGAGGTCGACGACAACGACCCCTGGACGCTGAACCTCGACCAGGTCCGCCAGCTCGGCCGTGAGTACCTCGCCGGCGACCCGGGGGCCATCGACGCCCGCATCGACGGCATCCAGCACGACCAGCTCGCGACGATCATCTACACCTCGGGCACGACCGGGCGCCCGAAGGGTGTGCGCCTGCGGCACAGCGCCTGGACGTACGAGGGTGCAGGCGTCGCCAGCACGCACATCCTGAGTGAGGACGACCTGCAGTACCTGTGGCTGCCGCTCGCGCACGTCTTCGGCAAGGTGTTGCTGACCCTGCCCCTGCAGATCGGTTTCCCGACGGCCATCGACGGCCGCATCGACAAGATCGTCGACAACCTGGCCGTGGTGAAGCCCACGTTCATGGGTGCCGCCCCGCGCATCTTCGAGAAGGCCTACGGCCGGATCAGCATGATGATGGAGGCCGAGGGTGGGGTGAAGGCCAAGCTCTTCCACCTGGCCAGCGACGTCGGCCGCGAGGTCAGCGAGCTGCGCGAGCAGGGCAAGAACCCATCGGGCATGCTGGCGCTGAAGCACTCCTTCACCGACAAGGTCATCGGCACCAAGATCCGCGACCGGTTCGGTGGACGCGTCCGCTTCTTCATCTCCGGCTCGGCGGCCCTGAACAACGACGTCGCCCGCTGGTTCGACGCCATGGGGATGCAGATCCTCGAGGGGTACGGGATGACCGAGACGAGCGCGGCCTCGTTCGTGGCCCGCCCGCGCGGCTACCGCTACGGCACGGTCGGCTGGCCGCTGCCCAAGACCGAGGTGCAGATCGCCGCGGACGGTGAGGTGCTGCTGCGTGGTCCGGGCAACATGGAGGGCTACCACAACAACCCCGACGCGACGGCCGAGACCATCGACTCCGAGGGCTGGCTGCACACCGGTGACATCGGTGAGATCGACGAGCGTGGGTTCCTGCGGATCACCGACCGCAAGAAGGACCTGTTCAAGACCAGCAACGGCAAGTACGTCGCCCCCTCGATCATCGAGTCGACGTTCAAGGGCCTGTGTCCCTACGCCAGCCAGCTCGTCGTCCACGGCGCCGACCGCAACTTCGTCTCGGCCCTGGTGACCCTGGACCCTGACGCGATGGCCGGCTGGGCCGCGGCCAACGGCATGGAGGGCAAGTCCTACACCGAGATCGTCAGCTCCGACGCGTGCCGCGAGATGGTGCAGGGCTACATCGACCAGCTCAACGCCGGGCTCAACCGGTGGGAGACGATCAAGAAGTTCACGATCCTCGAGAACGACCTCACGATCGAGGCCGGTGAGCTCACGCCGAGCATGAAGCTCAAGCGCAAGGTCGTGGCCGACAAGTACAAGGACCGGCTGGACGCCCACTACACGGGCTGATCCCGACCGTCGTCACAGCACCCCGGCTCCGCACGGAGCCGGGGTGCTGCCGTCGTCCCACGCCCTGGCCGCTGCGCCGCCGTGGGCACGGCGGCTGGGTGTCAGTGGGTGACCAGGGGGACGAAGCGGTACGCCCCGTGACTGGTCACGACAACGCCACCGGGCGCGGCGGCATCCCGGCGTACCCGCAGCATCCAACCCGCCACGGGGACCACGAGGATGCCGTCCGCCGCGAGCTGGTCCTCGAGCTCTCGGGGCATCGTGTCGGCCATCGCCGAGACGAGGATGCGGTCGAACGGCGCCTCGTCGGGAGCACCCAGCCGCGACGGGTCGGCCGCGCGGATCCTCGCCCACGGCACCCCGGCCCGCGCGACGTTCGACGCCCCCTGCTCCACCAGGTCGGCCACGAGCTCCAGGCCGAGCACGGACCCGGCGGGGCCGACGAGCTGCGCGAGGATCGCGGTGGTCCAGCCGGATCCGGAGCCGACGTCGAGCACGCGGTGCCCCGGGCGCACGTCGAGCAGCTCGAGCATCGCGGCGACGGTACGCGGCTGGCTGTTGGTCTGCCCGTGCCCGATGTCGAGCGGCCCGTCGAAGCCGGCCCGCTGGCGCACCGCCCGCGGGAGGAACCCGGCGCGGGGCTGGGCCGCCATGGCGTCGCGCACCGCAGCCGGGCCGAGGGGGTCGCCCACCGCTCGCTCGCCGCTCACACCTCCAGTGTGCCCCCGCACGCCCGGCTGCTGCCCACTCGTTTGGGCGGGTAGCGCCTCCCGCCTACTCTTGGGGGATGCCCGGTCAGTCGATCTTCCGCTCCCTCGAGCCACTCCTCGAGCAGGTGAGCAAGCCGATCCAGTACGTCGGCGGTGAGCTGAACTCGACCGTCAAGCCCTGGGACGTCGGTGGCGAGCACACCGTGCGCTGGGCCCTGATGTACCCGGACGCCTACGAGGTCGGTGTGCCCAACCAGGGCGTCATGATCCTCTACGAAGTGCTCAACGAGCGGGCTGACGCCCTCGCCGAGCGCACCTATGCGGTCTGGCCCGATCTCGAGGCCCTGATGCGCGAGCACCAGGTGCCGCAGTTCACCGTCGATGCGCACCGCCCCGTCGGCGACTTCGACCTGTTCGGCCTGTCGTTCTCCACCGAGCTCGGCTACACGAACATGCTCACCGCGCTCGACCTCGCCGGCATCCCGCTGCACGCTGCCGATCGCGACGAGAGCCACCCGATCGTCGTCGCGGGCGGCCACGCCGCCTTCAACCCCGAGACGATCGCCGACTTCATCGACGCCGCCGTGGTCGGCGACGGCGAGGAGGCGGTGCTCGCGATCACCGACATCGTCGGCGCGTGGAAGCGCGAGGGGATGCCGGGTGGTCGCCAGGAGATCCTGCTTCGCCTCGCGCGCACGGGCGGGGTCTACGTGCCGCAGTTCTACGACGTCAGCTACCTGCCCGACGGCCGCATCCAGCGGATCGCGCCGAACCCGGCCTACCCGCAGGTGCCGTGGCGGGTGGCCAAGCACACCGTCATGGACCTCGACGCGTGGCCCTACCCGAAGCAGCCGCTCGTGCCGCTCGCCGAGTCGGTCCACGAGCGGATGTCGGTCGAGATCTTCCGTGGCTGCACCCGCGGGTGCCGGTTCTGCCAGGCGGGAATGATCACCCGTCCGGTGCGCGAGCGCAGCATCACCGGCATCGGCGAGATGGTCGAGCGCGGCCTGGCCGCAACCGGCTTCGAGGAGGTCGGCCTGCTCTCGCTGAGCTCGGCCGACCACACCGAGATCGCGAGCGTGGCCAAGGGGTTGGCTGACCGCTACGAGGGCACCAACACGGGCCTGTCGCTGCCGTCGACGCGCGTCGACGCCTTCAACATCGACCTGGCGAACGAGCTGACCCGCAACGGGCGACGCTCCGGTCTGACCTTCGCCCCCGAGGGCGGCTCCGAGCGCATCCGCAAGGTCATCAACAAGATGGTCACCGAGGACGACCTCATCCGCACGGTCGCCGCCGCGTACGGCGCCGGCTGGCGACAGGTCAAGCTCTACTTCATGTGCGGGCTGCCGACCGAGACCGACGAGGACGTCCTGCAGATCGCCGAGCTCGCGAAGCGGGTCATCGACACCGGCCGCGAGGTCAGCGGCCGCCGTGACATCCGCTGCACCGTCTCGATCGGCGGGTTCGTGCCCAAGCCGCACACGCCGTTCCAGTGGGCCGCCCAGCTCGGCGCCGACGAGACCGACGCCCGGCTCGACAAGCTGCGCCAGGCCATCAGGTCCGACCGCCGCTACGGCTCGGCCATCGGCTTCCGCTACCACGACGGCAAGCCCGGCATCGTCGAGGGGCTGCTCTCGCGCGGTGACCGCCGGGTCGGGCGCGTCATCGAGGCCGTCTGGCGTGACGGTGCCCGCTTCGACGGGTGGTCCGAGCACTTCTCGTACGACCGGTGGATGGCCGCCGCCGAGCGCGAGCTGCCGGCCTGCGGGGTCGACGTCGCCTGGTACACCACGCGCGAGCGCGAGGAGGCCGAGGTGCTGCCCTGGGACCACATCGACTCCGGGCTCGACAAGGAATGGCTCTGGCAGGACTGGCTGGACTCGCTCGACGAGACCGAGGTCGAGGACTGCCGCTGGACCCCGTGCTTCGACTGCGGCGTCTGCCCCCAGATGGGCACCCAGATCGAGATCGGGCCCACCGGAAAGTCGTTGCTGCCTCTGACCGTTCTCGGTGCCGGCCGCGCAGAGCTCGCGGAGGCCGTCGAGCACAGCCACGCCTGACAGTCGCGTCACAGGGTGTTGCCCCCCGGCGAGCGCCGCCCCGGTGCAAGGTTGGCGTCGTGAGCAGTCCGACGCCGAGTTTCTGGGCGCGCTCGTTGCTGTTCGGCAGCCGCCCGGCGAGCAGCATCGGTCGGATCGGGTGGGCGTTCGCGGCCCTCATCGCGGTGACGGTCTTCGGCACCGTCGGCTACATGCTTCTCGGGCTGACCTTCGTCGAGGCGATCTACCAGACGGTGTTCACGGTGGCCACGGTCGGCTACACCGAGGTCTACGAACGCACCCCGGCCCTCATGCTCTTCACCAGCCTGCTCATCGTCATCGGTGTCGGGGTCGTGCTCTACAACCTGGGGGTGATCCTCGAGGCCGTCACCGAGGGTCGTCTGCTCCAGCACCTTGGAAGGCTTCGCATGGAACACGACATCTCCCGGCTGCGCGGGCACGTCATCGTCTGTGGCTTCGGGCGGGTCGGGACCTCCGCCGTGAGTCACCTCCTCGACACGGGACACACGGTCGTCGTCATCGACCGTGACCCCGAGCGGCTGGCCGAGAGCACGCTTCACGTCGTCATCGGTGACGCCTCCAACGACGACATCCTGCGTGCTGCCGGCATCGAGCACGCCCGCGCCCTGATCTGCGCCCTCGACACGGACGCGGACACCACCTACGCGACGTTGTCCGCCCGTGCCCTGCGACCCGACCTCGTGATCATCTCGCGAGCGCGCACGATCGACTCCAAGGACAAGCTCGTGCGGGCCGGGGCGACGCGCGCGGTCAACCCGCAGCTCATCGGCGGGCGCCGGATGGCCTCGTTCGCCCTGCACGCCGACGTCGCCGAGTTCCTCGACGGGGTGATGCACAGCGAGGAGATCGACCATGAGTTCGAGCAGGTCCGCATCCCGCCGGGCAGTGCCTTCGCGGGCACGCGGCTCGCGGACATCGACATGTTCCGCGAGATGTCGGTGCCCGTCCTGGCGGTTCGCCAGCCGCACAAGGGTGGTTTCCTCACCAACCCGCCGCGGTCCACGGTCATCGAGGCGGGGGCCACGGTCATCCTCCTCGCGAGCACCGACCAGATCGCTGCTGTGCACCGCGCCGCCGGCACCTCGGACTGACCTGCACCACGGCATCCGACGGTGGGAGAGTGGGCACACCCAGCCCCGGAGGTGCCCATGCCTGAAGCCGCTCACGCCCGCGCCGAGATCACCCTGCGGTTCCTCGCTGCCCCCACGGATGCCGGTCAGTCGGGTTCGGTCTCGGCCGGTCGCGTTCTCGAGTGGATCGACAAGGCCGGCTACGCCGCGGCGGCCGGCTGGAGCGGCACGTACGCCGTCACCGCCTATGTCGGCAACGTCCGCTTCACCAGGCCGGTCGAGGTCGGTGAGCTCGTCGAGGTGAGTGCGCGGGTCGTGCACACCGGGCGCACCTCGATGCACGTCACCGTCGACGTCGCCTCGGGCCAGCCGGCGACCCGGGTGCTCGAGCCCGCGACGCGGTGCCTCATGGTGTTCGTCTCGGTCGACGAGCACGGTGCGTCCACGCCGGTCCGCGAACTCGTGCCCCGCACGCTCGGCGAGGAGCTCGAGCAGCAGTGGGCAGCGCGCCGTTCCGAGCTGCGCAGCGAGGTCGAGGCCGCGATGGCCGAACAGGTCTACTCGGATGCCGGGACGGCGCCTCGCGTCGTCATGCGCTTCCTCGCGGCGCCGACCGACGTCAACTGGGGCGGCAAGGTCCACGGCGGCATCGTCATGCGCTGGATCGACGAGGCCGCCCACGTGCTCGCGACCCAGTGGACGGGCAACGCCAACAACGTCGCGATCTTCACCGGCGGGGTGCGGTTCTACCGGCCGCTGCGGATCGGCCACGTCGTCGAGGTCGAGGCCCGGCTGCTGCACACCGGCACGACGTCGATGCACATCGGGGTGCACGTGCGCTCGGGTGACCCGACGCAGGGCCCTGACGGCATGGCGCTCACGACCTTCTGCCGCACGGTCTTCGTCGGCATCGACGAGCACCGGCGCGCGCTGCCCTGCCCCACGTGGACACCAGTCACCGACGAGGACCGCGCCCTGGATGCCCACGCCGTCGAGCTCGTGGCCATTCGCGACCGCTTCGGCAACTGACCCACCCGACGAAAGGGCGGGGGCGGTCAGGCGTAGAGGGCTGCGACGACCTCGCGGAAGGTGGCCGTGTGCCGGTCGACGTCGGCCCGGGTGGTCTCCGGGCACATCAGCGCCATGTTGTGGAACGGCGTCATGAGGATGCCGCGGTTGCACATCGCGAGGTGCATGTACGCGTCGAGGTCGTCGTCGTGGGCGACGGCGGCCTCCTCGCCGGTACGCGGCGCCGGTGAGGCGAAGCGGTACTCCGAGCGCGCGCCGAGCTGGCTGACCGACCACGGCACGTCGAACTCGTCGAGGGTGACCTGGACCCCTTCGGTGAAGGCGGTCGCGAGGTCGATCATGTGCTCGAACGCCGCATGGGTCAGCACCTCACCGAGCGTGGCCCGCATCGCCGCCGTCGACAGCGCGTTGCCGGCCAACGTGCCGCCCACCCCACCCACGTCGACGATGTCGGCGTCCCCGGCATCCGTGTGCGAGGTGATCGAGGCGGCCACCTCGGTGGTGATCCCGTAGGCGCCGCAGGGGATGCCGCCCCCGATGGACTTGCCGATGACGAAGATGTCGGGCTCGAGGTCCCACGCCGCGGTGGCGCCGCCCCAGCCGGCCGAGAAGGTGTGCGTCTCGTCGATCATGAGCAGGGCGCCGTATCGGGTGGCGAGCTCGCGCAGCCCCTCCATGAACCCGGGCTCGGGCAGCACGATGCCGATGTTGGTCAGCGCCGGCTCGGTGAGGATGGCCGCGACGTCACCGTGGGCGAGTTCGCGCTCCACCGAGGCGAGGTCGTTCCACGTGGCCGCGCGGGTCGTGAGGTCGAGCGGAACCGGGGGAGCGACGTTGCCGGGCCGGGACTGCGCCTTGCCGTCCGGGCCGGGGATGGCGAAGGTCTCGTCGACCGAGCCGTGGTAGCAGTAGCCGAACACGAGGATCTTCGGCTTGCCGGTCGCGAGTCGGGCCAGGCGCACCGCCCAGCGGTTGGCGTCGGTCGCCGAGAGCGTGAAGCTCCACAGCGGCATCCCGAAACGGGCGGTCAGCTCGGCCCCGACCCACTGGGCGTCAGCACTCGGAAGCATCGTCGTGATGCCGCCGAGGTCGCCCATGCGGCGCGCCACCGCCTCGACGGTCGGGCGGGGGGAGTGCCCGGCGAACGCACCGGTGTCACCGAGCGCGAAGTCGACGTAGGTGTGGCCGTCGACGTCGGAGATCCGGTTGCCGCGTGCGTGGTCGAGGTAGAGCGGGAAGCCGCCTGTCCACTTGTTCATCCACGTCATCGGCACCCGACCGAAGAGGTTGCTGCCCTGCGCGAAGAGTTCGCGGCTGCGCGGGTGGCCTGCGGTGTAGACCTGCTGCTCGGCGGCGATGAGGTCAGTCAGGCGGGAGCGGTCGATCGGTGGCATGCGAGCACGATAGCGGACTGAATCGGTGGCCAATCACTGTTCGTAAGCCGAAAACGGCATCGGATGCCGTGAAGCACGACGGATTTCGGAGCCCTCCCGTGGTGTGGGGCTGACCGTGAACAGCTGCCGATGCTGCCGCGGGCGATGGTCGAGCCCATCCGGCCGAAGTCGCCCAGCCGTCTACGCTGGGGGCACCATGGCTCGACAGCGCACCCCCGAGGGGCCCCCACCAGAACCCGCCGTGCAGAAACTGCGCATCCGCTACGCCAAGCGTGGCCGGTTGCGCTTCTCCTCCACGCGTGACTTCTCCCGGGCCCTGGAGCGAGCGCTTCGTCGGGCCGACGTCCCGATGGCGTTCTCGGCCGGGTTCCACCCGCACCCGCTCATCTCCTACGCCAACGCGGCGCCCACAGGCACGGCGAGCGAGGCCGAGTACTTCGAGATCCGGGTCACCGAACGGGTCGACCCGGAGGCGGTTCGGGCCGCCCTCGACGAGGCGCTGCCCGAAGGGCTCGACGTCCTCGAGGTCGTGCAGGCCGGCCCCGGTGCGCTCGCCGACCGCCTCGAGGCCAGCGAGTGGCACATCGTCGTGCGCGCAGCCGACCCCGCCGAGGTCACTGCGGCCGTCGACGCGTACCTGGCCTGCGAGCTCGCGGAGACGACGCGAACCTTCAAGACCGGGCCGCGCACGTTCGACACGCGTGGCGCCGTGCTGGCGATGGATGCCTCCGGTGTCGACGACGAGGGGTGTGCGATACTGCGCATGGTCGTTCGGCACACCACACCGTCCGTTCGACCCGATGACATCCTGACCGCACTGCACGCAGTGACTGGGTTCGCGCCTCCGGTCCCACCCCTGGTGACTCGGCTGGCCCAAGGCCCACTGCTCGACGCAGCTGCTGGGGTGGCCGACCCGTTGGCTGCCGACAAGGAGGCCGTCGGTTCCGGATAGGTGCCGCGCCGCCCGCGCGAGCCGCTCCGGGGCAGCAGCTGACTTCCGTGCAGGGCCCGCCCTGCACGATCCGATCGCACCACGCGGTCGGCGAGGGACCGGTCAGGAGTTGGGGCCGGAACCGGTGTGGTCGTCGCCCACGTGGATGACGGAAGGGGCCTCATGGCTTCCGAGAACGACTCCACCACGACGCTTGACACGGCCGCCGCTGAACAGGCGCCCGCCGAGAAGCCCAAGCGCCGCCGCGCCACGAAGAAGGCGGCCGCGCCGGCCGCCGTCGATCCGGCTGCTGCCGCCGAGAGCGCCGCGGACGCCACGGATGCCGTGGCCGCCGACGCCGGCGAGGTCGCCCCCGCGCCCGTCAAGCGCGCCCCGCGCAAGCGGGCGGCGAAGAAGGTCGCCCCGGCGGTGCCGGACACCGTCCTCGAGCCGATCGCTGCCGAGGGCGAGGCCGCTGAGGCCGCTGCCTCCGCAGACGCTGCTGAGGTCATGGACGGCCAGGCCCCGGCATCCGTCGAGGCGCCCAAGGCCACTCGCGCGACCAAGGCCGCGAAGTCCCCGCGGTCGAGCAAGCGCGCGAGGGTGACCAAGGCCCCGGCCGAGGTGTTGCTCGACGACCTCTCGCTGCTCGAGCCCGGCACGGCCGACCTGCTCCTGCCCATCGACGAGGACGAGTCCGAGGCCGTGGCTCAGGCGGCAGACGCCGAGGCCGCTGCTCCCGCCGACGACGTGTCGCCCCTGCCCGCGGTCCCGAGCCTGTCGATGCTCTTCCAGGCCCCTGAGCCGGTCGCCCCGCGCCGCCGCCGGGCCACGGCTCCCGTGCAGGCCCCGGTCGAGCGCCCAGCGGTCGATGAGTCAGCTGCCGAGACCGTGGCGACCTCCGCAGACGTCGACGCGGACGCTGTCGACGAGGTGGCCGTTGACGACGCAGTCGCCGAGGGCCAGGAGGAGTCCGTCACGGCGGAACGCGCCTCCGACGACGCGGACACCAGTGGCCGCGGTCGCCGCCGCCGTGGCGGTCGAGGCCGCCGTGGGCGAACCCAGGGCGAGGACGACAAGGGGGCCTCGGCATCCGCCGACGCCCCCGACGCCGAGCAGCCCAGCGGCGCCGGGCCCGAGGACACCGGGGCTGACACCGAGGGCGAGTCGGTCTCGAGCCGGCGTCGTCGTCGGCGCCGCCGCGGCGCAGGCAGTGGTGACGGCGAGGGCGACGACCCGCCCGGCACCGTGACCCGGGTGCGCGAGCCCCGTGGCCAGCGGGATGAGCCCACCGCCGTCAAGGGCTCCACGCGCCTCGAGGCCAAGAAGCAGCGTCGTCGCGAGGGCCGTGAGGCCGGGCGTCGCCGCACGATCATCACCGAGGCCGAGTTCCTGGCCCGTCGCGAGAGCGTCGAGCGCGTCATGGTCGTGCGCGGCCGTGGTGACCGCACCCAGATCGGCGTGCTCGAGGACGGCGTGCTCGTCGAGCACTACGTCTCGCGTGAGACCACGTCGTCGATGGCTGGCAATGTCTACCTCGGCCGGGTGCAGAACGTGCTGCCGTCGATGGAGGCCGCGTTCGTCGACATCGGCAAGGGCCGCAACGCCGTGCTCTACGCCGGTGAGGTCAACTGGGACGCCGCCGGGCTCGAGGGCGGCCAGGCTCGCCGCATCGAGAACGCGCTGTCCTCGGGCGACACCGTGCTCGTCCAGGTCACCAAGGACCCGATCGGGCACAAGGGCGCTCGCCTGACCTCGCAGATCAGCCTGCCCGGGCGCTACCTCGTCTACGTGCCCGAGGGGCAGATGACGGGCATCTCCCGCAAGCTTCCCGACACCGAGCGGGCGCGCCTGAAGGCCATCCTCAAGGAGGTCGTGCCCGGCCACGCCGGTGTCATCGTGCGCACCGCCGCCGAGGGGGCCTCCGAGGAGGAGCTGCGCGCCGACGTCGAGCGCCTCACGAAGATCTGGGACAAGATCAAGGCCAAGGCCGAGTCGGCCGGGGCCAAGAAGGCCGGCAGTGGCGGCGCTCCCGCCCTGCTGCACGGCGAGCCCGACCTCACCGTGCGCGTCATCCGCGACGTCTTCACCGAGGACTTCACCTCGTTGGTCGTCTCCGGCGACAAGGCGTGGTCAGAGGTCAGCCAGTACGTCGAGGACGTCGCCCCCGACCTCGCACCGCGCCTGCAGCGCTGGACCTCCGAGGCCGACGTGTTCGCGGCGCACCGCATCGACGAGGCGATTGCCAAGGCGATGGACCGCAAGGTGTGGCTGCCCTCGGGTGGGTCGCTCGTGATCGACCGCACCGAGGCGATGACCGTCGTCGACGTCAACACCGGCAAGTTCATCGGTGCCGGGGGCAACCTCGAGGAGACGGTCACCAAGAACAACCTCGAGGCCGCTGAGGAGATCGTCCGCCAGCTGCGACTGCGCGACATCGGCGGCATCATCGTCGTCGACTTCATCGACATGGTGCTGGAGTCCAACCGCGACCTCGTCGTGCGACGGCTCCTGGAGTGCCTGGGCCGTGACCGCACGAAGCACCAGGTGGCTGAGGTCACCTCGCTCGGCCTCGTGCAGATGACCCGCAAGCGGGTCGGGTCGGGCCTGGTCGAGGTCTTCTCGGAGACGTGCGAGCACTGCTCCGGGCGCGGCATCGTCGTGCACTCCGAGCCGATCGACCGGGCCGGCGCGAACGACGTCGGCGGGGCCAACGCAGCGCCGTCGCGATCGGGTCGCGGCCGTCGGGGGACCCCGGCTGCCGGTGGTTCGTCGAACGGCGGGTCGGATGCCGTGGCGCAGGTCGAGGAGGTCCGCACCCCGTCGGGTCCCACGGCCGCCCAGATCGCCGCTGCGGCGCACGCGGCCGCGCTGCGGCGCGCCGAGGCCGAGGCCGCCGCGGAGGTGCCGGCTGACGGCATCCCCACCGAGGCAGAGGCGGAAGTGGCCGAGGCTGCTGTGGTCGAGCCCTCGGCGGAGGACGTCGACACGGCGGATGCCGTCGAGGTCGTCGAGACTGTCGACACCAGCGAGGTCGCTGAGGCCGAGGTCCGGGAGCCGCAGGGAGCTGCCGAGGGCGAGCCGGCGCAGGTCCAGGTCGTCGAGGCCACGCCTGAGCCTGAGCCCGAGCCCGAGCCCGAGGCCGAGCCCGAGCCGGCTCCGGCGCCGCGAGGCCGCCGCAAGCGTGGCCGTGTCGTCGCCCCGGCCGGTCCGCCGCGGGCCGTGAGCACGCCGCCCGAGCCGACGGCCTGATCCGCTGGCCCGTGATTTGGAGGGCTGCCGGGGCCCCCGGTAGTCTGTGCAGTCGGTGCGTCCACCGAGCTGATGTCCCGTGTCGTCCACGGGGTAGCTATCGGCCGGTCATCCAGGAGACGTGCCCGTAACGAAAGTGAGTCAGACCGTGTACGCGATTGTGCGCGCAGGTGGTCGCCAGGAGAAGGTTTCCGTCGGCGATGTCCTGCTCATCGACAAGATCGGCCAGGCCGGCGACGAGATCCAGCTGCAGCCGCTGCTGGTCGTCGACGGTGGCACCGTGACCAGTGACGCGAGCAAGCTCGCCAAGGTCAAGGTCACCGCCGAGGTGGTCAAGGCGGCCAAGGGCCCCAAGATCACGATCCTGAAGTACAAGAACAAGACCGGGTACCGCAAGCGCCAGGGCCACCGCCAGCCGCTCACCCAGGTCAAGATCACCGGCATCGACGCCTGATCCGCGCCGGAACTCACGTAAAGGACTACAGACATGGCACACAAGAAGGGTGCGTCCTCGACCCGCAACGGTCGTGACAGCAACGCCCAGTACCTCGGCGTGAAGCGCTTCGGCGGTCAGACCGTCAAGGCCGGCGAGATCCTCGTCCGCCAGCGCGGCACGCACTTCCACCCCGGTGACGGCGTCGGCCGTGGCGGCGACGACACGCTGTTCGCGCTCGTCGCGGGTGCGGTCAAGTTCGGCAGCAAGCGCGGCCGCAAGACCGTCAACATCATCGAGCCGGAGTCCGTCTCCGCCCAGTGATCGCACGCCGGGCGTCCTCGCCCGGCCGCTTCACCCACGCCGTTTGAGGGGCGGGCCCGTGCTGGCCCGCCCCTCACGGCATCCATCGAGCACCATCACCACCCTTTTGTCAGGAGCGCAGGCATGACGACCTTCGTCGATCGCGTCGTGCTGCACGTCGCTGCAGGAAACGGCGGCCACGGCGTCGCATCGGTCAAGCGTGAGAAGTTCAAGCCGCTCGGTGGCCCCGACGGCGGCAACGGCGGGCGCGGTGGCTCGGTCATCCTCGCCGTCGACCCGCAGGCCACCACGCTGCTCGACTACCACCACACGCCGCACCGCAAGGCCGCCAACGGCAAGCCCGGTGCGGGCGACGAGCGCAACGGTGGTGACGGTGCCGACCTCGTCCTGACCGTGCCCGAGGGCACCGTCGTCAAGGATGCCAACGGCACGGTGCTGGCCGACCTCGTCGGGCACGACACGACCTTCGTGGTGGCCCGGGGCGGTCGTGGGGGTCTGGGAAACAAGGCCCTGGCCAGCCCGCGGCGCAAGGCTCCCGGGTTCGCGCTGCTCGGTGAGCCCGGCGAGAGCGCCGACATCGTGCTCGAGCTGAAGTCGCTCGCCGACGTCGCGCTCATCGGGTTCCCGAGTGCCGGCAAGTCCTCGCTGGTCTCCGTCGTGTCGGCCGCCCGGCCGAAGATCGCCGACTACCCGTTCACGACGCTCGTGCCGAACCTCGGCGTCGTCACCGCCGGGTCGATGCGCTACACCATCGCCGACGTGCCCGGGCTCATCCCCGGCGCGAGCGAGGGCAAGGGGCTGGGGCTGGAGTTCCTGCGGCACGTCGAGCGCTGCTCGGTGCTCGTGCACGTCGTCGACTGCGCCACGCTGGAGCCCGGCCGCGACCCGATGACCGACCTCGAGGTCATCGAGGCCGAGCTCGCCGCGTACGTCACCGACGACACCCTCGGCGGTCGGCCGCTGTCCGACCGCACCCGGGTCGTCGTGCTCAACAAGGCCGACGTCCCCGAGGCACGCGACCTGGCCGAGATGGTCAAGCCGATGCTCGAGGAGCGCGGGCTCGAGGTGCACATCATCTCCGCCGTGGCGCACACCGGACTCAAGGAGCTGACCTTCGCCCTGGCGCGCCACGTCAGCGAGGCCCGCGCCGAGGTCCTCGCCCGGGTGCCCGACCGTCCGCGCGTCATCATCCGCCCGACGGCGGTCGACGACGCCGGCTTCCACGTGCGCCGCGAGAACACCCCCGACGGTGAGCTCTTCCGCGTCATCGGCGAGCGCCCCACCCGCTGGGTGCGCCAGACCGACTTCTCCAACGACGAGGCCGTGGGCTACCTCGCAGACCGGCTCAACCGCCTCGGCGTCGAGGACGCCCTGCTCAAGGCCGGTGCCGTCTCCGGCTCGACGGTGCTCGTCGGCCCGGAGGACAACGCGGTCGTCTTCGACTGGGAGCCCACGATGTCCGCCGGTGCCGAGCTGCTCACTGGCCCTCGCGGCACCGACGTGCGCTTCGAGAACGAGGGCCGCAAGACCCGCACCCAGAAGCGCGAGGAGTTCCACGCGCGCAAGGACGCCCAGACGGTTGCGCGTGACGAGCTCGCGACGGAGCGGCGGGCAGGGCACTGGGCCTCCGTCACCGACGAGGACTGAGCCGGATGCCGGACACCGCCGCTCGCTTGCGGCGCACCGTGGGTGCGGGGCAGCGCCTCGTGGTCAAGGTCGGGTCGTCGTCGCTGACCAGCGCCGACGGCGGTCACCTCGACCACGGCGCGCTCTCGGCGCTGGTCGACGTCCTGGCGACGCGCCGGGCGCAGGGGCGTCAGGTCGTGCTCGTGTCGTCGGGCGCCATCGCGGCCGGCATCGGCCCGCTCGGGCTCTCCCGCCGACCCACGGACCTCGCGACCCAGCAGGCGGCTGCGTCGGTCGGCCAGGGGGCCCTCGTGGCGGCCTACCAGGCGGCGTTCTCCGCCCACGGGCTCACGGTCGGGCAGGTGCTGCTCACCGCGGACGACGTGACCCGGCGGGCGCACTACACCAATGCCCGGCGCACCCTCGAGCGCCTGCTCGAGCTCGGGATCGTGCCGATCGTCAACGAGAACGACACGGTGGCGACCCAGGAGATCCGCTTCGGCGACAACGACCGGCTCGCCGCCCTGGTGGCCGACCTCGTCGGGGCCGACGCGCTCGTGCTGCTCACCGACGTCGACTCGCTCTACGACGGCCCGCCGTCGCAGGGGGGCTCTCGTCGGGTCCCGCTCGTCGAGACCGTGGCCGACCTCGACGCCGTGCGCATCGGCGGCACCGGCTCCTCGGTCGGCAGCGGTGGCATGGTCACGAAGGTGGAGGCGGCCGGTATCGCCGGTGCGGCCGGCATCCCGACGTTGTTGACGCGGCTGGCCGACGTCACCGGCGCGCTCGCGGGGGAGGACCGCGGCACGGTGTTCGCTCCGGCGGCGGCGACCCGGGCCTCGCGCAAGCGGTGGCTCGCGCACGCCACGACGGCTCGGGGCAGGCTCGTGCTCGACGAGGGCGCGGTCGCCGCGGTGACGCACCGTCGCAAGTCGCTGCTGCCGGCGGGCATCGTCGGGGTCGAAGGGGCCTTCGCGGCCGGTGACCCCGTCGACGTCTGCGACCCCGAGGGCGCGGTGATCGCGCGCGGGCTGGTGAACTACGCGGCATCCGAGCTGCCCCGGCTGCTGGGGCGCTCGACCCGCGACCTCGCACGCGACCTGGGGCCGGAGTACGAGCGCGAGGTCATCCACCGCGACGACCTCGTCGTCCTCTGACCCGCGCCCACCCTCAGCGGAGCTGACGGACCTCGAACTGCATCCGCGGGTTGGCGATCTCGTCCTGGCTCTGCACGAGCTGAAGCTCCCGACGGCCGGACTCGTGCGTGCGGGTGAGGAGGTCGAACACACTGGACACGGTGCGCCCGAGCGCGACCCCGGCATCCCCGCCCTCCAGCAGGTGCGCGGTGAACAGCGCGGCCGTGACGTCGCCCGAGCCGTTGGCCTTCATCGGCAGCTGCGGGGTCTGCACGATCCAGGCGCCGTCGCCGTGGACGGCCAGCATCTCGATGGTGCCCTCGGGGCGGTCGGGGCGCAGCACGCTCGTGACGAGCACCGTGCCCGGCCCCATTGCCCGCGCCCGCTCGACCGACTCCAGGGTCGAGTCGAGGTCGCCGGGCTCGGTGTCGGTGAGGAAGCCGAGCTCGAACTGGTTCGGCGTGATGAGGTCGGCCTGCGGCACGACCTTCTCGCGCAGCAGCACGGGGATCGCCGGGTGCACGAAGCAGCCGGATGCCGCGTTGCCCATGACGGGGTCGCAGGCGTAGATCGCGCTCGGGTTGGCGGCCTTGGTGCGGGCGACCGTGTCGAGGATGACGTCGCCGATCTGCTCGCCGCCCTGGTAGCCGGAGAGCACCGCGTCGACCTCGGGCAGGGCGCCGCGCTCCTCGATGCCGGTGATGACCTCGCGGACGTCCTCGGGCGCCATGAGGGGGCCGCGCCATGCGCCGTACCCGGTGTGGTTGGAGAAGTGCACCGTGTGCACGGGCCACACCTCGACGCCCAGGCGCTGGAGCGGGAAGACTGCGGCCGAGTTGCCGACGTGGCCGTACGCCACCGAGGACTGGATGGACAGGATCGTCGTCACTGGCCCATCCTCCCAGAACCGCGACGAGGGCTTCGCCGCACCGGATTCTGTGGCTCAACGGGCGAGGTTTCTGGTTCTCCACTAGGGTCAGGACGGGTGGACGAGCCGAGCCACCATAGGAGACTTTCGAGGGGACATTTCATGAGTCGAATCAAGTGGGGCTTTGGGGTCGCGGCGTTGGCGATGGTTGTCAGTGGCGTTGGACCTGCGCAGGCGGCAACCAGCCAATGCAGCAATGGTGAAGCGTGTGTTTGGCAGAATTTCACGTATGGGGGGTCTTTCCGAGGGATGTCCGCGACCGCCAACGACTACGACAACATTGTCTGGGAGGCCGGGATCGGGTACGGTACCGCCATCACCGGCACGAGTGTCAGTTCGATGCGGAACCAGGGCAACAACTGCCAGGTTCGTTTCTGGTCCAGCGCCAATCACACAGGTACGTACACCTACTTCTGGCGCGTTAGCGACGGCGCCAACTACCAGGATCCCAATTCCGACAACGGTGCGGGTCTGGGTCCATACCGGTGGAACAACTGGAACGACACGATCGAATCGCACGACTGGATCAACTGCGCGTGATTCTGGCCTGAGGAACTGTTCCTGTGCGAGCGCTTGCGGTTTTGTGCGTCCTTGTCTTCGGCCTCTCCTCGGCATGCTCATCGGCGAACTCTGAACCGACAGGTTCCCTGACAGTGCCAACGAAGGCTGAGGTTGACGAAAGTACGGGGTTAATCCTGGTTCCTGCCGACGCTTACTGGGTCACGGATCTTGAGCTCGCAGAGATCACCTCCGCGATGCGGGTTGCCATGATCTCCTGCAAACGGCGAATGAACGTGCCGACTGACGAACCCCGGCGAACCATCCCCGACGAACAGGACACTCGCCGGTTCGCTGGCTTGTGGCGCATGGCCAACGCGGAACGCTACGGCTACGTGACACCGATGTCCAAGGCAAAAGAGCAGGCGATCGCCGACCAGTCCGACCCGTTGTCCGCGCCCACTCAGGCAGAGCTGGATGCCGCTGAGACGTGCGCGTCGAGCGACTCCACCGTGATGGAGTTGCAGGAGCAACCGCCCGACGGGCCGTGGCTCAGGGCACTGAACGCTGCCGAGGACGAGGCCCGCGCGTCAAGGGAATGGGCTGAGGTGGTTGCAGACTGGGGGTCCTGCCTGGCGGAGCGAGGACTGTCCGTGGACACCGAGAACATGGCGCCTGATGGCGTGGACTGGAAGGCCGTCGGGGAACGACGTGTGCAGCCCGTGGATGTCGAGCTGGCGGTGGTGGACGTGACCTGCAAGCGACAACACGACACCGCGCAACGGTTGGCCGATCTCGTGGCAGCGGCACAGGCTCCCGTCGTTGCGAAGTACGGGGCCGAGCTGCAGGACCAACGCGCAGGGTTCGACCGGCAGCTCGCCAAGGCGCGAAGGGTCCTGAGTGAGGCAGGACTCTGACGCACGGAGCCTGGATCTGACACCTGACAGGGATCCCCTTCATGACCCCACGAAACCTCGGCGCCACACGTGGCTCATCGGATGGGTCATGGCCAGCGTGATCCTCGCGGTGGTCACGTTCGCGGTCGGGCTGGTCCTTCCTTCCCCGTGGGAGAAGGCTCAGATGAATGCGTCGGCCACGCCCGTGGTCACGGCCGAGGTAGTCGAGCACACGTTTCCTGCGACATCGCCGCGCTTGTCAGGCGTAGTGCACCTCGGTCGCTCCGTCGTGGTATCCCCGACCGGCGCGGGCTCGAGTGCGCAGTCCGTCATCACGAACACTCCAGCCCGGGCCGGGTCGACCATCACGCCCTCTGACGTCGTCGTTGAGATTTCCGGTCGACCAGTCGTATTCCTCCGCATGCCCTTTCCGCTGTACCGAGACCTCCACGTTGGTGACCAGGGGCGGGACGTCGCAGCCCTCCAGCGTGCGCTGGCGGACATCGACCTCTACGGAGGCGCGGTCGACGGCAGGTTCGGCTCGGGCACGCAAGCCGCTGTCGCGCGGCTCTACGCCACGATCAATGTGAGCGCTCCCCTGGAGGAGGCCGCCGCAGCCGGGTCCCCTGTGGATGCATCCCCTGCTGGAGTCGCCTCACCAGAGGGACCCAACGGGACATCCGGTGATGCTAGGTCAGGAAATGCGGCAACACGTACATGGCTGCCGATGCAGGAGGTTCTCGCAGCTGATTTCCCGACCCTCACGCTGGTCAGCGTCGCGCCAGTGGGAACGACGCTCGGGGAGCAAACACCTCAGGCCGCCCAGTTGCGGGGCGGATCACCCACTGTGGAAGCCAGGGTCGGGATTGCCGACAAGGCTCTCTTCGAGGTCGGGCAGGCGGTGCGCCTCGCGTCCGCCGGGGACAGCAGCCGGGCCTTGTCGGGCGAGGTCGTGAAGGTTGGAGATTTCGTCGCGGGGTCCGACTCGGAGGTAGCCGGCCACGATGTCGTTTTCTCCGCCACGGATGCTGGGGACGGGTGGCGTGACGACGAGCCGGTGTTCGTGACCCGCGCAGGCGAAAGCACCGAGGCCCGCCCTGTCCTGGCGGTGCCCATGACTGCCCTGCGCGAGGATGACGAGGGAACATTCGTCATGCTCGTCGAGACGGGCAAGGCACAGGCGCGCCGGCGGTTGCCGGTCACATTGGGCGCCCAGGCAGAGGGTTGGGCCGAGGTCACGGGCGGTGACGTCGTGCTCGGACAGCGCGTGTTGGTGGCCGGGGGATGACCTCGGCTGCCGCACCTGTCCTCGAGGCGCAGGAGGTGACCCGAACCTTCCCCGGTGCTCCGCCTTTGCGGGTCTTGCGAGGGGTCTCTCTGGCCGTCCACCGCGGGGAGCGGGTCGCCATCTTCGGCCGCTCCGGTGCCGGGAAGTCGACCCTGCTGAACATCCTGGGGCTGTTGGACGAGGCCACGACGGGCCGATACCAGCTGCTCGGTCACGACGTTGCCACGCGCCGGGGTGCCCAGCGCGACCGGCTTCGGGCGTCGGCACTCGGGTTCGTCTTCCAAGCCCACCACATCATTGGCCACCGCACTGCCACCGAGAACCTCGAGCTGAAGCTCTCGGTCATCGGTACGCCTCGCGCAGAGCGCGCCACGCGAATCGCAGGCACCCTCGACGGCCTGGGTCTCGGTGACCATGCCCAGGCCCTGGGTGCCACCTTGTCCGGCGGTGAGAAGCAGCGACTGGCGATCGCCCGCGCGGTCATCGCAGACCCGGCGATCGTCTTGGCCGACGAGCCGACCGGCAATCTCGATGACTCGAACACCGCGGAGGTCCTTGCCCTGTTCGACACGCAGGTGGACCGCGGCGGTTCGGTCGTGCTCATCACCCACGACCGGCGAGCAGCGGCGTGGGCGGACCAGGCGTACACCCTGGCGGACGGCATCCTCAGGCGAGGGCTCGACCGGTGATGCTGCGGCTACGCGATGATGTGCGCGACGTTCTGATCGAACTGTCAGCCCGCCGGGCCCGAGCCCTGCTCCTGCTCGTCAGCATCGCCCTGAGCGCGGGTGTCCTCGTGGCCTCGTACACGGTCAGCATCGCGGCGGCCCGGCAGGTGGACGCCGGGTTCGTGGCGGCCGGCAGCACCACGTTCACTGTCGGGGCCAGAGCGAGTGAGGACAATGGCGAGAGCGCTCCGATGTCCGTCTTCCCGCCTGACACCGAGTCTCGGGCGCAGCGGGTCGACCTAGTGCGTGCAGCGGGGCGACGAGTTGACATTGCGCGTGCTGAGTCACGCCCACGCAGGGGTGCCGCCTCACCGGACATCGCGGAGGTCGATGTCCTCGGGGCGACGTCGGGGTACCTGGCCGCAGACCGCGCAGTCACCGGGGGCGCGCCCGCGTGGCTCCTCGATGGCGTGCGGGCACCCGCGGTCGCGTTGGTCGGGGAGCGTGCGGCCGAGAGACTGGGTCTGCCGCAGGGCGTGCCGGGGCCAGGAGTAGCGGTATGGGTGGCGGACACCCGATTCTCCGTTATTGGCCGGATCACGGGCTCCACCGACGACACCCTCGCCAACGCCGTGGTAATCCCCCACTCGGCAGCGTTGGCCATCGACGGTGTGTCGGACTTCCAGACGGTGGTGCTGGTGCGAACCGACCTTGGCGGAGGGGGTCCGGTCTCGCGAGTGATCCGGATCGCGATCCGACCCGACCGTCCGGAATCGCTGGCGACTTCCCCCGTAGCTGACTTCAGCTCGCTGCGGCAAGGTGTCGGGTCCGAGCTCACCCGGCTCACGGCTGCCGTCGGGTTCCTGCTGCTCGCGGTCGCAACCCTGCTCATCGCCAACGCGATGATCGTGAGCGTCGTCTCGAGAACCGCTGAGATCGGTCTGCGGCGGTCAATGGGCGCCTCGCAGCGGGGCATCGCGCGCATCTTCTTCATCGAGGGTGGACTTCTGGGGGTGCTAGGGGGTCTCTTGGGCTCGGCCTCTGGGATGGCAGTCTCCCTTGCGATCGCGGCGATGAACCGCTGGGACACCACCCAGCCGCTGCTGGCCGTGTTCGTCGGCCCGGCAGTGGGCCTTGCCGCTGGCCTGCTCGCGTCCGCCTATCCGTCGTGGCGGGCAGCGACGACTCTGCCAGCGGAGGCAATGCGCGCCGACTGAGCGGTCTGACCTGCGACGGACGACATACCCTTGGGCGCATGGCTGACCGCACCTCCGGCATCGACCCCGCCGACATCGAGCAGGTTCGCGTGCTCGCGCAGGCCGCCCGCACCGCGTCCCGCCGCCTGGCCCTGCTCTCGCGCGCCGACAAGGATGCCGCGCTGCGCACCCTCGCCGACGCCCTCGACACCGCCACCGACGAGATCGTCGCCGCCAACGAGCTCGACCTCGCCCGTGGCCGCGAGAACGGCATGCCGCAGAGCCTTCAGGACCGACTGCGCCTGGACCCCCCGCGCGTCGCCGCCGTCGCCCAGGCCCTGCGCGACATCGCGGCCCTGCCCGACCCGGTCGGCGAGGTCGTGCGCGGCTCGACCCTGGCCAACGGCCTGCAGATCCGCCAGATCCGGGTGCCCATGGGTGTCATCGGCATGATCTACGAGGCCCGCCCCAACGTCACCGTCGACGCGGCCGGCCTCGGCCTGAAGTCCGGCAACGCGGTCATCCTGCGTGGGGGCAGCGCCGCCGCTGAGACCAACCGCGCCACGGTCGCCGTGCTGCGCGCCTCGCTCACCGCCCAAGGCCTGCCCGCGGATGCCGTGGGCCTCCTCGAGGGTGGCCACGGCGCCGTTCGTGCCCTGATGACCGCCCGCGGCCAGGTCGACCTGCTGATCCCGCGCGGCGGAGCGGGGCTCATCCAGAGCGTCGTCACCGAGTCGACGGTGCCCGTCATCGAGACCGGCATCGGCAACTGCCACGTCTACGTCGACGCCCGCGCCGACCTCGACAAGGCGCTCGCGATCACCGTCAACTCCAAGACCCACCGCCCCAGCGTGTGCAACGCCGCCGAGTCGCTGCTCGTGCACCGCGACGTCGCCGCCGCGTTCCTGCCCAAGGCCCTGTCAGCGCTCGCGGGGGAGGGCGTCGTCCTGCACACCGATGCGGATGCCGGTGCACAGGCGGACGTCGCGGGCGTCGCCCACGACGTGGCCACCGACGAGCACTTCGCCACCGAGTTCCACGGGCTCGAGATGTCGGTGCGGGTCGTCGGCGACCTCGACCAGGCACTTGAGCACATCTCCACCTACGGGTCGGGCCACACCGAGGCCATCGTCACCGAGGACCGCGGAGCCGCCCGACGCTTTACCGCCGAGGTCGACGCAGCCGCCGTCATGGTCAACGCGAGCACCCGGTTCACCGACGGTGGTGAGTTCGGCTTCGGTGCCGAGATCGGCATCTCGACCCAGAAGCTGCACGCGCGCGGGCCGATGGCACTGCCCGAGCTGACGACCACCAAGTGGGTCGTCGAGGGCGACGGTCAGGTCCGCGCCTGACCTCGGTTCAGCCTCTCAGCGACGTTGAGCCACGCAGCGAGGGTCAGCGTCGCGCCCGGGCTGATGAGTCCACCAGCGAGTCGTGCGCGACGTAGTACGACGGCCTGCCCTGGAGCATGGCGTACATCCGCCCGACGTACTCGCCGAGGATGCCGAGTGCCAGCAGCTGCACCGCCCCGACGGCGGCGACGATGACCACGGTCGAGGTCCAGCCGGGCAGGGTGTTGCCGAGCAGCATGGCGATGACGGCATACACGAGCACCCCCAGGGCGGCGACCCCGCCGAGCAGCCCGAGCCAGGTGGCGAACCGCAGCGGGGCGATCGAGAAGCCCGTGAGGCTGTCCACGGAGAGGCGGATCATCTTGCCCAGCGGGTACTTCGACTCCCCGGCCGCGCGGGCTGCCCGGGTGTAGGACACCGACGCGCTCGGAAACCCCAGGGCCGGGACGACGAGGCGCAGCACCCGGTGGTGTTCGGGAAGGGCGTTCACGGCATCCACCGTGGCGCGGGACATGAGCCGGAAGTCGCCGGCATCCACCGGGGCGTCGACCGCCGACAACGCCCGGATCGAGCGGTAGAACGCCCGGGCGGACAGGCGCTTGAAGGCGGTGTCGCTCGCGCGGTCGCCCCGCACCCCGTAGACCACGTCGACACCCTCGGCGCGGGCGACGGCGAGCATCTCGCCGATGGCCTCGGGAGGATCCTGGAGATCGGCGTCGATGGTGGCGACCCAGTCACCACGAGCGCGCGCCAGACCGGCCGAGATGGCTGCCTGATGGCCGGCGTTCGCCCGCAGCCGGACCACGCGAACCTGCGGCCACTCACGCCGAAGTCGTTGCAGGAGAACGGGGGTGGCGTCGCTCGAGCCGTCGTCCACGCACAGCACCTCGTAGCTGACCCCCCACGAGTCGGCCAGCGGTCGCAGCCGGTCGACGAGAAGCGGGAGCACCGCCTCCTCGTTGTACACCGGGATCACGACACTGAGCTCGACCGGCGCGCTCGCTCCCTCGACAGTCTCCGGCATGGGCCAAGACTAGGCGGCCCACGGACTCGAGCCGCTCAGGTCACGCCCGGAGACGGCCGAGGGCCCCCGAGTATGAGATCGGGGGCCCTCGCCGGTCGACTGCTGCCGACGTGTCGAGCCGGTCGGTCCGTGCGGTCTCCCGCACGGTCTGCCACGCGACGGTGGCGCCGCCCTGGGGTCAGGACGGGCTTCGACTCAGGTCGAACGGCCGCGGCACCCGCGCCGTCGCGCGCGTCGCACGAGCCCGAGGGCCCGCACGTCCCGTCCCTTGCGGGGCGGAAGCGGTGTGCCGTTATCCGTACGACCTGCCCCCCGGGTGCCGCTCCGGCGCCGAGGCGTCGGTGCTGTCCAGCAGGGGCGTGGTGACAGTTCTAGTCGCCGAGATGGGGGCCTTGCAAGGAAACGGGCAGCCAATCGGTGACCGGTCAGTCGTGCTCTTCGTCGTCCACAGGCCCCGTGCGGGAGACGCGTGTTGTGCACAGGGCTGTGGACGACATTCGTGGACAGCGGACGCGCTAGGCTGGCCCCCATGTCGATGACCGTGACCCGTTTCCTGGCCGAGGAGGCCGCGCACCGCGAGCTGCCCATGCCCCCGTGGATGTTCGGTGTGATCGCCCTCCTGGCGTTCGCCTTCCTGCTCGGCCTCACGTGGTCCTTCCGCGGCACGTCCCAGAAGTACGCGCCCCCGACCGCCCACAGCGAGCAGCACGGCGCCCCCGAGGGCGACACGGCGCACTGGCCCGAGCACCCCGGCCACCACTGAGCACGGCACGTATGCGGCTCGGGGTGATGGGCGGCACCTTCGACCCCATCCACCACGGGCACCTCGTCGCCGCCTCGGAGGCCCAGTCGCTGTTCGGCCTCGACGAGGTCGTCTTCGTCCCCACGGGTGAGCCCTGGCAGAAGCAGGGCCGCGACGTCGCCCCCGCCGAACACCGCTACCTCATGACGGTGGTGGCCACGGCATCCAACCCGCGCTTCACCGTCTCGCGCGTCGACATCGACCGTGACGGCCCGACGTACACCATCGACACCCTTCGTGACCTGCACGCGCAACGGCCTGACGACGAGCTGTTCTTCATCACCGGTGCCGACGCGCTG
>Ga0209170_1000200_pt1 | contig 28631 bp, 24 predicted proteins | sample KloWWTKNB14_bulk_FD_187178 | JGI IMG/M metagenome (GOLD analysis project Ga0209170, IMG submission 187178) | Active sludge microbial communities from Klosterneuburg, Austria, studying microevolution and ecology of nitrifiers - Klosterneuburg... | ecosystem: Engineered > WWTP > Aerobic digester >...
TGAATTCCATTTAGCAACTTCAGATCCTAAAAGAAGATACACCAATGGTATTACTCGCAGATACACTCCAATAAAAGAGTGGGAAGCGAATGATGAAATGAAGTATGCCGCTAAAATGGGTACTGATGCTTGGGACGCTAAAAGTTATCTGAACATATGGGTTTGTAAACTAGATAATGTTTCAGGATATTCTAGTGTAATTGGCGGAACTAAAGAAAATGAGGGCATTGTATTGGACTTTAATGCCTTTGACTTAAATGGGACAAGTGCTGTATCTAATCTTGGAAAAACGGCAGTGCATGAAGTTGGGCACTGGCTCGGTCTAAAACATTTGTGGGGCGATGAGTATTGTGGTGACGATGGCATTGCCGATACACCTAAGCAATCAGGAAATAATGTTAGCTGCCCATCAGGAGTGCTTATTTCTTGTGGAAACGGGCCAAACGGCGACATGTACATGAACTATATGGATTTTACCAATGATGATTGTATTAATATGTTTACGTTGGGTCAAAAAGCAAGAATGCTCAGCTTATTTAACCCCGGAGCTGTTCGCAATTCATTGCTTACTTCAAAAGGATTGGATGCCCCGATCATATTTGAATCACCAGTACCGGAGGAAGATCCAAGGTGGTTGGAGGTGAAAATGTACCCGAATCCGGCAACATCAGAGCTTATCTTGGATTTGGCATATGATATTCGCTGGATTGGAAAAATAATTTATATTTATAATTTGCATGGACAACTTATTATGAATGTGTCGATTACGTCTAAAATACAGCGTATTGATATAACTAAATTACAGCCGGGAATATATTTCCTTGCAGCGAAAAAGGATGATGGGGAGTCTATGAAGAAGCGTTTTACCAAGTTATGAGTCGCAACCAAAATTTATTCTAACGGCAAGCTATGGGGTCACTGAAAAGTGATCCCTATTTTTTTATAGCACCTTCAAGCTGTTGATTTTGTCCTGATCTATTTGTTTTACAAGAGCTTCCAGCCCGTCAAACTTTACTTCTTCCCGTAGGTATTTTTTTACAAACACTTTTAGTTGCTGGTCGTATATCTCTTTATCGAAATCAAACAAGTTTACTTCAATCACTTTTGTTTTGCCATCTACAGTTGGGCGAAAGCCAATACTCATCATACCCTTTATTCTGTCTTCAGAGCCTTCAACTTGTGCATACACAGCATAAATACCGTTACCGGGAATAATTTTTTCTTCATCTTCCATTTTTAAGTTGGCTGTCGGATAACCAAGTTGTCTGCCTAATTTATTACCATGAACAACGGTACCGGAAAAGAAAAAATTATAGCCTAATAACTTATCTGCTGTTGCAATATCATTGTGCAAAATAGCTTCTCGTATATTGGTAGAACTGATAGAAATATTCTCCAATATATGTTTTGGAATTTCTTTAAGCTGAAAATTTAATTCCTTAGACATTTTTTCTAAAAGGCGATAATCTCCTAAACGGTCACGGCCAAAACGATGATCGTAACCAATAATAATAGTATGTGGGTGAAATTTATCAAAGAGAAAATGCTCAACGTATTCTTCCGCAGGTTGATTGGCAAACCCATCAGTAAACGGAACGATTACCAAATGGTCAATTCCAATTGCCTGTAACAATTCAATCTTCTCATCCAATGTATTAATGAGCCTAATGCCTAAAATGGTTGAAGAAACTACTTTTCTTGGATGCGGATGAAATGTTACAATAACAGATTCGCCATTAATTGCTTTTGCTTCTGCCAATAATTTATCTATAACTTGCCGATGACCCATATGCACACCATCGAATGTTCCAATGGTGATGACTGCATTATTAAATAAGGGCAAATTTTCTATATCACGGTGTACTTGCATAATTTGAATGGGTAAAATTAATTGATAATTGATTATCAGTCTGCGAAAATTCATCTCTGATGTCAGGTACGGAACAATTAAATTTGCCGGGTAATTGAAACTATGAGTTTGTATAGCAAAAGAGGCGTATCTGCCCAGAAAGAAGAAGTACATGCCGCCACTAAGAACCTTGACAAAGGACTTTATGAAAAGGCGTTTTGTAAAATTTATGCCGATATAATGTGTGGAGATGAGGATTGGGTGAATGTGATGCATGCTGATGGAGCCGGAACCAAAAGTATTCTTGCCTATTTATATTGGAAAGAAACAGGCGATGTGTCCGTTTGGAAAGGCATTGCTCAGGATGCTATAGTTATGAATCTCGACGATTTGCTTTGTGTAGGTATTTATGATAAGATACTTTTTTCCTCTACGATTGACAGAAACAAAAATCTCATTCCTGCAGAATTGCTGGAAGCCGTAATAACAGGTACTCAAGAGTTTTTTGACCGTATGAAAGGCTTTGGTGTCAACATCAGTTTTATGGGTGGCGAAACGGCAGATGTAGGTGATGTGGTAAGAACGATGGCGGTAAATGGCACTATGACTGCTCGTTGGCCAAAAGCAAAGCTGATTACCAATGAAAAGATTAAAGCCGGAAATGTAATTGTTGGTTTGGCAGGTTTTGGACAAGCAAATTACGAAACAAGTTATAACAGTGGCTTAGCCAGTAACGGATTGACCAGTGCAAGGCATGATGTATTGCACAAAACGTATGGAGCAAGATTTCAGGAGAGTTATGATACATCGTTGGATGAATCTGTGGTGTATATCGGCCCGCATAGAATAACCGATGAAATTAAGGATGGTGAAAGGACAACAACTATTGGGGAACTTTTATTAAGCCCAACTAGAACATTTGCGCCGATAATGAAAGAGTTATTGGAAAATCATTTTGATGCTATTAATGGTTTGGTGCATTGTAGTGGCGGCGGGCAAACCAAATGTTTGAAATTTGTACCCGATAATGTCCGCATTGTAAAAGATAATTTATTTGAGCCGCCAATAATTTTTAAACTGATTCAGGAAGCTAGCAAATCTGGTGATCGAGAAATGTACCAGGTTTTTAATATGGGTACAAGATTAGAAATTTATACCAATGAAAAAGACGTTGAATCAATTATCAGCGTCTCTAAAAACTTCGGTGTGGATGCGCAAGTTATTGGAAGGGTGGAAGAGAGTGAGAAAAAGGAGTTAGTGATAATAACGAATGATGAGAGCTTGTTGTTTACTTAGTTATTCAGAAATACGAAAAACTCTTGACGCTAATTTCTTTTCTTCCCCATCTATTTCCATTCTGATTGAATCAAAGTAAATAATTGCTCCTTTTTTCAACCTTTTCATATTGCTTATTGTACTTTCTGTATAATTATTTCCAGTGTTATAATTTTCGACTATAGTCTTGTCTGGTAAATCCATGGAGAAACTATATTTTAATGCCTCTGATTTTTCTGGGATTCCCAAAAGTTTATAAGCTCCAATACTTAATAATTCTTTCAGGGTAATTATTGGTATTTTGTTTAGTATCTGTTCATTATCGCCATTACTTACCTGAAATGTAATCGGTTGAAGTATATAAGCTCTTACAAAATGTCCGTTTTGTTTTGCTGGTTGCCATTTTGGCCCTTCTTTAATTAATCGCATTGCTTCTTTTTCCAAACCATAACCATGATTGGTGAGGGTTTTCATTTCAGATACGGTACCATCTATGTTCACTATAAATTGTACATCTACTTTATAACTTCCACTAGGCGCAGCCTTGTCTAATACTACATTGCCATTTGCTCTTGCAGAAATATATTTTTTCCATTTTTCTTCCCCTCCGGGAAAAGAAGGATGGGTTTCTGTTTCTGTAAAAATTTTATTATCATTATTTTGATTTGTAATATCTACAACTGTAATTTCACTCAAATCATTTGCTGATTCGACAGATTTGCCCAGGAAATTCTTTTCGCCTTTTCCAACGATAAAAGTTATAGGTTGCTTTTTATAAGCTATTACTAATCGTCCGCCTTGCACAGCAGGGTTCCATTTTGGTGATTTTTTTATAACTCTGATTGCTTCTTGTTCCATTCCATAACCATGCTTTGTCAATGTTTGTACATCAGAGATATTTCCTTCTTTGTCAACAATAAATTGTACAATAACACTATAGGCTCCGTCTTTTGCTTTTTGTTTTGGTACTGTGGCGTCAAGATTTTTCTCAAGGAATTTTCTCCATTCATTTGCTCCGCCTGGAAATGATGCTTCAATTTCAACTTTGTCGAATACTTTATTATTCCCTGGCTTAGTCGTATCAACAATCGTTCCCTTTTTTTCATTTACAACAAAAGTTTCTTTTTGCAAAAGATATTGGTTAATGCTTTCTAATATACTTTTCGCCATAGCATCTTGATTATCGGCATCTTTTATAAAGGCAAGATCAGTTGCATTGGTAAGAAACCCGCATTCAATCAGTGCAGCCGGGCAAGGAGATTGATCCAGCACCCAAATACCATTTTCTCTTTGTTTAATATTATCTCCTACACTAAAATGTTTTGCAAATTGATTTTGCAGAATGGTACCAAGTAATTGGTTCTCGTTATAAAAACTGTTGTTCTTTTTTGATATATAAACCTCAAAACCGGTTTTGCCTTTGATATTATCCTTGTTCTCCGTATTGATATGCAAGGAGATAAAAAGAGAAGCATTTTTATTTTTACTCAATTCTGTTCTACTTTGTAATGTGGGAAGCAGGTCTGATTCTCTTGTTAAAACAATATTTATATTACTGTTTTCATTGAATGCTTTTACTCTTTTTGCAATGGCTAAGGCGATGTCTTTTTCTGTTGTGCCATCTGGAGCAGTTGCTCCAGCGTCGTCTCCTCCATGTCCGGCATCAATGATCACTGTAATTTGCTTGTCATGGTTAGATGCAAAATTCTTTTCAGCTTTATTCTTGTAGCTGAAAGCAAATAATATGGCTACAATAGCAGCCAAAGGCAATACCAGCATTTTCCGCAGGTATTGGTAGCGGGGTTTTTGTGATGTTGTAATCATGGCTATTCGTCTTTTTATCTGGTTATGAAAAAAAGGATTTACAAGATGTGTGTTGGTGTTCAGTACCTGCATCAGTAACAGCTCTGCATAGTTCCATTGTTTGTTTTCAGTAACGGCAAATTCATCTGCTAGAAATTCATGTATGGCTTTTACTTCTTTCTTTATTAAATGAAAGAATGGGTTGAGCCAGAATATGGCTGTCAATATTTCCAGAAAAATAATATCACGGCTATGCTTTTGTTCAATATGAAATAGCTCATGCCGGAATATCTGCTCACCTTTTTCTGATTGCAGTTCTATTTTTTTATTCCAGAATAACCAACGGAAGAAAGAGAACGGTGTGCCGGGTTCTTCTGTATTTACAAAGTTAATCTTGTCAACTTTTTCTATTGGATGAGAAGAAACAATCCTTTTTATTTTTATTAATGATAAAATTATACGCAGGATAAACAGCGAAATAATTAGAGCATAACAACTATACAATATATTTTGTAGCGTAAACCAGCTTTGATGAACTGGTGGAGACGAAACAATTATTTCTGCTCCATCGTAAGAAGAAATAACGCCTAATCTGTTTAATACATAAAACGAACTATTGTCTTGTGGAGTAAAGTAAACCGGAATATTAAGAAAAGGCACAACGATACTGATCACCGTTGCAATCAATAAATAGAACCGGTTGTACCGATGAAACTTTTTATTACGCAATGCAAGATGATAGTAGCCGTATAAAATAGCTGAAATGCCGGTTACTTGCAGCAGGTATGAAAGCAATGGATTCATTTTTGCAGATTTTGTTGTTTTTTAATTTGTTTCAACAGTGTCTCTAATTCTTCTACCGAAATATTATTTTCTTTTACGAGGTAAGAGACCACATTGCTAAAAGAACCTTCAAAATAATTTTTAGCCAATTGCTTTATTCTTTTGCCTGAGTAATCCTCTTTTGCTACAATGGGAGAGTAGCGGTGCTGCCTTCCAAATACTTCAATCGCCACAAATTCTTTTTCTACCAGAATCTTTAAAAGTGTTGCTACCGTATTCTGATGTGGCTTTGGTTTTGGCATTGCATCTACAATATCTCGCAGGAATGCCATCTCTAATTGCCACAAGGCTTGCATCACCTGTTCTTCTGCTTTCGTTAATTGTTGCATAATCTCAATTTGAAATTGAAGCTAAAACTAATTTTTTAGTTAAACAACTATTTCATTAGTTATAAGGTAAATTTTAAGGAATTGGATTGATTAATAAGGCATAAGAAATATGAAATGAACTATAAAATATCAGGCAATCTGTATTTGATTTATATTTACAGCCATGCAATCATTCGAACTCTTATCACAAAAATTTGCCCTGCACTTTGATAAGCGGCATTTCCCGGAGCAGCCATCATCGCTATATGATCCTAATGAGTATTTTTTAAAACTGGGGGGAAAAAGAATCCGCCCTGTTTTATGTTTAATGGGAAATGAACTCTTTGATGATATAAAAGAAGATGCCTGGTTCTTAGGCACTGCTATTGAACTTTTTCACAACTTCACCTTGATACATGACGACATCATGGATAAAGCTCCGTTGCGTCGAGGAATGGAAACCGTTCATTCGAAGTATGGCGATAGTACAGCATTGCTGGCGGGTGATGTAATGCTGGTAACAGCATATGAAGAACTAAATAAGATAGGCGTTGAACAGCTAAAACCAATCCTTACGTTATTTAATAGAACAGCTAAGGAAGTTTGCGAAGGCCAGCAGCTGGATATGGATTTTGAGAAAATGGACAATGTGAATATGGAAGCTTATATCAACATGATCACATTAAAAACATCTGTTGCTTTGGCAGCCAGTTTGCAAACCGGTGCAATACTTGGTGGAGCTGGGGAAAGGAATCAGCATTTGTTATATGATTTTGGAAAAAAACTCGGCATTGCTTTTCAGGTGCAAGATGATTATCTCGATGCATTCGGCGATCCGGATAAATTTGGAAAACAGGTTGGCGGAGATATTCTTTCCAATAAAAAAACATTTCTTTTATTGCATGCATTAGAAACTGCAACTGCAACACAACAAAAAGAATTAAAAGAGTTGTTATTAGTAAATAGCGATGATAAAATAGAAAAAGTATTACAGATTTTCCGGGATTGCAAAGTGGATGAATGGGCTTTGCAACTTAAGAATAAATACCTCGATGAAGCTTTTAATCATTTAGAAGATATTGCGGTCCTCTCAAAAAGAAAAGAGCCACTCAAAGAGTTGGCTCATTTCCTGATTAAACGGGAGCATTGATAAATAAGTAAGCAGTTAGCTTCTTTAAATAAAACTTATTAGGCAAGCAGCAATTATTGCTATATCTATTAAAACAGTTATAAATAATGTTGGTATGATAATCTTTGTTGGCAATGCTGCAAGATTAGTGATCAGGCTTGCTGCCATTGCACCAATTGCAAAAGGCCAGAAGATAAAATTGTTTCCCGTTGCTAAAATGACAGCAACAGTAATAATAGTAAATACACATCCATGACCTGCAATGGCGAAAGCTGTCCAGCCAAAACGGTTTTCCTCCTGGCTATCTGCCCAGTTGATAAAACGTTTCCATAAAGATTTTTTAGTTGCTGTCTGACTATAAGTTGGAGTAAAAGATTTTTGGATTGTTGTTTCCATGATTTTTGTTTTATGTAAGCGAAATTGGGTTCATATACCTTTTTTTATACTGATCTATGTCTCATTTGAAACTGATCTTCGTCAGTTTGTCTTTTAATTCACCCAAAAAGAGGAACAAAAAACCTTTCAACATTCATATTTTTACCTAATTTGAAACCCAAAACCAACTGACTGATGGCAAATCAACTCTTTAGAAAAAAATCAATTGACGTTATTTTAAGAGATGCTGAACAGGGTTATGGCGATGGGCATGGCACTGGTCTTAAAAAAGTGCTGGGAGTCCGTGACCTTACTTTCTTTGGTATCGCAGCTATTATTGGCGCTGGTATCTTCAGTGGTATTGGTACTGCAGCCTCTTCCGGCGGACCAGGAATTGTTTTTCTTTATGTATTTACGGCAATAGCTTGCGGATTTGCAGCCTTATGTTATGCAGAGTTTGCTTCAACTGTTCCAGTTTCTGGTAGTGCTTACACTTATTCTTATGTTGCCTTCGGCGAAATATTTGCCTGGATCATCGGTTGGGATTTATTGATGGAGTATGCCATTGGTAATATTGCTGTTGCTATTTCATGGAGTGATTATTTTACAACCATGATGGCCAACGCAGGCTTGCATATTCCTGAATGGATGACGATGGATTATATGTCTGCCAAAGCAGCGCAGGGAGCTGCTTGGTTGAATGCGCCTCAGATTGGAGGCTTCAGAATCATTCTGGATATTCCGGCACTAATGATTGTAGCATTAATCACTTATATCGTTTTCAGAGGGATAAAAGAATCCCGTTCGGCAAGTAATCTGATGGTGATTATTAAATTGGCAGTTATCTTCTTTGTAATTGTGTTGGGAGCATTTTATATTAATCCTGATAACTGGACTCCTTTTTCTCCCGAAGGATTTGGCGGAATTATGAAAGGAGTATCGGCTGTGTTTTTTGCTTATATAGGTTTTGATGCAATTTCAACTACGGCAGAGGAATGTAAGAATCCACAACGAGATTTGCCTAAGGCAATGATCTATTCTCTTATCATTTGTACCATCGTTTATGTATTGTTAGCATTAGTGCTAACGGGTATGGTGCATTACACCAAGCTGAGTGTTGGCGATCCGTTGGCAATGGTATTTGATGAGAAAGGTTTAAAATTCATTTCGGGTATCGTTGCTGTTAGTGCCATTATTGCCACGGCAAGTGTATTACTCGTTTTTCAGATGGGACAACCAAGAATATGGATGAGTATGAGCCGAGATGGTTTATTACCAAAAGTATTTTCAAAAATTCATCCTAAGTATGGCACTCCATCTTTCTCTACAATACTTACTGGTTTAGTTGTTGGAATTCCTGCTTTATTTTTAAATTTGAATGAAGTAATATCATTAACAAGTATTGGCACTTTATTCGCCTTTGTACTTGTATGTGCTGGTGTACTGGCGTTGCAACAAAGGAAAAACAGGCCAGAAAGTAAATTCAAAGTGCCATATATAAACGGGCAATTTATTTATCCGATATTAATAATTGCAGCAATTATTATTGTTGCCATTAAAGTGCCATCGCATTTTACGGCAGATATCTGGACTATAGAGACCTGGCCAATGGCTGCATTTTGGATAATAGCAATTATTGTAGCAGTAATGGCATTTGTAAAGAAGTTTTCATTGTTGCCAGTTTTAGGAATGATAAGTTGTTTCTACTTGATGTCGCAGGAAACGCATAAGGTTTGGATGCGGTTTATTATCTGGCTTGCTGCTGGGCTTGTAATTTATTTTATATATAGCTACAAGCATAGTAAACTGGCAAAAGAAAAGGAATAAATTTCTTTTAATAGAAAGCCCTGCCGCACATTTTTACTTTCACCCTCCTTAGCCTTTTGTCCAATATTATTTTTTTGGACATTGGATGGCGAAGGAAGGTGGTAACTTTGTGCGGCATTTTGTTTTTAATATAGATAGATAAATATGAAGTACCAGATAGGCGATACAGTTTTATTACTCCATTCAAACGAAGAAGGGCAGGTGGTGGACATTATGAATGAAAAAATGCTGATGGTGGATGTAAAAGGTGTCACATTTCCCGTTTATATGGATCAGGTGGATTTTCCTTACTTCAAACGATTTACTGAAAAGAAAATAGTTCCGGCTAATAAAGAGAAACAATATGTGGATGATTTAAGAAAAGAAAAGTTACCAAAGGAGAAACAAGTTGCCGATGGAGTGTGGCTTACTTTTCTTCCAGTAATGGATACAGATGAGTTTGGAGATGTAGTGGTAGAGGAATTGAAAATGCATTTGGTGAACAGAACAGAAACGCCGTATAATTTTATTTATAAATTACATTTTTTTGGGAAGCCGGATTTTGATTTAAAGAACAGCATTCATCCATTCGAAGATTTTTATTTGCATGATATTGACTTCGCAGATTTGAATGATAGCCCAAGTTTTGAGTTTGATTTTTCCTTGATAACTCCTTCAAAGCATAAAGCAGATCATTATGAAGCATCTGTTAAATTAAAACCCAAACAGCTCTTTGCAAGAATTGAAGAGTTGAAGAAAAAGAATGAAGCCACTTTTTCACAATTACTTTTCGAAAATTATCCTGATAAATTGGTGGAAGATGTAGTGGAAATGGGAAGGCTAGCTGCAAGAGGATATAAAATATACGATGCATCCAAAGCAAGACAACATATGGAGCCAGCCCGAAGTGTGGTAGATCTGCATATCGAAAAATTGACAGACGACTGGAAGCATCTAAGCAACTTTGATATTTTAAGTACACAGTTAAAAGCTTTTGAAAAATATTATCAATTATCTGTTTTACATCATCAGCCTTCATTAACTGTTATACATGGAGTAGGAGAAGGAGTGCTGCGGGATGAGATACATGAAAAACTTAGATTGAAAAGAGAAGTGAAATCATTTGTAAACCAGTTTCATCCAAGTTTTGGATATGGTGCTACGGAGATATTTTTTCAGTATTAAAAAAAGTAAAATTCTAAATTGAATTGTTTGTTTTTGAAATCTATTTTTTCTTTGAGAAAGAATCAATAAATTTTAAAATAATGCTTAGAATAATTGAAAGAAGATGTAAAATAGCCAGCCAGATTGTTATGATTGTGCCATAGAAACCAATAAAGCCGATTAGTTGAAAACCCAAAGAATCTTGGTTGCCTAAAAAAGCTATTACTATTGCAATTAAAGAGACAATAAAACTATTTGTCATCAACTTCAATAGAAATCCAGAAACTTTTGTCATTCCTTTTTTATTAGATTTTTAAAATTACAACCTATTCTAATCATAAATGGTTTTTACAAATTGCTGAAAAGAATTACTGAACGTACAAGAGTGCGTCGCAACAGACGATGATAGTAGTAATGTCGCTGGCTACATAAATTGTATATTTGCCTTCGCTTCTTTGAAATTTTTGCTACAAGCCAGGCTATCGCTTCTTATTTATTTAGGAGGAGGAAAGTCCGGACAGCACAGAGCAATGCACCGGTGAATAGCCGGGTCTTGAGAAATCAGGAACAGATAGTGCCACAGAAAATAACTACCCTCCTTCGCCAAGGCTACGGAGGGCAAGGGTGAAAACGTAGGGTAAGAGCCTACGGCTTTTGATGGTAACATCATTTGCGGGTAAACCTTGCATGCTGAAATGCCACATATACCATCGCCTGAGAACGGCTCGTTCGATGATGGAGGGTAGGCAGCTTGATTCCGATTGGTAACTTTCGGAACAGATAAATGATAGCCCACGACAGAATCCGGCTTACGGCTTGTAGCTTTTTTTAAACAATTAATTATGCGGAGTTTATTATTAATACTGTCAATTATTTTTTTAGTAGTCGCCTGTAAAAGCAAATCGGGAAAAAAAGAAGAGGAGCCTATAGTTCCAACTATTAGTGCGGCCGATTCTTTATTACTAAAGCAGCAAAAGGACTCCACACTTTTAAGTCTTACAAAAGATGTGCTGACAGTAATTAAAAATAAAAAATACGATTCTCTTGCTTTATTTATTCATCCCGATGAAGGAGTACGATTTTCTCCCAATGCATATATTGATACTGCTGTTGATAAAATTTTTACAATAGAGATATTTAAAAAAGATGCAACAGCAAAAAAGCACCAAAAATTTACCTGGGGTGAATATGATGGTTCCGGTGACCCGATCAACCTGACAATTGACGAATATTTCAAGAGGTTTGTTTACGATGTTGATTTTCTTACACCGGAGACTCGTAAAGTGAATGAATTTATTGGTGGAAGTAATTCACAAAACAACCTGCTGGCAGTTTACGATAGTTGTGATTTTACGGAAAGCCATTTTTCCCGGTTCGATAAAAAATTTGATGGAATGGACTGGCGAAGTATCCGGCTTGTTTTTAAAATTAAAGATGGAAAATATTTTTTAGTTGGTGTTATTCATGATGAATGGACTATTTAATAAATGCATTCCCTATATATCCTCCCAGTTCCATCAACCATGCAATGCCAAGGTGAACAATCAATCCGCCTAAGATTGACCTGGTATGATAAACAACAATACCCAAAAGTATTCCTCCAAAATAAGAACTGATACATTCACCCATTGGCTTTCCAAAATGTATGGCGCAATAAAAACAAGCCATTGGCAATATTGCATCTTTGCCAGCCCATTTTATAAAAGCAAGGATTAAAAATCCACGGAAGAATAATTCTATAGTGATGAAATCTGTACCATAAGAAATTTCAAATAATAATTTATGCCACCACTGCATACCCGGTTCATCATAAATACTGGCAATGGTTTTTAGTTTTGGATATACGGCTAAAAAATCTTGTTGTGTAGAAGCTGCTGCAATCAATGGCATCATTATTAATAACATCAGCAGATATGGCCTCCAGTTCATTTCCTTTGTCTTCAATCCATAAAAAGGTTGCTCTTTATCAAAGACTTTCCATATAATAAATAATGCGCCACCAATAATAAGTACCAGCAAAGGCCAGTAAACAATATGGTTCCAATAATTATTCCAGTTAAGATTTGGAGAGAAGTTGAAATGAAAATCTACGCTAGATTTAAAAGAAAATATAGCCGGAGCCAGCAAGACTAAGAAGATGAATGCAGGGTTTGAAGTGTATTTTCTTTTTGCAATTAATCGGTAAAGCAAATAAGGAACTGAAAAAGCTAAAAGGAATAATGCGTATCGACTAATAAAGCTAAAAGCAAATGAATGCTGCTTCTTTATATAACTGTCTGCATCAAAATGGTAATTCAGAAATATTAAAATGGCCGTAAAAACGGACACAGCCAACAATACTTTCTTGTCAACTGCTGAAAAATATTCCCTGATTTGCTGGATTATAGCCTTCATTTCAGGCGGAAAATAAAATATTTTGCTGGTCTTTAAACTTTCTTGCGGTTGAGAGTTCCAATGTTTCGTTAAATGATTTAAACAAACCAAAAAAGTATAACCATGAAAACTCTCAAACTTAACCGGATTACACTTGCTGCCTTTGCAGTATTGTTCTCACTTTTTATTACTTCCTGTCAGAAGGAAGCCAGTTTATCAAGTCCCGAAGAAACAGTTAACGAAGAAGAAGCTGCCACTCTTTCTGATGAAAGTTCAGTGGCTGAAGCCAGCTTTGATGATGCTGACGACATCGCTTTTACCGCCGCCGATGAAGAAGGCAATGCAGGTGGCTTTGGCGTAGAAGGTCGTTCTGCTGGAGGAGATCAGGGCCGTATTTTTCTTCCGAATTTCTTTGAGCTAAGAGAAAGAATTGGTGACTGTGCTACGATTACTGTAACACCCAACGACAGTACCTATCCAAAAAGAGTTGTTATTGATTTTGGCGACAGTTGCCTTGGGCGAGATGGCAAAGTAAGAAGCGGAAAGCTTGTTCTTGACTTTACAGGACCTATCCGCAGACCAGGTTCTATTGTTACACTTGAATTTGTTCGCTATCATGTAAACCGTGTACATATTGAAGGAAGAAAGATTTTCAAAAACCTTTCTGAGCCGCCTGTACATAAATGGAGTATTGCGATAGACGATGGAAAAGTAACTTTCCCAAGTGGCAGAGGTTATAGATATGAAGGTATTAAAACTGTAACACAGATTGGCGGAATACTTACGGCAAGAGTTTGGGATGATGTTTACAAAATGACAACTCGTTCTTCTACAAGATTTAATAATAGCTGGACAGTAAATATCACTACAGAAGATCCTCTAATTAAGAAAGTAGCTTGTCGTTGGATTAGCGAAGGTACTTTGAAAATAAGAATCAACGACAGAGTATTGAAACTTGATTTTGGATTCCCTAATAATGGTAACTGCGATAACAAAGCATTACTTAGTTGGAATAATGGCAACAGCCAGCGAATTGTAATCCTCCCTTAATCATACACTAAATAAATATAAAAGTCCTTCCTGATTACGGAAGGACTTTTATATTTATTGCAATTAGATAATGGTCTTTTTATTTATTTTCTTTTGCAGAAATTCTATTCAATATGATAGCTGACGAGTGTTAGGATTTGCTCAGTCTTAATTATTGGAACACCTAATTTAGCTTTCTCTCTTTTGTACTTTAATACGCCGATACCTGGTTTAAAGAAAACCTGATCTTTACGATAGTTACGGGCATTTTTTTCAAAATAGAGATAATTATTGTATGTGCCTGCAGGTGTTGTCATCTCTGATTCTATTTTTAATGAACGACCAATTGCTGCGGCATCCTCAAAACTTGTAATATATCTAATAGAGTCGCCCTCAAATAGGCTATAACCTTTTTTTGCTTCTACTATTCCGGGAGCATATAAGCGATCTTCAAGACCAAAAAAAGATGAATCGTTTGCAAATAATGTTTCTGGTAACCCTATATACATATTGCTTTTCCACCAAACCAGCTTATCAGGAAGCGACATTAAGTTTGAAATAAACCGCAATGTATCAAACTGAACTTTCTGAAATACCCCATCATTAAAGAGTGAGTCTTCATACACCCAATAATTTTTGCTGCTTAAAGAGATAAAACCACAATGCTTAGAAGTGTAGTTATAATTGATTACAGAATCTGAAGAATAGGAACGGCCAGCCGGATTAGCGGTCTGTAGCTCACATGGCTCAGATTTTTGTTCAACATCAACAAAGATGTCTTTTCTACAGGATGCAAATAATATGCATCCTATTACAAGAGGTAGAAATATTTTTTTCAAAAGAATCCGTTTTTAGTCCAAAAGGATTGACAAAATAGAGAGTAGTTTTCATATCTCATAACTTTACTAAGGAAATTTACGATAAGTGATATACCGTAATTTGTGCAATTGATTGAATTTAAACAGGAATCGCCTTGTTATTTGCAATAAAAAAAGTCTGAAGAAATTTTCAGACTTTTTAATAAAATGATTAATTCCTTTATATAATAGCTATTATTTAAACGTTTTTTCAAAGAAATCTTTCATGTCATTCCAAGATGCAGTATCTGCTGCCGCATTATATTTAATCGGAATCTTGAATTTTTCTCCACTTGCTGTTGCATCGGGATTGGTAAAAGCATGGGTGGCATCCTTATAAGATTTAAATTGATAAGGAATTTTTGCACTGTCCATCATAGCTTTAAACTGCACAACTTGGCTTTCCGGTACAAAACTATCAGCCTCACCATGGCAAATAAGGATTTGAGCGTTTGTTAGGCCAATAGATGCAGGATAGGTTTCCAACCCTCCATGAAAGCTTACGACTCCCTTTAATGGTAAACCATAAAGTGCAAGGTTTAGCACTTGGGTGCCTCCAAAGCAATAGCCAATTGCTGCAACTTTTGTTGAATCCATTTGCGGATATTTTTTTAACAAGTTTTCGGCAGCAACAAAACGGGTTACACATTTTGAATTGTTTTCATAAAATGGTGTTGCTAATTCCTGTGCTGTAGCAGGATTATCAGCTTGCTTTCCTCCGCCGTATAAGTCTATGGCCATAGCGATGTATCCAAGTTTTGCAAGTTCTCTAGCTCTCATCTTTGTATAATCACTTAGGCCCCACCATTCATGTATTATAAAAACTGCAGGTCGGGCACCTTTAATATTCTCATCATATACAACAAACCCATTCATGCTTAACCCATCATCCTCATATATAACATTTTCTTCTTTTAATATTGGCGCTGTCATTTCGACCTCCTTTTTTTTGTCTTCATTTTTGCAAGACATAAGTACAATAGCTGATGTGAAAATTGTAAGTAATAGTGATTTAAATGATTTCATTGTTGAAGTTTTTGTAGTCATTGCGTTAAACAATAAAGTTCCGGAAAAGTTTTAACATACAACAGTTGGGATTGATACTGTTACAATAAGAAGGCAAATTAGTTATATCGGCCCATATAGATTACCTTCCTCACCAACATCTTTTTATTTATACACTTTTACAGCTCTTTTAATGCTAATAATATTATTGTTTTTTGTTTGCCACTGGTATCTGGCGATTTTTTCTCAAACTTTTCTCCAACACCGTTATGCATCTCATGCTGCTTTCAGCATGAATAAATTCTGGGAACGTTTTTTCTATCTTATTGCTTACATCGGGCAGGGTTCTTCGTATGTAAGTCCAAGGGTGTATGCGATTATGCATCGTATGCATCATGCCTATACAGATACAGAAAAGGATCCGCATTCACCTTTGTTTGATGACAACCTTTTTGCCATGATGTGGCGAAGTCGGAATTTTACTTCCGGAGTATTCAATAATAAAATAGAGATAGAAGAGAGATTTTTAAAAAATCTTCCTGACTGGCCGGCATTGGACAGGATTGCTCATAACTGGATGTCAAGAGTTGGATGGATTATATTTTATATTACTTTCTATATCATTTTTGCTCCATCAGCTTGGTGGTATTTATTGATACCAATACATATTGTAATGCTTCCGCTACACGGAGCGGTTATTAACTGGTATGCACATAAATATGGTGCTGTAAATTTTAAAATGGATAATACTTCTAAGAATTTATATCCCATGGATATTTTCTTAATGGGGGAAGCTTATCATAACAATCATCACAAAACACCATCAGCAATTAATTTTGGAAGAAGGTGGTATGAGTTTGATCCTACTTATCCAATAATACGGTTCTTAAGCCTTGTTAAGGTTATTAAAGTGAATAAGATAAACAGAAATAGCAATGTAGAACTGGAATAATTTTTTGTTTGAATATTTCTTCAGAAGGCACTAGAAATTTTCTATGTGCCTTCTGTGTTTTTAGGAACTGTTTTTCGCAAATCAAGAATGATCCATAATACTACAAAGCTGAGTATAGCGGCAAAAAAGCACCAGACGGAAATTACAAATCCGGTATAAAAAATAACTGCGAATAGATAAGATGTAAGGAAGACTACACCCAGCCATTTCATCTTTTTTATGGTTGATATAAATGGAGTAACGATTGTAGCAGCTATATAAAGTACACTAAATGCAACGATCAAGTTCTTTACAAGAGTTGGAATGGCAAACTCATAATGGAGATGGTCTCTTAATGATGCGGTAGCAGCATCAGGACAGTTTAAACAAAATGGGGTAACTGCTTTTACAGGATAGCTAAAGAGTATAAAGCAAACGCCTATTGCAACAAATGCTCCAATCCATGCAAAAACTTTTGTAAGTCTCTTTCTCTTTTCGTCCGTTTCCAATTTATGTATTGTAAAAGGAATCCAGAATGGCCATACAGCCATGGCAAATACCAGAAATGTATATGTAAGGAATGGTAACCAGTTTGACATATCAGTATTCCTTAGGGATATCCACAACAGTCCTTCAGTCAATTGTTGTATCGAAAACAGCAACGGAATTGTTCCAAAAAGCTTTTGTGGTTTTGTTTTGGCTTTTGAAAGGGAAACGACACCAATTACTCCTAAAACTGCACTTGCTCCAAAACTTGCTGTAGCTGAAAAACACATTAGCTAATTCTTTTTTTTGAACAGGTAAGATAGGAGATGTTTTTTAGAATCCGTATATACTTTTGCCAATTTGATGTTCAATTTTGATAAGAGGCAATACTTTTTTTCAGGAAAAGCTTATTTTCATTCCTATGAAAAAGAGTCTATTATTTTTTATTCTATTTGTTTCACTCGAATCTTTATCGCAATCCACTCAGAAAATGGATTTTGAAAACTATAATCCTCCTTCCACATTAGTGGTTCCAGGAAAAGTTTTTACAAAAGCAAAATATCCATTCATTGATGTGCACAATCATCAGTTTCAAATGCCGACGATGGATCTTGGCAAATTGATTACTGAAATGGATAAGATGAATATGAAAGTGATGGTAAACCTGAGCGGACAAAGTGGCGAATCAATTACGAAATCTGTCGCCAACATAAAAGGGAACTTTCCAAAACGCTTTATCGTTTTTGCAAACATTGATTTTAAGAATGTTGGAGAAGCTGGATGGAGTGAAAAGGCAGCTAAACAATTAGAAGAAGATGTAAAGAACGGTGCAAATGGATTGAAGATTTATAAGAGCCTTGGTTTTTCTGTGAATGATGTAAATGGTAAAAGAGTAACTGTCGATGATCCAAGATTGGATGCCATTTGGAAGAAAGCCGGGGATTTGAAAATTCCGGTATTAATTCATACTGCAGACCCAAAGCCATTCTGGCAACCAATGGATTCTACCAATGAACGTTGGCTGGAACTGGCAACACATCCACGCAGAAAAAGAGGAGATGATGATCCGGCTCCATTTGATACATTAATTGCTGAGCAACATAGAATGTTTCAAAAACATCCAAAGACAATTTTTATTGCCGCACATTTTGGCTGGTATCCGAATGATCTTGGTAAACTTGGACAATTACTGGATGCAATGCCAAATGTTGTAGTAGAGTTTGGTGCGATCATAGCAGAATTAGGTAGACAACCCCGAATGGCCAATCATTTTTTTACAAAATATCAAGACAGGATATTATTTGGGAAAGATAGTTGGGTGCCAGATGAATATCCGACGTATTTCAGAGTGTTGGAATCAACAGATGAATATTTTCCTTATCATAAAAAATATCATGCTTTTTGGTCAATGTATGGAATGGGTTTGTCAGATGAAATCTTGAAAAAAATTTATTACAAAAATGCTTTAAGGATTATCCCTAATATTGATAAAAGCCAATTTCCTGAATAATTCATAGTTTTCGAAATTTTTATATCGAATGGATACAAGTTTAAATAAATATATAAGCGAAACTGGTTTTTGCTCACGAAGAGAAGCCGATAAATATATTGATCAGTTAAGAGTTACAATAAATGGGATTGAAGCAACAAAAGGGAATAGAGTAAGACCTGGAGATGTTGTTTTAGTAGATGGCGAACGAATAAAAAAGAAAGTTGCTGCTATTTATATTGCTTTAAATAAACCCAAAGGAATAACATGTACAACTGATTTAAAGGACAAAACAAATATTATTCATTTTATAAATTATAAATCGAGAATATTTCCCATTGGTAGGTTAGATAAAAGAAGCGAAGGACTTATTTTTCTTACAAACGATGGTGATATTGTAAATAAAATATTGAGAGCTGGCAATCAGCATGAAAAAGAATATATAGTATCGGTTGACAATCCAGTAACAAATGAGTTTGTTGAAAAAATGAAGAATGGAGTACGAATACAGGGCGGCGTAACAAAAAACTGTTTTGTTAAACAAATTGGGCCAAAACTGTTTAAAATTGTGTTGACCCAAGGATTAAATCGGCAAATAAGAAGAATGTGCGAAGCTTTAGGCTATAATGTAGTGAGTCTGAAAAGAACCAGGATTATGAATATGACTCTTGGCAATCTGCCACTTGGCAAATGGAGGTTCTTTACTCCTGATGAGATTGAGACTATCAATCTGATGCTAAAAAATTCAAGCAAAACTGCAGATGGGGCTGAGGGCATGGACGAATGATTTTAAAGGTGTTTTAGTATTTCGCAATTTGGCAAAAATTTGACTGGCTTTAATTGGCCGATTACAAAAATGAAATATGCATTATTTCTGATATTAATAAACCTGAGTTTTCAGAACAATAATTAACTATAGAAAACATAAAGATTAAACATCCTTCCGTTTTTTATCACTTAGGTTGTAAATTGCAACCGAAATTATTTTGAATGTATTATTTAGTTTTTGGGGTTCTTTATCTTTTTTCTTTACTTCCGATCCGGCTTCTTTATTTCTTTTCTGATCTTGTTGCTTTGCTGCTATATTATGTTTTTCAATATAGAAAAGAAGTCGTCATGGCTAACCTTTTGCAGGCTTTTCCTGATAAATCCGAGGAGGAGAGGATTGTAATCGCCAAAAAATTTTATCGAAATTTCATTGACAATTGGATTGAGACAATCAAATTGCTTTCAATAAGTAAACGTACAATGAATAAAAGAGTTACTGGTAATTTTGAAATATTTCATCAATTGTATGGTAGTGGCAAATCGGTACAATTAAATCTTGGACATTTTTTTAATTGGGAAATAATGACATTGCATGCGGGCATTAATCAACCGTACACTTTTTTGACGGTTTACTTGCCGCAGAGTAGCATAATAATGAACCGATTAATTCTTTATATACGAGGTCGATGGGGAAACCCCTTGTTGCCAAGTTCGGATATGATCAGGTCAATTATTCCCTGGCGAAAAAAGCAATACTTGATTGCACTGGGTGCAGATCAGAGTCCGGCATTACCAGAAAATGCTTACTGGTTATATTTTTTGAATAAACCTACTGGGTTCTTAAAGGGTTCTGAAAAATTTGCAAAGGGGCAAAAGATCCCTGTTGTTATGATGACCACCACCCGAACGAAAAGAGGCCATTACCATTTTGAGTATTTTCTACTGTGCGAAGACCCTACAGTAATCCCAGAAGGAGAATTGATAAGACAGTACGTTTACCATCTTGAAAAAAATATTCAGCTTCAACCAGAACTTTATTTATGGAGTCATAAAAGATGGAAGCATTCCTGGAAAGAAGAATATAAAGAACTCTGGGTAGATAATACAGCTATGCCAACATTATAATTGCACAATGCTATAGAGGTAATTGCTAATCTTTGATTGTAGCAACTGCAATTACTAGAGATATATTTTCTAATTTTACAAGGATGAGAAGATATTTTACTTTCCTTGTTTTTATTGTAATCTCTTCAGCTACTTATTGTCAGGATTATAAAAAACAAATAGAAGGACTGGATACGGCCTATGCTCAAGGCGATTATCCTCTTGCCAAAAAAATAATTGATAAGATTTACCCAACAGCAGCAACGGTTATCAAAGATGATACAGTATTAGTAGAATTTTTGAGTACCTGCGGATCTGTTTATTTTCAAACCAGTGAGTATAAAAAGGCTGGTGAATACTTTAAAGAAGCTTCGTTGAAGGCATTGCAAAAGTTGGGAGATAAGGATTATCGTTATTCATTGGCCAATTTTAATCTGGCAGCTTGTTATAAACAAGAAGGCCGCTATCCGGAAGCAGAGCCTCTTTTTCTCCAATCTTTGCCGGTGTTAGCAGAAGCTTTTGGACAAAGCACTATTGAATATACCCGCTGTTTTTATACGCTGGCTTCGCTTTACATCGAGATGGCAAAATTTGCAGAAGCGGAAAGTATGTGTGCTGTTGCTGTAAATGTTTACAAAGTAGTTTTAGGGGAAACCAGTGATGATTATCTGGGTGCATTAGGATCAATGGGTGTTATATACCAGGGATTGGGTAAATATGAAAAAGCAGAAGAGATTTTTTTGGCATTGAAAGCATATCATTCCTTGTTGCAACCGCCTCACAAGGCAACGTTGCAGATACTCGAAAATAACCTTGGCGAGTTGTACCGCCACATGGGTGATTATGAAAAAGCACAGTCCTATCTTATCAGTGCTGTTACATTGGCTGGCGAAGGTGCTGATGAAACGGCAAGCTCATTAAATAACCTTGCACTGGTGCAAAAAGCAATGGGTAATTATGCAGGAGCAGAACAATCCTATAAAAAAGCGATTGCTGTTTATATTAAACTTGGCAAAACAAATCATCCTGATTATACAAATCCAATTAATAATCTTGGCGAACTATACCGTACGATGGGAAGGTTTCAGGAAGCAGTATATGCGTTTGAAGAAGTAATTGAGTTGAGAAAAAAAATCCTGGGTACAGACCATCCTAATTATGCGAATGCGGTTAATAATCTTGCTTTGGTGGAATCTTCTGTTGGCATGTATGCAGAAGCAGAAAAGCATTTGCTGGAATGCAAAGCTATCTATAAAAAAATATTGGGAGAGAAGCATCGGTTCTATGCCAATGTTCTGAACAATCTTGCTTCTTTGTATAATTTGCAGGGTAAGTTGAAACTGGCGGAAGAAACCTACAAAGAATGTTTACAATTATACAAAGAAACATATGGCGAAACAAGTGATAAGTATGGGCTTTATCTTGGTGGTTTAGCAGCTACATATCGTTTGATGAAAAGATATGATGATGCGATTGCTCTCACTTTACAGTCGCTGGCAATCCTTAAAAATAAACTTGGTGAAAATCACTATGATTATATTGAAACAGAATATCATCTTGCCGAAACTTATAGAGAAGCAGGTAAATATCCGGAAACAGAAAAGCATTATTTGAATTCCCTGAAAGGTTATTTGTTGCTTGTCGAGAAATATTTTCCCTATCTAAGTGAAAGTGATAAGACTGCTTTTTATTTTGGGGTTGCTGCTGTTTTTGAAACATTCAACTCTTTTGTTATTGAGATGGAATTGGATTTCCCTGCAAAGAATAGCGATGCATTAGTAGCAAGAATGTACAATAACCAGGTCGCATTAAAATCATTATTGTTAAAAGAATCCGGAAATATCCGGGCAAAGATTACAGCATCCGATAATGCTGACTTAAAGAAAGATTACCAGCAATGGCTGGAGAAAAGAGAGAACATTGTGCAGCATTACAGACTTAGTTCAGAAGAAGCTGAAACTAAAGAATTCAACATACCTACATTGGAATTGCAGGCAAATGAACTGGAGCAGCGCATTGCTATTGCATTAAAAACTAATCTTAAGAAAGAAGCTGCTAAAACTGTAACATGGACTGATATACAAACTGGATTAAAAGATGGTGAATATGCTGTAGAAATTATCCGCACAGAATTTTATACCAAAGCAAGATGGACCGATACTATTTATTATACGGCATTAATAATAGATAAGGATTGCAAAGTTCCAAAGCTTGTACTGTTTAATAATGGAAAGAATCTTGAAACAAATAATATCGCTACTTATCGCAGAGCAATTAAAACAAAAACGGAAGACAATGTTTCTTATAATACATTTTGGAGGCCACTAAAAGAACAGTTGACAAATGCAAGCAAGATTTATTTCTCTTCTGACGGCGTTTACCAGCAGTTGAATCTTAATACACTGAGAAATACTGAAACAAAAAAATACATATTGGATGAAGCTGAAATACAATTAGTTTCTAATACAAAAGATATTCTACAAGAACATTCAACAGTTGTTTCAAAGAAAGCAAACATATTTTCTTATCCTGATTATGGTGTTAAAACTTCTGATGAGAATCCGTCAGAAACAAGGTTTCCCGGCTTTCCGGAATTAAAAGAACTGCCCGGTACAAAAGCTGAAGCAGATTCTATTAAAAGAATAATGTCAACACAAAATTGGATTATAGAGGAATTTCTACGAAAGAATGCAACAGAAGATGCCATAAAAAAAATAAACAATCCTCAAGTATTGCATATTGCAACGCATGGTTTTTTTCTGAATGATGTGAAAGGGAACACTGAAAAGGTAATGGGTATTCAAAGCGAAGTGGTTAAACAAAATCCTTTGCTTCGTTCCGGTGTGATACTGGCGGGTGCGGCTGCCATTGCCAGAGATTCATTATCATCTACAGCAAAAGAAGATGGCATTCTTACTGCATACGAAGCAATTGGACTTAATCTTACAAATACCGATCTTGTTGTTTTATCGGCTTGCGAAACCGGCCTCGGCGAATTGCTGAACGGACAAGGTGTCTATGGTTTGCAACGGGCATTTCTTATTGCAGGAGCAAAATCAGTCATTATGAGTTTGTGGGTGATAGATGATTTTGCCACACAGGAATTGATGGCAAATTTTTATAGAGAATGGTTGAAAGATCCTACATCAGCAAACAAACACAAGGCTTTTAGAAATGCACAGTTAAAGCTTAAAGAAAAATACGACAAGCCTTATTATTGGGGCGCATTTGTAATAGTTGGTGATTAATGAGCAAGTTGCTTTGCGTCCACTACTTCAATTTCAAATACTAAAATACTATTTGGAGGTATTTTAGCAGACCTTGTCCGGATAGAATATGCTATGTCTGATGGAATTACTAATTTGATTTTTCCTCCCACTTTAGATAAAGGAATACCGATTTGCCATCCTTTGATCAATCTATTTAAAGGGAAAGAAATAGGCTTATCTTTTGTTTGATCAAATATTGAATTGTCAGAAAATAAATATCCTTTATAAAAAACGGTAACGGTATCTGTCAATAAAACCTGGCGGCCTGTTCCTTCTTTTATGATAGAGTAATAAACTCCTTGTTCGTTATTTGTTGCATCTGTTTTGCCTGAGGCAATTGCGTCGTTGATGATCTTAATATCAGTTTGTCGTTGTGATACACTATCTATATGGCTCATTAAATTAATAACAGGTGCAGGTTGATTATCTTCTTTCAGATTTTTCCATGAACCATTTTGCCGTTGGCACCAGGCAGAACTAATATCAATTGCAAGTCCGCCCTTTCTTTTAGCAATATTAATGATTCCAGGTTGCTGAATAGTATTCCATCTACCAGTGATTTTACTAGTGCCAATATGTTTCCATTTGTTTTCCTGAGGTAGCCAGACATATCCGGAATAAAGAGAAAAATTATCAATGGAGTCTGTTGCTAACGAAATCAATAGTTTATATGACTCATTAAGTTTCCAATTGTATTTACAACTTATTTCACCTCTTTTGCTAATATCAACCTCTTTGCCAGTTGAAATTACAGATGCTGACTTTGGATACTTAAATACAATTTTTTTTTCCTGTTTATCAGTTTGAAGGAAAAGTTTTACGACATCGGTTTGAATACCTGTATAGTATTTCTTATCTCCATTAACACCTATTACTTTAACTTCTATAAAGATTTGTACAGCCTTTACACTATCAGGTGGATTGTAGTTGATAGGAGTAAACTTTGATCCAGCCTGGGCCAATTGATGAAGTATCAATAAAGTACTTAAAAGAAAGAGATTCCGCATGAATGATATTTGTATAAATCTACAACTTCTGACAAAATGATGAATAGAATTACGGAACGATCAACGGAGCGTCGCAACGTCAGCTGATAGTAGTACAAAAGCTGGTTACAAAATCCTCATTCATTTCCTTTAACTTCGCCGCATGACAATCGAAAAATTGAATGATATGCGGTCCCGCATTGCCGGGGTAAGGAGGTTTCTTTGACGTCGAAAACCGACGATATAAAATCAATGAAGACAAGCAGCTTTCGTTAAGTTCCGGTTTCTGGGACGACAACAAAAGGGCTACCGAAATTCTTAAAAACATTAAGCTGAATGAGTATTGGGTGAATCTCTATGAAGATGCAGAAGCGTCTGTAGAAGATTTTGCTGTACTATTTGAATTCTGGAAATCAGGTGATGCTACAGAAGAAGAAACGCAGTCTGCTTATGATCTTTCTTTGGAGAAACTGGATGATGCAGAATTTAAAGCCACACTCAACGAACCGGAAGATGAGTTGCCCGGTATATTACAAATAAATTCAGGTGCTGGTGGAACGGAAAGTCAGGATTGGGCAGAAATGCTTGCCCGAATGTATAGAATGTATGGCGAAAAGCAAGGCTGGAAAGTCACCGAACTCGACTGGCAATGGGGCGATGGTGCCGGAATAAAAACCTGTACATTACAATTCGACGGGCCATTTGCTTATGGGTTTCTAAAAGCAGAAAGTGGTGTGCACCGTTTAGTTCGTATTTCACCATTCGACAGTAATGCCCGACGACATACTTCATTTGTATCTGTGTATGCTTATCCTTTAGTGGATGATACAATTGAGATTGAAATAAAACCGGCTGATGTAAAAATGGAAACATCAAGAAGTGGTGGAGCAGGCGGACAGAATGTAAATAAGGTAGAAACAAAAGTACAGTTGACGCATTTACCTACGGGTATTGTAGTGGTTTGTCAGCAGGACAGAAGCCAGCTTGGTAACAGAGAACTTGCAATGCAAATGCTTCGCAGTCGATTATACGAATTGGAATTACAAAAAAGAAATGCGGCTAAAGATGCTACCAATGCAAAAAAGAAAAAAATAGAGTGGGGAAGCCAGATAAGAAGCTATGTTTTTCATCCATATAAAATGATAAAAGACCATCGTACTGATTTTGAAGTTGGTAATATTGGACCAGTGATGGATGGTGAGTTGGATGGTTTTATTAAGGCGTATCTTATGTCGGAAAAAGAAACTGAGAATTGATTTGGCAATTTGGTGATTAGCTGATTTGGTGATGATACAACCGGGAGTCCTTTAAATTGATGTCATGCAAGGGAATAAGGAAAAGAATTTAATTGTTGAACTTACTTTCGAATTTGCATTGAAAATTATTAAGTACACAGAACTGTTGGAAAAGGACAGAAAGTTTGTTTTGGCTACCCAACTTTTAAAGTCAGGTACAAGTATAGGAGCAAACGTTAGGGAAGCACAAAATGCAGAAAGTAAGCCTGATTTTATTCATAAAATGAAAATTGCTGCTAAAGAAGCAGATGAAACGGAATATTGGTTATTACTTTGTGATAAGACACAAGGTTATCCGGATTGCAAAGAATTGTTGAATGATTGTTTGTCAATCGTCAAAGTTTTATCTAAAATAATTGCATCGTCGAAAAACAAGATTAATTAACTAATCATCAAATTACCAAATCTTCAAATTGTTATATTATGTCTATTGGAACTTTCTCTTACCCAATGCCAGTAAACGAGCCTGTTCTTTCTTATGCACCTAACAGTGCTGAAAAGAAAAAATTAAAGGAAGTATTGAAAGAATTGAAAAGCTCAGAAGTGGATGTGCCGATGTTTATTGGTAGTAAAGAAGTGAGAACTGGGAAAAAAGTTTCAATGCATCCGCCGCATGAAACCAAGCATATATTGGGGTATTTTCATGCTGGAGAGGAAAAGCATGTGCAACAAGCTATAGAAGCAGCATTGGCTGCAAAAGAAAGCTGGGAAAACATGAGTTGGGAAAACCGTGCAGGCATCTTTTTAAAAGCGGCTGACCTGATGGCGACAAAGTATCGTCCCTACATGAATGGAACAACGATGCTTGGACAAAGCAAGAACGCATATCAGGCAGAAATTGATGCAGCTTGTGAGTTGATAGATTTTTTACGATTCAATGTTCATTTCCTTTCTGAAATATATAAGCAACAACCAATTAGTAGTCCAGGTTTCCATAACAGAATGGAGTATCGTCCACTGGAAGGATTTGTACTGGCAATAACACCTTTCAACTTTACTGCAATTGGCGGAAACCTTCCTGCATCTGCTGCCATGTGTGGTAATGTTGTTGTTTGGAAGCCTGCTAATACACAAGTGTATTCAGCGCAAATGACGATGCGTATTTTAAAAGAAGCAGGTTTGCCTGATGGGGTAATAAATCTTATATATGTTGATGGTCCAACGATTGGTAAAGTCTGTTTCAATCATAGAGATTTTGCAGGTGTACATTTTACCGGCTCTACTGGAGTTTTTAATAATATGTGGGAAACAATTGGTAAGAACATGGCCAATTATAAAACCTATCCAAGAATAGTAGGAGAAACTGGTGGAAAGGATTTTGTAATAGCTCATAAATCTGCTGATCCAGATGTAGTAGTTACAGCATTGTTGCGTGGCGCATTTGAATTCCAAGGGCAGAAATGTTCGGCTGCATCAAGAGCATACATTCCATCTAACATTGCGGAAGAAGTAAAGAAGAAATTGATTGCTGGTGTAAAGAGTTTCAAAATGGGAACAGTGGAAGACTTTACCAATTTTGTAAATGCGGTGATTGATGAAAAGAGTTTTAATAATATTAAGACATATATAGACAACGCAAAGAAAGATCCGAAAGCAGAAATTTGGGTTGGTGGAAAATGTGATAGCAAAGAAGGATGGTTTGTTCAGCCAACAGTCATTCAGGCAAAGACAGCGAAGTATGTAACGATGTGCGAAGAAATATTCGGTCCAGTATTGACAGTTTACATTTATCCGGCCAACAGCTTTGAAAAGACATTGGACTTGCTAGATTCAACTTCTCCTTATGCATTAACAGGCTCTGTTATTTCAAAAGATAGAGATGCTGTAGAACTAGCGACAAAAAAATTAAGAAATGCAGCCGGTAATTTTTATATTAACGATAAACCAACTGGTGCTGTAGTTGGCCAACAACCATTTGGTGGTGCAAGAGCCAGCGGAACAAATGATAAAGCAGGTTCGATATTAAATCTATATCGCTGGTTAAGTGCAAGAACGATAAAGGAAACTTTCAATCCGCCAACGGAATATGAATATCCTTTTATGGGAGAAAAATAGATTATTTATTTCTGCTTACTTGTCTTTGCAAGAATTAAGATACTTGTCAAACTCAAATAAATTTTTATAAACCGCTTTCATTTTTTTTAAATCAGAACAATTATAATAACCATTTTCAATAAGTTCTATCACAAGGTCAAAAGATTTTTTAAAGTCCCCTGTATATAAAAATTGATTAGCTAATTTTTCTTGTATTTGCGCTTTTTCATCACCAGAAAAAAGTTGTAATCCTGAAGTGAGCAATTGTTGAGCTTCATCATAATCACCCTGTTGACCAAGAAAATCTGCAAAATCGAGCACATAATTAAGATTTATTGAATCTAACTGAACAGCAGTTGAGAGACAATAATATACAGAGTCGCTGTCATATGTCTTTGTATCCCTGTAATAAAAAGAAAGAGTAAAATAATACTCAGAAGAGTCAAAATTGTT
>Ga0209170_1000205_pt1 | contig 28314 bp, 26 predicted proteins | sample KloWWTKNB14_bulk_FD_187178 | JGI IMG/M metagenome (GOLD analysis project Ga0209170, IMG submission 187178) | Active sludge microbial communities from Klosterneuburg, Austria, studying microevolution and ecology of nitrifiers - Klosterneuburg... | ecosystem: Engineered > WWTP > Aerobic digester >...
GGCCCGGTCCCGGAGGAGCGACCACGGGGGTCTGGAGCGCCCTCGACGCCGGAACGGGCCAGCTGATCTGGGAGACCAGGCCACCCCACGGTGGCGCCACCTCGGGCCCGGTGACCACCGCCAACGGTGTGGTCTTCGGCTGCTCCCTCGACCCCTCCGGGTGGATGTACGCCCTCGACGCCGCGACCGGCGAGGTGCTCTGGGAGTTCGAGAGCGGCGGCTCGTGCCTGTCCGGGGCCGCGATCTCCAACGGGTCGGTCTACTGGGGCACCGGGTACAGCAACTTCGGCTTCGGCACCGCGAAGAACCGGCTGTACGCGTTCGACCTCGGCTGAGGGCGACTGGGCACGACGGTGCGAACCGCTGCCGAGAAGGCGTCGAGCGTGGCGGCCGTGCGCGAGCACGTCTGGCCGCTCGTCGAGGCCGGTGAGGGACGGCCCACCGAGCCCCGCGTCAGCCGATGAGCGGGCCCTTGAACGACGGGTTGCCGCTGCCGTCATAGTCCTTCTTCTCCCGGCCACACCGTGAGCACAGGTCGAATCCGCCTCCCTTGCCGCTCTTCTCGCGGTTCACGTGGTGCACCCACTGGCGCAGACCCGCCAAGCACCGGACGTCGCGCATGTCATACCTCCCAGGTCATCGAGGGTGCTCCCATGGTCCGCGGCCGGCGGGTGGGAGGCAATGGCCTGATGGAGCCATCGCCCTCTCCAGCGGAGCCGGCGTCGGGCGCGCCACGGCATAGGTTGAAGGCATGAAGGCGATCACGATCCCCGAGTTCGGCGGCCCCGAGGCCCTGGTGCTCAGCGAGGTGCCCGACCCCGAGCCCGCCACCGGCGAGGTCCTGGTGCGGGTCGCCGCCGCCGGGGTCAACCGTGCCGACGTGCTGCAACGGCAGGGCCACTACCCCCCGCCGCCCGGCGAATCCGACGTGCCCGGGCTCGAGGTCAGCGGCACGATCGAGGCCCTGGGCGACGGGGTCGAGGGCTGGTCGGTCGGCGACGAGGTCTGTGCGCTGCTCTCGGGCGGGGGGTACGCCGAGCTGGTGCGCGTGCCCGCTGGTCAGCTGTTGCCGGTGCCGACCGGGGTCTCGCTCATCGAGGCGGCGGCGCTTCCCGAGGTCACGTGCACCGTGTGGTCCAACGTGTTCCTCACCGCCAACCTCCAGCCCGGCGAGACCCTGCTCGTGCACGGTGGCTCCTCGGGAATCGGGACGATGGCCATCCAGCTCGGTCGGGCGATCGGCGCCGTCGTGGCCGTGACGGCCGGGTCACCGGAGAAGCTGGCGGCCTGCGCCGACCTCGGCGCCGAGGTGCTCGTCAACTACCGCGAGGAGGACTTCGTCGACCGGGTGATGGCCGCGACGGACGGAGCGGGCGCCGACGTCGTCCTCGACAACATGGGGGCCAAGTACCTGGCCCGCAACGTCTCGGTGCTCGCCACGGGTGGCCGGCTCGTGGTCATCGGGATGCAGGGCGGCACTCGCGCAGAACTCGACCTCGGCGTGCTGCTGCGCAAGCGGGCCGCGGTCATCGCGACCTCGCTGCGGGCCAGGCCCCTCGGCGAGAAGGCCACGATCGTCGCGGCCGTGCGCGAGCACGTGTGGCCGCTCATCGAGGCAGGTGAGGTGCGCCCGGTGGTGATGTCGCGGCATCCACTCGCTGATGCCGCGGCCGCGCACCGCGAGCTCGAGGCGAGCGCCCACATCGGCAAGATCCTGCTGACCCCCTGACCTCTGTCGCGCAATCGCGCGAACTCGAGAGGAGGCAACACGCAGGGATGCCGCGGGCGGATCCACCCTGCGTGTTGCCTCCTCTCGACGTGCGCGGGTATGAGGATGCTGACGCGCGTGGGTGCGCGGATGGGGTAGACATCAGGGCATGAGCACCGTCGCCCTGGTCCTGACGGGCCTCGTGGCCCTGATCCACGTCTACATCGTGCTGCTCGAGATGCTCTGGTGGGACACCCCCCGCGGCCGTGCTGCCTTCGGCACGAGCCGCGAGCTCGCCTCTCAGACGAAGGTGCTCGCCGCCAACCAGGGCCTGTACAACGGGTTCCTCGTCGCGGGCCTGCTGCTGGCGATGGTGGGGCCGAGCGAGCACCGGTTCGCGTTCGCGGTGTTCAGCCTGGGCTGTGTGATCGTCGCCGGCCTGTACGGGGCCGCGACGGCCAGCCGCAAGATCCTGTTCGTGCAGACGGTGCCCGCAGCCCTGGCCCTTGCGGCGCAGTTCCTCGCCCGCTGACCACCACACCCCCGCACTGATTGCACTCCAGCCACCTCCCCCACTGCTCGACTTCGGGATGGGGCCGGCGTGTTGACGGGGGCGTGAATACTCGGTATACGTGTCCCACGGCGGGGTGCATACCGAGTATTCCGCGGCAGGGAGGGGGCGGCGATGTCCGTCAGATCTGGGCTCATGGCCTTGTTGTCCGAGGGGGAGAAGTACGGCGCTCAACTGCGCACCGAGTTCGAGGCACGCACCGGCGGCACCTGGCCGCTCAACGTCGGACAGGTCTACACCACGCTCGACCGACTCGTGCGCGATGGCCTCGTGGCACAGGCGAGTGAGCCGGATGCCGAGGGGCGCATCGCGTACCGACTCACCTCCACAGGCCGGCAGGTTCTCGACGCCTGGTGGACCACCCCGGTCGACCGCACCAACACTCCTCGCGACGAGCTGACGATCAAGCTCGCCCTCGCCGTGACCGCCCCCGGGGTCGACGTGCCCCGGGTTGTCCAGGCCCAGCGCACGGCCACGCTGCAGCACCTGCGAGACCTCACCCGCCTCAAGCGAGAGGCCCTCGGCAGTACGGAGGGGGCTGCCGAGGGCCCGAGGGCCGTGGAGGATCCCATCGCTTGGCTCCTCGTGCTGGAGAACCTGATCTTCGCGGCCGAGGGCGAGGCCCGATGGCTCGACCACGTCGAGACGGTCATCGCCCGACGGCGCCCTCGGCCTGAGTACGCCGATCCGCACAGGACGCCGGACCACCAGCACCCGGCCCACCCGCGCGGTGCCGACCCGGCATCCGACACCACGGCATCCGGCCCCACCCATCACCACGCCAGCGCGACTCACCACACGCACACCGGGGGAAACCAGTCATGAGCACACCACACGTCGTCCTCACGGACGTCACGCGCATCCACGGCGACCGGAACATGGCGGTCGTCGCGCTCGCCGGGGTCAGCCTCGACATCCACCTCGGCGAACTCGTCGCCGTCATGGGGCCGAGCGGTTCGGGCAAGTCGACCTTGCTCAACGTCGCGGGCGGCCTCGACCGACCGACGAGCGGGACCGTCACCATCGCCGGCGACCGGCTGACCGACCTCGCGCCGCGCGACCTCGCCAAGCTGCGGCGTCGGCGCATGGGCTTCATCTTCCAGGACTACAACCTCATCCCGAGCCTGACCGCGGCGGAGAACGTCGCCCTGCCGCTCGAGCTCGACGGCACCCGCGCCGGCCAAGCCAGGCGGCAGGCCCGCCGGACCCTCGACCTGATGAACCTGATGGAGCTCTCCGACCGCTTCCCCGACCAGATGTCCGGTGGGCAGCAACAGCGCGTCGCAATCGCACGGGCACTGGTCGGCAGCCGCCGCTTCGTGCTCGCCGACGAACCGACCGGAGCCCTCGACAGCCACACCGGCGAGGAGGTGCTGCGGGTGCTGCGCGAGCGGTGCGACGAGGGCGTGGCCGGCCTGCTCGTCACCCACGAGGCGCGGCACGCCGCCTGGGCCGATCGGGTCGTGTTCCTGCGGGACGGGGTCATCGTCGACAGCACCGGCCATCGCGAGACCCCGGAGGACCTGCTCGTCGCGGGCGAGGCAGCGCGATGACCACGCTGGCCCGCCCGGGGGGCGCTCCGAGCAGCGGCGCGGACGAGCACCCCGATGCGCCTCGCCACGCCGCCGAGGCACCTGCCGAGATCAGCCGGTTCGCCGCCTGGCGGGCAAGCTGGGCGGTTGCCCTGCGTATGGCCCGGCGCGACGTGCGCCGCCACAAGGGCCGTAGCGCCCTGATCATCGTCATGGTCACCGTGCCAACGGCCCTGCTGAGCCTGGTGCTGACTCTCGCCCTGACGTCCGACATCCGCGGCGCCGAGACCATCCCGATGCTCATGGGCAACGGGCAGGCGCTCATCGAAGGCCCGGACTCCAGCCGTGTCCTCCAGGGCCCAGATCCCGCCAGGGGGTTCGGCGGGTCCGAGGGTGCGGCGCGACCCATCCCCGGGTACGACCCGGAGAGATCCGGCGAGGAGAACTCCGAGGCCATCGCGGCACTCATCGGGGGAGCACCAGTCTCTGCCGTGCGGCACTTCGACGCCCGGCTGACCGTCGACGAGCGCCGTGTCCGCGTGAGCGCACTCGCGCTGGACGGTCGTGTCGGGCTCGGCGACAAGCTCGAGCTGGTCTCCGGGCGCTGGCCGGCGGGAGCCGACGAGGCACTCGTCACGGCATCCGGAGTCGACAGCGGCCTGCCCTCCACCGGGCAGCAGACGCTCTCCATCGCGGGGTCTGACCGCACGCTCGCGATCGTCGGCGTGGCCCGGGCAGCGAGCCTGTACGACACCGTGGGGCTCGTGACGGCTGTCGAGCCACCTGATCTGGAACAGTCCTACGGCGGGTGGATCGTGCGCGGCACGGACCCGGTGACCTGGGCGGATGTGCGCACCCTCAACGAATACGGCCTGCGCGTCTCGTCCGCATCCGTCCTTCGCGATCCGCCGGCGATCAGTGAGTTGCCAGCAGAGGTGCAGGAGTCGGCCTCCGGCGAGGACAGCCAGATGCGACTCATCGCCGGGATGGGTGGCGCGATGCTGCTCATCATCACCACCCTGCTCGTCGGGCCGGCATTCGCCGTCAGTGCCGCGCGCCAGCGCCGCACGTTGGCGCTCGCGGCGAGCAACGGCGCGACCACCGCAGTGCTGCGCCGAACCGTGCTGGCCTCTGCGCTCGTGCTCGGGGCCACGTCCGCCCTCGCCGGAACGGCTCTCGGGGTGGCCCTGACCCCGCTGCTCATCCGCGGCCTGAACCGCTGGGCCGACTACGGCGTCGACGCGCCGCTGGACATTCGATGGGTGCTGCTCGGTGGCATCGCCCTCTGCGCGGTTGTTAGCACCCTCATCGCGGCCCTCTTGCCCGCACGGCGACTCGGGCGCCTCGACATCGTCGGCGTCATGCGAGGTCAGGCGGTCTCGCCTCCCCCGAGCAAGGTGGTGCTCGCCGTCGGTGCCGTCCTGAGCGCCCTGGGCGCCCTGGTCATCCTCGGGTCCACGGGCGTCGCGGGCCTGCCGAGCGTGACCCGACTCCTCGGCATCCAGACCGGAGGCGACTACGCCGTCACCGTTGGCGCCGTCGTTCTCATCGTCGGGTCACTCTTCCTCGTACCGGTCGCGTTGGCAGGGATCGGTCGGCTCGGCTCGCACCTCCCGACCACGCTGCGGATAGCGGCCCGGGACCTCGCGCGCCATCGTTCGCGCAGCGCACCCTCGGTCGCGGCGGTCCTGGCGGCGGTCGCCGGACTGAGCTTTGGGCTTACTGGGCTCGCGAGCGACACCGAGGAAAGTCGGCGCACGTACATCCCGGTCACCCTTCCCGGCGAAGTGGTGGTGCGAGCATGGGCCGAACCGATCACCGCCGACGCCATTCGCGCCGCGGCACCGGGCCTGATCGTCACCGAGAACGTCGCAGCCGGCGCTGTGGACCCGATGAACGGTTTAGACGCCGTCCCGACCGAGCCCTACCGGCTCGAGTTCGTCTCCATCGTCCCGCCCGGGTGCACCGCAGCCCGCACCATCTCGGACCCCGAGTGGGACGCTGCCGAGAATGCGCGATACCTGGCTGCTGAGGAGGCTGGCACCACCGATTCCTTCGTGTTCGGCACTGCGCCCTGCTCGACTGGCGGAACAACATACGGCGGCACGGGCTCCACCTTGCTGCTCCCTGCCGAGGAGATCGTGCGACGCCTCGGCCTCGACGCCGCTCAGGCGGACGCCGTGCGCGCCGGAGCCGTCATCACCCGCGCCCTGTCACCCGCCACCGCGTCCGGCGACCAGGTGAGGGTGGCGCGGGGCACCTTCGTCATCGACCCCAACGCCACCGGGCCCACCGACCCACAGGTCGAGGTGCTCCAGGAGGCCAGCCTTCCCGCAATCCAACTGGCCGAGTCAGCGCAGACCGAGGGCAAGATGCTCGGTGCCAGCCTCATGCTGGCATCGGACTCCGTCGTGACCACCGGGTGGCCCTCTCGGCCCGAGAGCTTCACGGTGCGGGACGCGGCAGGTGCGCCCGTCACCCAGGAAGCGGTGGAGCGGTTGAGGGCGGCACTCGGCGACGGGTTCGAGGTCTCCGTGGAACGGGGGTTCACCCGCGACGACCGCATCGTGGTCGCTGCCCTGCTGGGGGTCTTCGCCCTGCTCATTCTCGTCATCACGCTCACCTCGACAGCTCTCACCGTCGCCGAGCAGCAAAGTGACCAGGCGACCTTGGCAGCGCTCGGGGCCACTCGGGGCACCCGGCGACTCATGGCCGGGGCCGCCGCTTTCCTGCTCGCCGCGGTCGGGTGCGTGCTCGGGGTCGCGGTCGGCCTCGTCCCGGGCATTGCGATCTCACGAGCGCTCACCAGCGCCGGGTGGGATCCCGTCAACGGTGTGCCCGAAGGACAGGAGACGATCCTCGTCATCCCGTGGCTCTCTCTGCTCATCGTGGGCGTGCTGGTACCGATGGTGGCGGGCGCGATCGCGTGGGCCGGCATCCGCAAGGCCCCGCAGATCACCCGCCGTTCCACCTGACCCCCTCCTCCGCGACTTATTGCGCTCCAGCCACCTGCGAAGCGGCCAACCGCGCGCGGCAGACCCGAACCCCCGTCGGAACTTTCTCGCCCGATGCCACCAGCTTCACCATGACACCACTTCATTAGTGGTGCGAACCTGAAGTTTCTGGCACCGGGCGAGAAAGTTCAGGCGGGGTGGCTGCGGACGCGAGCCGGTAGGATGGGCGGAGCACAGGGTCCTGGTGCGTCCTTGGAGGCGGGTTCGGCGCACACTCGTTTCGCCCTCCCCGGGCGCAGACCAGGAAGCCGCGCATGTCCCCCCTCGCCTCCTACCGGCGGCTGTTCAGCCTCGCCGGCCCGCTCTACGTCGCCATTGCCTTCATCGGCCGACTGCCCCTGGCCATGGCCCAGATGGGCACCCTGCTGCTCGTCGCCGGCACCACCGGCTCCTACGGCACCGGTGGCGCCGCCGCCGGTGCCCTGGCCGTGACCAACGCCATCGGTGCCCCGATCGCCGGGGCCCTGGCCGACCGCGTCGGGCAACGGCCCGTCGTGTTCGTCCAGTCGGTGCTCGGCGGGCTCGGGCTGATCGCCCTCGTCGTGCTCGCCCACGCGCAGGTCACCCCGTGGATCGTCATCCTCACCGCCGCCCTCGCCGGCGCCGCGATGCCGCAGATCGGCCCGCTCGCACGGGTTCGCTGGCGCCCCATCACCCGCAACCAGAAGCACCACCAGCCGCGCCTGATGGAGGCCGCCTTCTCCTACGAGGGCGCCGCCGACGAGGCCTCCTTCGTGCTCGGCCCGGCACTGCTCGGCCTCGTCGTCGTGCTGGCCAGCCCCGAGCTCGCCCTGCTCATCGCCGCCGCGATCCTGCTCGTGTTCGGGTGCGCGTTCGCGCTGCACCCCACTGCCCGCCTCACCCACGCCCACCGCCCGGATGCCGCCGCCACCGGCCGTCTCGTCACCGGCACCTTCGCGATCCTGCTCGTCGCGCAGCTGCTCATCGGAGTGGTGTTCGGGTCGATCCAGACCGGCACGACGGTGCTCACCACGGATGCCGGGCAGAGCGGCCTCGCGGGGCTGGTCCACGCCTGCCTCGGTGTCGGATCGGTCATCGCCGGGCTCGCCGTCGCGGCCCTGCCCGCCCGCTTCGGATACGGCTCCCGCGTGCTCGTCGCCGCCCTGGGCCTGGCCCTGCTGTCCTTGCCGCTGCTCGTCACCGACACGGTGCCGCAGCTGTTCGCCGTCGTCCTCGTGCTGGGCTTCGTCGTCGCCCCCTACATGATCAGCGTCTTCATGCTGGGCGAGCGCGCTGCCCCCGTCGAGCGGGTCGGTGCGGCGATGACCCTGCTCGCCGGGGCCACCGGTCTCGGGTACGCCCTCGGCTCGGCCACCGCCGGACGCCTCGCCGACATGCACGGCCACCCCGGCGCGTTCGCCGTGACCGTGGGAGCGGCGCTGACGGCGGCAGCCCTCGCGACGGCATCCCAGCCCGCCCTGCGACGACTCGCGAGCGGCGGCGCACACCCCTGACAGAGGTTGTCGCAGAAACTAATCGCGCCGGTGCGCATCCGCACGGCCCTGACGACGGAAGTAGTGGTGTTGCCCCACTCATCCACCGAAGGGAACCGTCATGCGCAAGACCTTTGCCACCACCGCCGCCCTGGCTCTCGCCGCCGCGCCGCTGACCATGCTGGCCACGCCGGCAGTCGCCGCCGAGAACGCGTCCGTCGTCGTGGTCCACGGCGTGCCCGGCCAGATCGTCGACGTGTACGCCTCGGCGGACACCACCTACACCGCCGAAGAGGCCTTGCTCACCGACTTCGAGCCGGGCACGGTCACCAAGCCCGTCTCCATCCCCGGGGGCACCTACAACCTCGCCGTCTTCCCCAAGGACGCCGACCCGTCAGGTGAGCCGGCGATCAAGGCCGAAGGGGTCACCGTGCCCGACGGCGCGAACATCAGCATCGCCGCGCACCTGAACGCCGACGGCGCCCCGGTGCTCACTCCGTTCGTCAACGACGTCAGCAAGGTGGATGCCGGTGAGGGTCGCCTCATCGTCCGCCACACGGCAGCCGCCCCCGCGGTCGACGTCCTCGCCGGCGGCGAGCCCGTCTTCACCAACCTGACGAACCCCAACGAGGCCAAGGCCGACCTGGCCGCGGGCACCGTCTCCGCGTCGGTGGCCGCCACCGGCACGACCGACCCGGTCATCGGCCCGGCCGACGTCACCGTCAAGGAGGGCGCGGCCACGATCGTCTACGCGTGGGGCTCGCTCGAGGACGAGAACCTCGCCGTCGCCGTGCAGACCATCGACGGGCTGCACAGCACGCCGTCCAGCGTCCCCTCCGGCACCGCGGACCTCGGCACCGACGTGCTGCCACTGGCCCTCGGTGGGGTCGCGGTGCTCGGTGCCGTCGTCGCGGCCGGTGCCGCGGCCCGCGCCCGCCGCGAGACCGTCTGACGTCGCCCCCGGAGTACCCCGCGACGCCCGGGGGCCCGGCACGGCCGGGCCCTCGGGCGTTCGTCACACGTCTTTGGCCACGACTCTGAGGAGAAGAGCACATGGGCACCCACTCGTCGCCGCGTCGCTGGACGGCTCTGTCAGCAGGTGCCGCCGCCGTCAGCGTGCTCGCCCTCGTGGTGCTCGCCGTGTGGTTCGCCCGGCAGCCGGAGGCATCCGCGGGTCAGGCGCTGGCGGATGTCAGGGCCTCCACCAGCGCAACCTCCGCGGCGACCGCGACCGCGAGCCCGACGGCATCCGCCTCGCCCTCTCCGACGCCCACCGCATCTGCTCCTCGCACCCTGCCGACGGCGACCGCACGGGATGCGTCGCTGGACGCCCAGCAGGACGCGGCCTCGCCCCCGACCCGGCTGGTCATCCCTGACCTGGACGTCGACGCCACCGTGTACTCGGTGGGGGTGCAGGACGACGGGGCGATGGTCATCCCCGCCGAGCCGACGAGGGTCGGGTGGTACCAGTACGGGCCCGCCCCCGACGACGAGCAGGGAAACACCGTGATCGCGGGCCACGTCGCCACCCAGAAGGCCGGACCCGGCGCACTGTCGCAGCTGCGCAAGGCCGAGCCCGGCATGCGCGTCACGGTGACCACGAAGGACGGGGTGGAGCACGAGTACGAGATCGCCGGCCGCGAGCGGATCTTCAAGAAGGCGCTTCCGGTCGACGAGATCTTCGCCCGCGACGGCGATCCACTGCTCGTCATCATCACCTGCGGCGGCGAGTACAACCGCGAGCTGCGCAGCCACCGCGACAACATCGTCGTCACGGCCACCCCGGTCTCCTGATCGGATGCCGTGGGCGGGCGGCTTGATCGGATGCCGTCAGCGCGCCTCGCGCTCGACGCTCAGCACGTCCCCGACCTGGCACTCGAGCACGTCGCAGATCGCCGTGATGGTGCTGAACCGGACGGCCTTGGCTCGGTTGTTCTTGAGCACCGAGAGGTTGACGACGGTGACGCCCACGGCATCCGCGAGGGCCGCCAAGGTCATGCCGCGCTCCGCGAGCAGTCGGTCGAGGTGGCAGGTGACGCGGTGCGGCTCGTCGACCGGCATCAGACGAGGCCTTCGACGTCGTCGCGCAGCCGGCTGCCGGCCTTGAACGCCTCCGCGAGCAGCGCGACGACCATGCCGGCGATGAACCACGGCCAGGGGATGTCGAGGACGACCGAGAGCCCGAGGCCGCCGAGGTCTACGTCACTGAGCAGTGCCCCGTGCACCGACATCGACAGGAAGAGGGTGAAGAACGGCCCGACGAGCAGCACCGCCGCGAGTTGGCGCATGCGGCGGACATTGGCGGCGACGAACGGGTCACCTGCGGCGATCGTGCGCATCACCGCCACGATCAGCAGGCTGCCGGCGGTCATGAGACCGACGATCAACACGCCGGGGGCGAGGTCGAGCAGACGTTGCGCGACCGTGGGATCGGCCAGCGTGACGTCGTAGGCCGCGACACCGTAGGAGGTTCCGACCGCATCGAGCTCGGGCACGGTGACGTCGCTGAGGAACGACAAGGGGATGCCGTCGCCGTCAGCCCAGCGCAGGATGGGCAGCACGATGCTGGTGGCGACGGTGATGACGACGACCAACCCGAGCAGGATGCCCATGCCCCAGCGGTCGCTGCGGTCGAAGGCGAACCAGTCCCGACGGGGTTTCGGTGTGGGCGTCGTGGGTGTCGTGCTCTGGTCCATGAGGAGTGCCTCTCGTGTGTCACATATCGACTTTCGATAATCCTGATTGACGATATGCACATCGTTTGTCGATGTCAACCCTGTGGGGCCGGATGCCGTGGGGCAGGATGGGCGCATGAGCGAGCACGACACCCCCAACGGCGACCAGGACTCCTCGACCGACGAGCAGGTCGTCCCCGCGACCGTCACCAGCGACGGCGAGCGCGTCGTCGTCGTCACCCCCGACGGCATGGGCGTCGCCCACCACGACGAGCAGCCCCACGACGAGCGCGAGCAACGCCGCGAGCGCCCCAGCAACCCGGCCGACCTCGTCGAGCAGCCGGCCAAGGTCATGCGGATCGGCTCGATGATCAAGCAGCTCCTGGAAGAGGTGCGCAGCGCTCCGCTCGACGAGCGCGGCCGGGCCCGGCTCGCCGAGATCCACAGCCGCTCGATCGCCGAGCTCAAGGACGGACTGGCCCCCGAACTCGTCGAGGAGCTCGAGCGCATCGCCCTGCCGTTCAGCGAGGAGGCCCCGAGCGACGCCGAGCTGCGCATCGCCCAGGCCCAGCTGGTGGGGTGGCTGGAAGGGTTGTTCCACGGCATCCAGACGGCGCTCGTCGCCCAGCAGATGGCCGCCCAGGCCCAGCTGCAGCAGATGCGGGCCCTGCCGCCGGGCACGTCGCACTCCGCGGGCCCGCCCTCCGGCGCCATGCCCCACGGTCAGCCGGTGCCGGACGGCCCCGGTGCCCCCGGTCACGCCGAGGGCACCGGTCAGTACCTCTGAGGGATCACGCGACGAACCGGCATCCGTCGTCGTCCCCAGACTGACCTATTGGTCGATCCGGGAACGGGTCAGGAGGTGGCGGCTGCGGCCGCGCGACCGGCAGCCCTACCCGAGAACAGGCAGCCGCCGACGAAGGTCCCTTCGAGCGCACGGTACCCGTGCACGCCACCACCGCCGAACCCGGAGACCTCACCCGCGGCGTAGAGACCGGGCACCGGCTCACCCGAGGGGTCGAGCACCCGCCCGCTGAGGTCGGTGTGCAACCCGCCGAGCGTCTTGCGTGAGAGCACCCGCAGGCGCACGGCCACGAGCGGGCCGCGCTTCGGGTCGAGGATGCGATGGAGCGGGAAGGCCCGCTTCGTCAGCTTGTCGCCGCGGTAACCGCGAGCCACCCGGATCGCGGCGACCTGCGCGTCCTTGGTGTACGCGTTGTCGACCTGCCGGTCGCGCTCGACGACCTGCCGCTCGATGTGCGCCGGGTCGAGCGGTGCGTGCGGGGTCAGCTCGTTCATCTTCGCGACGAGCTCACCGATGGTGTCGGCGGTCAACCAGTCCTCACCGTGGTCGAGGAACGCCTGCACCGACGGCTGGACCGCAGTGATCGGCCGCTTCAGCACGTCGCGGTAGCGGCGCTGGGTCAGGTCGAGGTTCTGCTCCGACCCCGACAGCGCGAACTCCTTGCCGGCGAGTGCCCGGTTGAGGATGAACCACGAGTGCTCGACACCGGTGTGCTGGAGGTGATCCAGCGTCCCCAGGGTGTCGAACCCCGGGAAGTACGGCGCAGGCAGCCGATTCCCGCGCCCGTCGAACCACATCGCACTCGGCCCCGCGAGGATGCGGATGGCATGGCCCGGCCACACCGGGTCCCAGTTGCGCACGCCCTCGACGTAGTGCCACATCCGGTCCCGGTTGACCACGGCGCCGCCGGCTGCCTCGGTGATGGCGAGCATCCGCCCGTCGACGTAGGCCGGCACGCCGGTCAGCATGTCGGCCGGAGCCTCTCCCAGCCGCTGCGGCCAGTTGGCCCGGACCAGGTCGTGGTTGCCGCCGATGCCGCCGGAGGTCACGACGACGGCCTGGCCGCCGTACTCGAACTCACCCTCGACGATGCGGTTGCTCGCGACGCCGCGGGGAGACGCGTCAGGTGCCAGCACCGACCCCCGAACCCCCGTCACCACACCACTGGCGCGCACCAGCTGGTCGACCCGGTGCCGCGGCCGGTAGATCACCCGGCCGGCCGCGATGTGGTCGCGCACCCGCTGCTCGAACGGCGCGACCACCCCGGTGCCGGTGCCCCACGGGATGTGGAAGCGCGGCACCGAGTTGCCGTGCCCGCCACTCGTGCCGTCCCCCCGCTCGGCCCAGCCTACGACCGGGAAGAAGGAGATGCCGCGCTCGCGCAACCACGACCGCTTCTCACCGGCAGCCCACTCGACGTAGGCCCGCCCCCACTGCCGCCCCCAGTGGTCGGGCCCGGGGCTGCCGTCGGGGTTGGTCAGGCGGTCCCAGCCCGCGGTGCCCTGCCAGTCCTGCCAGGCAAGCTCCAGCGAGTCCGAGATGCCCATGCGGCGCTGTTCCGGGCTGTCGACGAGGAACAGCCCTCCGAAGCTCCACCAGGCCTGACCCCCGAGGTTGGCCTCGCTCTCCTGGTCGAGCAGCACCACCGAGCGGCCCGCATCGGCGAGCTCACACGTGGCGACGAGTCCGGCGAGGCCGGCACCCACGACGACGACGTCGGCATCCATTGGTGCACCCTAGCGGCGACCTCGAGCGTCGGGTCCCGGACAGGACCCTCAGGCAGTGACCTCGCCCACGCTTCAGACGTGCACGCGCAGCCGCCCCTGCTCGACCTGGGTCGACAGGTGGGCGACATCGGGGACGACGATCCCGGCCAGTTCACGAAGCTCCTCGGGCGCGGTGGTGCTCGTCACCGCAACCAGGCCACGGCATCCGGCCTCGCGTGCCGCCCGCAGCCCCGCCATCGAGTCCTCGATGACCAGGCACTCCCCCGGGTCCACCCCGAGAAGGCGCGCGCCGAGGAGCCACGGGTCGGGCCACGGCTTCCCGCGCTCGACGTCGGATGCCGTGACGACGACCGGCGGGTGGACCAGCCCGGTCGCCGCGATGCGCGCCTCGGCGAGGTCGCGCGTTCCCGACGTGACGATGGCCGTGGGAACTGAGGCGTCGGCGAGCGCCCGGAGCAGTTCGGCGGCTCCGGGCAGCACGACGATGTCGTCGACGTCGGCCACCTCGATCTCGCGGATGCGCTGGTGGGCCTGCTCGCGCACCTCGGGGGGTAGGAGCCCTTCGATGACGTTGGCGGCGGTCACTCCGTGCATCCCGCGCAACCGCATGGGGTCGACGGCGAACTCACCACACCACCGCAGCCACGACCGTTCGACCGCGGCGATCGAGTCGACGAGCGTGCCGTCGAGGTCGAGGAGCACGCCCTTGAACGGGGCGTCGAACGCTGACGAGACACCGGGCATGGGGTCAACCCTAGGTGCCCGACCTAGGGTTGACCCCATGCCCGCACGCAGGGGGCGGCCCCGGACCGCCGTGCTCAGTGCGACGGTCGCCGTCGCGGCGCTCGTCGGCGGATGGACGTGGGCCGCCGCTCTGCAACCCGGGGGTTTCGATGCCCGGTCCGAGACGATCAGCGCCCTCGCCGCCTCGGTCACCCCGCACCGCTGGGTGATGACCGCGGCGCTCGTGGTGACGGGGCTGGCCCACGTCGTCACGGCCTGGGCCCTCGGAGCAGCCCAGCGCACCGGGCGCGCGATCCTGGCCGCTGGTGGCGTCGCCACCCTGTTCGTCGCCGCCGTCCCGCTGCCCTCGCGCGCCGAGTCCTCCGCTGCGCACACGGCGGTCGCCACGGCATCCTTCGTCCTGCTCGGCCTCTGGCCGTGGTTCGCCGCTACCGAGAGCGGCCCGCGAGTCCTCACCCAGCGCGTCGCGCGCACGGCGGCGGTGGCGCTCACGGCATCCGTCGCAAGCCTCGGACTGGGGCTGAGCAGCGCGTCCTTCGGGCTCCACGAACGGGTGGTCGCCGCCCTGACGGTGATCTGGCCGCTCGTCACGGCGATCGGGGTGTGGTGGTGGGCAGGCCACCGGATCGGCTCACGTCGGGTCCTTCAGGGCCTCGGGGTGCTCGCCGTGACCGTGACCTGCGTCGCCGCCGGTGTCATCGCGACGACGGTTGCCCCCGCGACGGCCCACACCCGCAACTACCAGGCCACCGTGTCGCTCGACCCCGACCCGACCCACCTCGGCCAGATCCTCGCGACCACGGCGTTCGGTGACCTCGAACTCGGCTTCTCCGGGGTCGCCCCCGGCATCCGCTCCGTGCCACAGGTGAACGCGAGCATCGCCGACGAGCTGTCCCGCCCCAACGTCAGCCTCGCGTCACTGCGACCCGGTCCGGCCGAGCTGAGCGAGGCCATCCGCGAGGTGGCCGTCGACGTCCTCCTGCGCTTCGCCATCGGCGGGCTCGTGCTGATCGGTGCGGTCGTGGGGGCGGATGCCGTGCTGCGCCGCCGTCGCCCCCGCCTCACCCTCGTCGTGGCGTGCGGCACGGGGTGGGTGCTGGCCACCGCGCTGACGGCGGCCTCGCTGTACGCGACCTACCAGCCGCAGCGCCAGGAGACCTTCACCTCGACCGGCATCCTCGGCACCCTGCAGCGCAACCAGGGCATCCTGTCCGACGTCGAGGCCCGGGCCACCCAGGTCGCGCCGTACCTGCGCAACGTCATCGCCCTGTCGACGGCGTTGCAGCAGAAGTACTCGGCGGCACCCCTCGAGGCCGACACCGCGCTGCGCGCCCTGCTCGTCAGCGACATCCACGGCGGCAACCAGTACTCGTTGATGCGCACGATCGTGCAGGAGGAGTCGGTGAACGTCGTCATCGACGCCGGCGACCTGCTCAACTTCGGGACGGTTGCCGAGGGTGAGGCGGCCGGCATCTTCAGCGGCATCGAGTCCCTCGAGGTGCCCTACCTGTTCGTCCGGGGAAACCACGACGCGACGAGCGCGACCGACACCGCCGTCCTGGCCCGGCTCGCGCAGGTGCCGAACGTCGTGCTGCTCGAGCCGACGCCCGGCGAGTACACCGAGGCCACCATCGGGGGCATCACGATCTCGGGGTTCAACGACCCCCGCTGGTTCGGCGACTCCGGCACCGGCTCACCCGCGAAGCAGGTGCCCGCCCGCGAAGCCTTCGTCGCCGCGTTCGGTGGGCGGACGGCATCCGACGTGGTCGTGAGCCACGAACCGTGGGCGCTCAAGGGAGTCGTGGGCGGGGTGCTCGTCAACGGACACATGCACTCCACCGACCTCGAGGGCAACCGCGTGCAGGTCGGCACCTTCACCGGCGGGGGGCCGGTCAACCACTTCGTCGAGCAGGCCCCCGGGGAGGAGCTCGTCGGGCAGCCGTCGGCCTTCGACGTGCTGACCTTCGGCACGAACTGCCGACTCGCGACGCTCACGCGCTACCGGTACAGCAACGTCATCGAGGGGCGGCCGAGCTATGACGGGGTACAGCTCGTCAACGGGTCGCGGATCGACCGGCGCGAGGTGGACCCCGAGCGGGTGTGCTCTCGCGACGAGCCGCTCACGACGGCCACGGTGCTGCCGGCCTCCGCCCCCTCACCCTGAGTCAGGGGCGCAGGGTCGCGCGGTGGGCCACGTGGGCCTTGGGCACGTCCCCGCAGCTGAGCGGGGCGTCGGGCAGGGCCTCGCGCACGACGTCGACGACCACGCGGGGCGGCAGCGATCCGCGGCCGTAGACCTCGACCGTCGTGTGGTCCCCGTCGGTGTCCGCGGCTCCGGGGACGAGGTCGTCGAGGTCGGCCGGGCCGTGCTCGGCGAGCACCGCGGCCAGGGCTGCCTGAACGGGCGGGTCCCATCGGGTGGTGCCGCGCAGGAAGCGAGCATCGGTGCGCCCGGCACGGTGTCCCATGACGGCGGCCAGCGCGTTGTCAGGGTCGAGCTGGCCGAAGCAGGCCCCGTCGGGCAGTGACAGCAGCGTGCCGGCGAACCGGTGCCCACCGAGGTGGGTGCACTCCCAGACCTCCTCGGGCAGGGCCTTGGCCAGGGTCGCCGCGATCGGCCGGCCACGCACCGCGCAGCAGGCGTCACGGGTGGCGTGGGTGCACACGAGCACCATCGGGTCGGCGTCCTCGTCGCTGCCGGACAGAGGCACCCCCAGGGCGTGAGCCGCCTCGCGCAGGTCGTCGGCGGTCCGCCACGTCCCCCTGACGCGGGTGCGCCTGATGGTGTCGATCGCGAACCACGCGTGGGGGTCCTCACCGGGCAGTCGCCGGCCGGGGCGGCGCACGAGCAGGACCTTGCCCCCGAACAACGCGCAGATCCGCTCGATCTCGGCACCGAGGGATGCCGTGAGCGGAGGCGTGGTGAGCGGCTTCTTCGCCCACGGACCCTGGTGCTCGATGAGCAGCCAGCGCGACGCGACGGGGGCACTGCCCGCCAGCGGGTCGCCACGGTGACGCGAGGCGACGGAACAGCGCGAGAGATCAGTCAGGGCCACTCCGCTGATGCTACGCGGCGGATGCCGTCCCGCTCATCCCCGCGGGGTGCACCTGACTCCGCGGATGTTGGGTCTCGACGCAGGGGGCTGCGAGGGAGGACGCTGGGTGCGCCGCAGGATCCTGCTGATTAGAGGAGAACCCCATGGCCCGACGACGTGCCCTGTCCACCGCAGCCCTCGCCGCCACCGCGGCCCTCGTGGTCTCGGCCGCACCGGCCCACGCTGCGAACCCGTCCTACGTCGCGCTCGGCGACAGCTACTCCTCGGGCACCGGCACCCGCAGCTACATCTCGGACGGCACGAGCTGCCTGCGCTCGGTGTACGCCTACCCGTCGCTCATCGCCTCCGCCAAGGGGTACGACCTGAACTTCCGGGCCTGCTCGGGCGCGAAGATCGCCGACGTCTCGAACACCCAGCTCTCCGCCCTGAGCTCCAGCACGGCCTACGTGAGCATCTCGATCGGCGGCAACGACGCCGGCTTCGCGAGCGTGCTGACCACGTGCGCCCAGCCGGCGTGGCTGAGCAACTGCAACGGAGCCATCGACAAGGCCCAGGCCTACGTGAACCAGACCCTCCCCGGCGCCCTGAACACCCTCTACGCCAACATCAAGGCGCGGGCTCCCCAGGCCAAGGTCACCGTCGTCGGGTACCCGCACATCTTCAACGGGGTCGACTGCAACCTGCTCACGTGGTTCTCCGCGAGCGAGATGACCCGCCTGAACGCCATGGCCGACCTGGTCAACTCCACGACCCGCGCTCGTGCCACCGCGGCGGGCTTCTCGTTCGCCGACCCCACGACCCCGTTCGTCGGGCACGCGGTGTGCTCCAGCTCGGAGTGGATCAACGGTCTGTCCAACCCGATCCAGGAGTCCTACCACCCGAACCGCACCGGCCAGGCGAGCGGCTACACCCCGACGGTCAGCCCGTACCTCACCGGCTCGACCGTCACCGCCACCGCGGCGCTGCTCACCACGGCCAAGGGCTCCACGAAGAGGTTGGCCGACCAGCAGAAGCGCTACGCGGCATCCGATCGCGCCATCAAGCCCGCGCTCGTGCTCGCACCCGACCTGAGCACCCCCGCAGCGAAGGCGGCCGCGAAGAAGGCCGGGGTCGACCTGTCGAGCCGGGCCAGCATCGACGCGGTTGACCGCGTCTACTCGGCGCGTCAGGCAGCGGAGTTCGCGGCCCGCTGACGCGCTACCGTCGCGGGGTGCCCACGGACAACCAGACCGATCGCCCGCTCGTCGCCGGAGTCGACTCCTCCACCCAGTCGTGCAAGGTGGTGGTCTGTGACGCGGTGACCGGTGAGGTCGTGCGCACCGGTCGCGCCGGCCACCCCGACGGCACCGAGGTCGACCCGCGCCACTGGTGGTCGGCGTGGCAGGAGGCGAGCGGTGGCGGCATCCTCGACGGCGTCAGCGCGATCGCCGTCGGTGGGCAGCAGCACGGGATGGTGCTGTTGGACGAGTCGGATGCCGTGGTGCGGCCGGCGCTGTTGTGGAACGACACCCGCTCGGCGGGGTCGGCGGACGACCTCGTGGCCGAGCTCGGCGCGCAGGCCTGGGCCGACGCCACCGGGGTCGTGCCGGTGGCGGCCACGACGGTCAGCAAGCTGCGCTGGATGGCCGACCACGAACCCGAGAACCTGGCCCGGGCCTCCACGTGCGTGCTCCCCCACGACTGGCTGACCGGGCGCATCCTCGGCGAGGGGTCGTCGGGGCCACGGGCGTGGACCACGGATGCCGGCGACGCCTCGGGCACCGGGTACTGGTCGGCGGGCACCCGGTCCTACCGCGAGGACCTGCTCACCCTCGCCACCCGGGGTGCGAAGCTGGCTGTGCCGCGGGTGGCGGGGCCGTCCGAGGTCGTCGGCCACACGGCATCCGGCCTGCTCGTGGCGGCCGGAACGGGCGACAACATGGGGGCGGCGCTCGGGCTGGGATTGGCCCCGGGTGACGTCGTCGTCTCGCTCGGCACGAGTGGCACCGCGTTCGCCCGCACCGACGCCGCGAGCGCCGATCCGAGCGGCTCGGTGCAGTCGTTCGCCGATGCTGAGGGCGGCTTCCTCCCTCTGGTGTGCACGCTCAACGCCGCGCGCGTGCTTGGTGCGGGCGCCGCGATGCTGAACACCGACCACGCCGGTCTCGACCGGTTGGCGCTGGCTGCGGCGCCGGGTGCGGGCGGCCTGACGCTGCTGCCGTACCTCGACGGGGAGCGCACGCCGAACCTGCCGAACGCCACGGGATCGCTGCACGGCCTGACCCGCTCGAACGCGACGCCCGAGAACCTCGCGCGGGCTGTCGTCGAGGGCATGCTGCTCGGGCTCGCGGCGGCGGTGGATGCCGTGCGCGCGGCCGGGTGCCCCGTGCACCGGGTGCTGCTGATCGGCGGGGCGGCTGCGTCGGTGGCCGTGCAGGAGGTCGCCGCTGACGTGTTCGGCGTGCCCGTGGCGATCCCGAGCCCGGGTGAGTACGTCGCGGTCGGTGCGGCGCGGCAGGCCGCGTGGGCGCTGGCCGGTGGCGATGCTCCTCCCGCCTGGGACGTGGCCGTCGACGTCACGATCGACCCCGACGAGGCCGGGCGCGCGCGGGCCGCCGAGGTGCGTGGCCGCTACGCCGCGACGGTGGCGGCGACATACCCGTGAGGGGTGGCGAGCCCTCCCAGGGCGGTGCACCCCACCCCTGAAGGTGGCGGTTTCGGGCTCGCTTGCTGCGGGGGTTTCCTGTGAACCAGAGGTCATAAGCCACCTCCAGCACTCATTGCGCCGCGCAAGGAATCCCTTCACGGCTGCAACGACTTCTCACAGCACCCCAACCACCCCCCTCACAGGTTCGGCCCGCCGACCCCTGTCACGCGGTCGTTCCCGGCTCGAGCCTGGCGCCGGCGGGCACCGTGACGCCTCGGCCGATGACCGAGTCCCGCCCCACCACGGCGATGTGGTCGTCGTGGGCCCGCGTGGCCCGGGTCGCCTGACCCACGCGTGCCCCGACCTCGACCCGCACGCCCTCGTCGAGGATCGCGGTCACGACCCGAGCGTCACGCGCGACGCGAACGCCGGCCAGCAGCACGGCATCCTCGATCACCGCGCCGGGCTCGACCACGACGCCGGGCCCGAGGACGCTGCGCCGCACCGTCCCCTTGACATGACACCCGGCGCTGAGCACGACGTCCTCGAGCACGGCGCCCGTGTCGACCCGTGACGCAGGCAGTTCGGGCCATCGGGTGAGCAGCGGCCAGTCCGGGCGGTCCAGCACGTCGACGCGCCCGGCCAGGAGATCGCGGTGCGCCGACAGGTAGGCGGCCGGGGTGCCCAGGTCTGCCCAGTACCCCTCGTGCGGCCAGGCGTGCACGACCCCGTCACGGATCAGGCGAGGCAAGAGGTGCTCGCCGAAGTCGCCGATGCCGGTGTTGCCGTCGTCGGTGTGCGACAACTCGCGGCGCAGGTCCTCGAGGGTGGCGAGCAGCACGGTCGGGTCGTAGACGAAGACCTCCGCCGAGATCGTCGTGCCGCTCGGGCGCTCCGGCTTGTAGTCCAGCCGCGTGACGTGCGAGCCCCGACCGACGGTGATGACGGCCTTGTCGGCCGCCTGGGTTCGCGACACCTCCGTCGTGACGACGGTGCAGTGCGAGCCCCGCTCGAGGTGTGCAGCCACGACCGGGCGCAGGTCGAGCGCCAGCACCTGGTCTGTACTCATGACGACGACGGCGTCCGGTGCGAACTCGCTGATCGCGTCGGAGAACCGGTGCAGGTCATCGCCGTTGCCGTTGGAGAAGCCGTCCTGGGCCGCCGATCCCCCGCCCTCCTGCGGCATCAGCCAGCGCAGGCCTCCGCGGGTGCGGTCGAGGTCCCAGGGTCGACCGGACGCGAGGTGGTGGTGCAGCGACCCGGCCTGGTACTGCACCGACAGCCAGACGTCGGAGATGCCACTGTGGGCGCAGTTGGTCAGCGCGACGTCGATCAGCTGGAACGACCCGGCGAACGACAGGGCCGGCTTGGCCCGCTCACGCGTCAGGACGTCGAGCCGAGACCCCTGACCACCCGCCTGGACGACGGCTAGGACCCGCGGGTTCGTGCGCATGGGTGACACTGTGCCGGATGCCGCGGCTCACGGGCGCTTTAGGGTGGGGGGATGAGCGCGAGTGCACGAGAGTTCGACATCGTCCTGTTCGGCGCGACCGGATTCGTGGGGCGCCTGACCGCTCGCCACCTCGCCGCCGAGGCCCCCGAGGGGGTGCGGATCGCCCTGGCCGGTCGCTCGCAGTCACGCCTCGAGGACCTCGCCCGCGGGCTCGGGTCGCAGGCCGCCGGCTGGCCGCTGCTCGTCGTCGACGCCACGAACCCGGATGCCGTGGCCGACCTCGCGCGCCGCGCTCACGTCGTCGTCACGACCGTCGGGCCGTACGTGAAGTACGGCGTGCCCCTGGCAGCCGCATGCGCCGAGGCCGGCACCCACTACTGCGACCTCACCGGTGAGGTGCTCTTCGTGCACCGCAGCATCGCCGCCAACCACGAGACCGCGAAGCGCACCGGGGCGCGCATCGTGCACGCGTGCGGCTTCGACTCGATCCCGAGCGACCTCGGGGTGATGCTCACGGCGCAGGCCGCCAAGGCCGACGGTGCTGACCTCGGCCGCACCCACCTGGCCGTCCGGAGCATGAAGGGCGGGTTCAGTGGCGGCACCATCGACTCGGCCCGGGTGCAGGTCGACGAGCTCAAGGCAGACCCCACCACGCGACGCATCGTGGGCGACCCGTGGGCCCTCGCCGAGGGTCCCCGGCCCGGCCGGGACCGCAAGGTCGCGAGCGCAACCGGCGCCACGGCATCCGGGTCGTCGGGTTCTTCTGGCGCGTCGGGGCCCGCGGCGGTGCTCGCGAAGCTGGCGAAGGCCTCGCCGGTCAAGCGCGATGCCGACAACGGCCACTTCACCGGCCCGTTCGTCATGGCGGCCTTCAACACCCGGATCGTCGCCCGGTCGGCGTCGCTGCTCGGGTACGGCGAGGGGTTCCGGTACGTCGAGTACTCCGACTACGGCAGCGGGCCGACCGGTGCCTTCGCCGCGGGGATGACGTCGGTGGCCCTGGGCGCAGGGCTCGCGGGGATGTCGTTCGGGCCGACTCGGTCGTTGCTGGACCGGGTGCTGCCCAAGCCCGGCGAAGGCCCGAGCGAGGAGGCCCAGGCGGCCGGACGGTTCCGCATGGAGGTCACCGGCGAGGCCACGAACGGGGCGCGGTACCGCACCACTGTTGCTGCCCCCTACGACCCGGGCTACAGCGGCACCGCGGTGATGCTGGGCCAGGCCGCGCTCGCCCTGCTGCAGGACGGTGACGCGCTGCCCGATGCTGCAGGGGTGCTCACCCCCGCGACGGCGATCGGGATGCCGCTGGTCGAGCGGCTGCGTGAGCACAAGTTCACGCTCGACACGGTTCGCCTGCCCGACTGACCCGCGGCACCTATTCCGTGGCAGCCGCCGCCGCACCCTGGATGCCGGTTGCGGTCACCAGGTGCAGTCGCTGCACGTCGGTGCTCGTGACGTAGTCGCCGACGCGGTCGAGGAAGTACCGGGTCGTGGCCTGCGCCTCGTGCTCGGCCAGCGCATCTTCGTCCGCGTAGAGCTCGTAGAAGATACGAACGTCGGGCTCGGCCTCGAGCGCGTGCACCGCGTAGGCCAGCGTGCGGGGCTCATGGGCCGCGATGCCCGCCACCGTCTCGCGCATCAACGCGTCGAACGCCTCTGCGCACCCGGGCTTCAGCGCGAACCGGACCACCAGACCGAACTGGGACATCTGCTCCTCCTCGGGATCAGCCGACTCTTTCACGTCGAGGGCTCTAGCCCTGAACCGAGATGGCGGCGGCGATCCGCTCGGCGTCGATGCGCAGCTCGCGCAGCATCCCCGAGATCGGGTTGGTGAAACCGGTGAACCACAGCCCCGCAGCGCCCGGGGGCTCGTGGGCGCCGTGCACCACGGGCAGCCCCCGCCCGTCGAGCACCCCGAGGTCGCCGACCAGCGGCTCGAGTCCGGCGCGGTAGCCGGCGGCGACCAGCACGGCATCCGGCCGAAGCCTCGTGCCGTTGGTGAGCACCACCTCGTCACCGTCGAAGGCCTCGACGGCAGCCACGGGTTCGACACGCCGCGTGCGGATGGCATCGACGATGCCGACGTCCTGCACCGGCACCCGCCCCACGAGCACGCGCGAGTACAGACCCGGGTCGGCGCGCGCCATCCCGTAGGCGCTGAGGTCGGGTTCCTGGACGGCGGCCAACCCATGAGCCACCCGGTCGACGAGCCGGGGAGGCAGGCGCCGCACGAGGATGCCGGTGCCCTGTGCGGGCCAGCCCAACATGTCACGACGGATGATGTGCGGCGGCGTGCGCACGGCCAGCCACACCCGGGTGGCCCCGTGCTCGGCGAGGTCGGTCGCGATCTCGGTGCCCGTGTTGCCGGTGCCGACGACGAGGACGTCGCGGCCGGCATACGGGCGACCGTTGCGGTAGTCGCGGGCCAGCACGAGGTCGCCGGTGAAGCCGTCGAGGTCCGGCCAGTCGGGGGTGACCGGAGTGTGGTTGTAGCCGGTGGCGATGATCACGTGATCGGCGGCGAGCGGGGGTCCGTCGTCGAGGTGGACCAGCCACCGGGCGCTGTTCGCTGCGGTGTCGCCGGCCGCGGCGTCGGCGCGATGGGATGCCGCGGCACCGGCGCGCTCGATGCGCGTCACCGCGGTCCCGAGACGAAGCTGGATGCCGTGGTGCGCGACGTACTCCTCGAGGTACGCCACGACGTCGGCACGGGCCACCCACCGGCCGAACCGGCGTGGGATCGGGTAGCCCGGCAGGCCCGACCACCGCCTCGGCGTGTGCAGGTGCAACCGTTCGTAGTGCCGTCGCCAGGAACTGCCGACCTGGCTGTCGCGGTCGACGACCAGGGCCTGAACCCCACGCGCGCCGAGCGCGGCAGCCGCGGCCAGCCCGCCCGGTCCGGCACCGATGACGACGACCTGCGCTGGGCTCATGCAGGCACCGTACCGACGGGTCACGACGGTTCGGGTGAGAACGGTCTCCCCCGACGGGCCGCCTGCGCCACGGGCCGATAGATTTGACCCACGAAACCCAGCGCAGGAGGCTCGATGTCCGATCCGTCGCCCGTCACCACCCTCACCGATGACGCCTGCTGGGAGATGCTGCACGAGCAGGAGTTCGGTCGGCTGGCCTTCCACCTGGCCGACGAGGTCCACCTCGTCCCGATCAACTACGCCGTCGACGCCGACCGGCGAATCGTGTTCCGCACCGCCGAGGGCAGCAAGCTGCTCGGGCTGACGATGAACGCTGACGTCGCCTTCGAGATCGACGAGTTCACCGAGGACGAGGCCACGAGCGTCGTCATCCGGGGTCGCGCCCGCCAGCTCGAGCACCACGAAGAGGCCGAGACCGAGCTGCTGCCGCTGCGCCCGTGGGTCAACACGGCGAAGTTCAACACGATCGTCATCGAGGTCGACGAGATCACCGGGCGCAGGTTCGGACTGACCCGCCCGTGGCTGCACATGAGGCCCCAGGAGGACTGAGCGCTCGCGGTGGTCATCCGACCGATCGAGCCGGGTGACTGGCCGGCGTTCTTCCCCGTCTTCCGCGACATCGTCGAGGCTGGTGAGACCTACGCCTACCCGCTCGGCCTGACGCCCGAGCAGGCGTGGGACCTGTGGGTAGAGGGCCCCCCTGGCGTCACCGTGGTCGCCGTCGACGAGTCGGGCGCTGTCCTCGGATCGGCGAAGTCAGGGCCCAACCGCCCCGCCCGCGGGAGCCACGTGGCCACGGCATCCTTCATGGTCTCGCCGGCGGCCCGCGGCCGCGGAGTGGGGCGCCAGCTCGGCGAGTGGGTGCTCACGTGGGCCCACGAACAGGGCTATGCCGCAATGCAGTTCAACGCCGTGGTCGAGACGAACGAGGCTGCTGTGACCCTGTGGAAGGACCTCGGGTTCCAGGTCATCGGCACGGTCCCCGAGGCCTTCGAGTCACGCACCCACGGCCGCGTCGGTCTCCACGTGATGCACCGGTACCTCTGACGTGGGCCGACCGGCGCGCGCGCCACGAGTGGTCGTCGCCAGCGACTCGTTCAAGGGTTCGCTGACCTCGCTTGAGGTGGGGGATGCCGTCCGCCTCGGGTTGCTGGACGTCGCGCCTCACGCTGAGGTCGTCGTCGTGCCGGTCGCCGACGGTGGAGAGGGCACCGTCGCTGCTGCGCTGGCGGCCGGGTGGCACGCCGTGCCCGTGGCAGTGCACGGCCCGACGGGCTTGTCGGTGACCGCGACGGTAGCCGTGAGAGACGGGAGGGAGGATCTGGCGCCGATCCCGGTCGCCGAACAGGGTCTGATCCCTATCGTCGCGCTCGTGGAGATGGCTGACGTCTGCGGGCTCGGGCGCTTGCCGGATGCCGTTCCGGCACCCCTCACCGCGTCGAGCCGCGGTCTCGGCGAGGCGATCCACGCTGCCCTGGACCTCGGGGCGGCAGAGGTCATCGTCGGCGTCGGTGGGTCGGCCAGCACCGACGGCGGCGCCGGAATGCTCGCTGTCCTGGGCGCCCGACTGCTCGATGCCAGCGGGGTCGATCTCCCTGACGGCGGGGCCGCGTTGACTCGGCTGACCCACCTCGACCTCAGTGGGCTCGACCCGCGCCTGGCCCACACCAGCATCGCCCTGGCCGCCGACGTCGACAGCCCACTGCTCGGCCCGACAGGTGCGGCGGCGGTGTTCGCGCCGCAGAAGGGCGCCACCCCAGCCGAGGTCGACCTCCTCGAGGCAGCGCTCACCCACTGGGCCGACACCGTCGAGTCACGCCCCGACGTACCGATATCGACCAATAGGTCACTCCAGGGACAGGAAGGCGGCGTACCCCGAGTGACCTATTGGTCGATGGGGGGACGGATGCCGGGTGCCGGCGCCGCGGGCGGCGTCGGCTTTGCGCTCATGGCCGTCCTCGGGGCGCACCGCCGCTCCGGCATCGACCTGGTGCTCGACCTCGTCGGCCTCGATGCCGCCCTCACCGGAGCCGATCTCGTCATCACCGGCGAAGGGTCCCTCGACGCGCAGACCCTGACGGGCAAGGCAGTGCGAGGCGTCGCCACACGGGCGACCGCGCACGGCATCCCCGTCGTCGCGGTGTGCGGCCGACTCGCCCTGGACGACGCCGACCTGACGACCCTCGGGCTGAGCGCGGCCTACCCGCTGTCCGACCTCGAGCCTGACCCTGAGCGTTCGATGGCCGACGCCGCACGACTGCTGCGGCACACCGGTAAGCGCATCGCCCGCGACTGGCTCAGCCACCCACCGGGGTGACCGGCTCGCCACCGGCCAGCACGGCGAGCACGTTCGCCACGGCGAGGTCAGCCATCGCGGTGCGCGTCTCCACCGTCGCCGAGCCCACGTGCGGCAGCAGCACGACGTCCTCGCGCCCGAGCAGGCCGGGGTGCACCTGCGGCTCGTCCTCGAAGACGTCGAGCCCCGCCCCCGCGATCTCCCCGGCCTCGAGCGCCGCCACCAGGGCGGCCTCGTCGACGACCGGCCCCCTCGACGTGTTGACCAGGTGCGCTCCCGGCCGCATCAGCCGCAGCTCGCGCGCCCCGATGAGGTGACGTGTGGCCGGGGTGAGCGGGCAGTGCAACGACACGACGTCGGATGCCGTGAGCAGCTCGTCGAGGTCGACCACCGCCGCGTCGAGCTCACCCACCACGGCCGCGTCCGGCGACGACCGCCCGGCCAGCAGCACCTCCATGCCGAACGCCTTGGCCCGCCGAGCCGTCGCGAGCCCGATCGCCCCGGGCCCGACGATGCCCAGGGACTTGCCACGCAGGCCCACCCCCAGGTGAGCCGTGAGGCTCCAGCGCCACGGCTCACCGGTACGGACCCGGCGCTCGGCCGCCCCCAGCCCTCGCGTCGACATGAGGATCAGCGACATCGCGATGTCAGCGGTCACATCCGTCAGCACACCTGGCGTGTTCGTCACGAGCACCCCCCGCTCGCGGCAGGCTGCGACGTCGACGTTGTCGTATCCGACGGCCACGTTCGCGACGACGCGAAGCCCCGGCCCCGCGGCATCCAGCGCCTCAGCGTCCACCCGGTCGACGAGCATCGCGACCAGGGCGTCGACCCCGGGCAGCGCGGCCAAGAACTCGTCGCGGGGCATCGGGGCGTCGATGTCGCGGAAGACGACGACGTGGCCGGCCTCGCGAAGGCGCGCCACGGCATCCCCCACGACCTGAGCGGTGACGAGAACGCGCCCCACGGTCACATGATCTTTCGGACCAGCGGCAGGGGCAGGTGACGCATCGCCTTGCCGAGCGGCACCCACGGCCACGCCGGCACCAGCGCGTTGGCCTTCTCCTTCTCCATGGCGTCGACCATCGCGGCCACCCCGGTGCGGGTGTCGACGATGAACGGGGTCTTTGTGACCCGCTCGTTCATCTCCGAGCGGATGTAGCCCGGGTAGATCGTCGAGACGCGGATGTCGAGGTCGGGCTCACCGAGCATCTCGTTGCGCAGGCCCTCGGCCAACGCGGCCACTCCGGCCTTGGTCGCGGCGTAGGTCGTGACGGTCTTGCGCATGCCGCGCATCGCCGACACCGACGAGATCATGACGAGGTGACCACGCTTCTGGTCACGAAAGATCTCCATCGCGGCCTCGCACTGGGCCAGGGCGGCGACGAAGTTCGTCATCGCCGTCTGCCGGTTCGCGTCGTAACGGCCGGTGCCGATCGGGGCACCCTTGCCCAGGCCCGCGTTGACGACGACGCGGTCGATGACCCCGAGGTCGTCGCGGAAGGCCCGGAACACCTCGAACACCTGGTCGTCGTCGGTGACGTCGAGCGCCCGCAGCTCGACGCGCCGCCCCGGGTGCTTGGCGACGATCTCGTCGCGCAGCTCCTCGAGGCGCTCGGTGCGACGGGCCGCGAGCGCGAGGTCCCAGCCGCGGTCGGCAAGCTGGCGGGCCATCTCGGCGCCCAGTCCCGAACTGGCGCCGGTGATGAGGGTGGTGGGCATG
>Ga0209170_1000215_pt1 | contig 27664 bp, 30 predicted proteins | sample KloWWTKNB14_bulk_FD_187178 | JGI IMG/M metagenome (GOLD analysis project Ga0209170, IMG submission 187178) | Active sludge microbial communities from Klosterneuburg, Austria, studying microevolution and ecology of nitrifiers - Klosterneuburg... | ecosystem: Engineered > WWTP > Aerobic digester >...
CCAGCATTCTCGAGGACCTGCCAGACTCTTTGACAAATCACAAGACGAGAGAATCTGGCGTCGATCGCCGAACAGTTCAGCTCGCAGTCAGCCGCACTTCGAGTCCCCGCAGTTCAGGCACGTCATGCAACCGTCCATCATGACGACGGCCGCCGTGCTGCATTTCGAGCAAAGCTGCGCGCCATCCGGAAAATGCGCTTTCGAGAACGCGTCCGCCTGCTTCTGTCGCTCCTCGAACTCGGCGCGCTTCGCCGCAATGAACTTCTGCTGGTGCGCATCGAGCGCGGGCGGGCGCAAGAGACCAATCGTCTGCAGGTGCTTCTCGATCACGTAGCCGAGCTCGGCGATGATCGAGGGCATGAACTTGCCGCCTGGCTGCCAATAGCCACCGCGCGGATCGAACACGGCCTTCAGCTCCTCGACGAGGAAAGTGACGTCACCGCCCTTCCTGAACACCGCCGAGATGATGCGCGTGAGCGCCACGATCCACTGGTAGTGATCGAGGTTCTTCGAGTTGACGAATATTTCGAACGGCCGGCGCTGCTCGTGCTCGGTGCCCTCGTTCAGCACGATATCGTTGATCGTCACGTACATCGCGTGATCCGACACCGGCGTCTTGATCTTGTAGGTCGAGCCGACCAGCATCTCGGGGCGCTGAATCTCCTCGTGCATGCGGATGACTTTCGCCATCGCCGGTGCGGCCTTCACTTCAGGCGCCTTGTCGTCCGGCTTCTTCACGCGGTACTTCGTGATCTTCCTGTCGAATTTCATGGTGCTCACGCTCAGAACTTTCCGTAGTAGCCTTCTTTTAGGGCGTCGAACAGGTTGGCGGCGGTGTGCATCTCGCCGTCATACTCGATCTCCTCGTCACCGCGCACCTCGACTTCGCTGCCGTCGTCGAGCGTGAAGACATAGGTCGTGTTCCTGAGGTCTTCCTCCTTCACGAGCACGCCCTGGAACGCCTCCGGGTTGAAGCGGAAGGTGGTGCAACCCTTCAGGTCCTTCTCGTGGGCGTAGAGGTAGATGTCCTTGAAGTCCTCGTACTGGTAGTCGGTCGGCACGTTCGCGGTCTTCGAGATCGACGAATCGACCCACTTCTGCGCCGCTGCCTGGATATCGACATGCTCGCGCGGCGTGATGTCGTCTGCGGCCGTGAAATAGTCCGGCAGCTTTTCACCTTCGGTGTCGGCGCCGGGCATCGCTTTCGTGTTCACGAGTTCGCGGAAGGCGAGCAGCTCGAACGAGAACACGTCGATCTTTTCCTTGGTCTTGCGGCCCGGGCGGATCACGTTCCTGAAATAGTGGTGCGCGAACGAGGGCTCGATGCCGTTCGATGCATTATTCGCGAGCGACAGTGAAATCGTGCCGGTGGGCGCGATCGAGCTGTGGTGCGTAAAGCGGGCGCCCACCTCGGCGAGCTGCTCGACGAGCCTTGGTGCCACCTCCGCGACCCGCTGCATGTAGCGGCTGTACTTCGCGTGCAGCAACCGGCCCGGGATGCGCGCGCCCGGCTTCCAGCCGTCGGCGACCATCTCGGGCCGCTTGCGCAGCATCGCCTTCGTGACCTCGAACTCCTCCTTCATGATCGGTGCCGGGCCCTTTTCGCGCGACAGCTCAAGCGCCGCTTCCCAGCCCGCCACCGCCATTTCACGCGCAATGTCCTCGGTGAACTTCACCGAATCCGGTGAGCCGTACTTCATGCCGAGCAGCGTGATCGTGCTGCCGAGGCCGAGGAAGCCCATGCCGTGGCGGCGCTTGCGCAGGATCTCGTCACGCTGCTGCTCGAGCGGCAGGCCGTTCACCTCCACCACATTGTCGAGCATGCGGGTGAATACGCGCACCACTTCCCGGTATTCATTCCAGTCGAATTCGGCGAACTCGGTGAACGGATTCCTGACGAACTGCGTGAGATTCACCGAGCCGAGGAGGCAGGAGCCGTACGGTGGCAGCGGCTGTTCGCCGCAGTTACCTGTCACTATCCCATTGAAAATCAAGCTGTTTTTGTCAGCCTGAGTTGTATCGAAAACAGCCTCACTACCGATGTGTTCGATCGACGCGATCGCGCTCGCAAAGTCGCCGTGCACGGCCGACGAGCGCTGGTCTCGCCACTCGAAGTATTTGCGATTTTTGTCGTCCATGAGAAAGCCGATCTCCCGCATGAACCGGTCGCGGGACTCCGAGCCGATCAGCAGTTCGTAGTCGGCCTGGCAGGCATAGGCGCCCTTGCCGCCCTTGCCGTCGGGCAACAAGCGCTCGCCCGCCTCGCGCCGCTTGTGAATGCGACTGAATATCCCGTAGTTCGTGAGCAGCGTCTGCACATCCTGCAGCAGACCGCGCTGACTCGACGCAAGGCGAATTGTGCAGTACGCCCGCTTGTCGTCGCGCTGAACCGTGCCGTCGGCCTGGAAGAGCCCGCGCAGATAGCCGCGCACGCACTCCTCGCTGCCACGCCAGACGACTTCCGGAACCTGGTGTTTGGTCTCGGCGGTGAAGCCATAGTGCGCCAGCAGCCGCGCGAGCAGCACCGAGTGGATCATCACGAGATTGCGATCCGGAATCGCGACCGCCTGCACACGGTAATTGCGCTGCACTTCGGCGAGGCCCGCGATCAGCCGGCTCACATAGCCCGCGACGACCCGGGCGTAATCGCGATCGCCGCCCCACAGGTTGATGACCGCCGCCTGCTCGCCCTTGCCCCGGTTCGTGAAATGCCCGTCGCCGGTGACGAGGCCCAGCAGCTCGCCGAGATCGGCGCAGCCTTCCTGCCCGAACTGGCCTTTGCCGGACTGGATCAGCAGTTCATCGCCGGCCTTCAGGTCGCGCAGCTTCACCTTGCCGCGCGTGGTGTAGAAATCGTGCCACTCGGTGGCCTTGATCTCGTAGCCGTCGCGCGTGGTGACGCGGTACACGGGTGCCGAGGCCGCGGTCATGAACACCGGTACGGCGGGACGCGTGGCGACGCCCTCTGCGGCGCCGTCGAGCGTACGGCGATCGACCGTCACCTCGAGCTTCGCACCGCTTGCGTACAGGTCACCGATGCGTACGAGGCCGAACTGGGTGGCGAGGCGCGTGTCCGCGGTGACGCACGGGTTCGTGGCGCGAATGTTCTCGCACCACCAGTTGTTGTTCAGCTCGTTGACGCGGTCGATCAGGATGAAGCCGGGCTCGGCGAAATCGTAGGTGGACGACATGATGACGTCCCACATGCGCCGCGCCGGCAGCGTCTTGTAGATCTTGCAGGCGACGAGGCCCTCGTCGGACGACACGTAGTTCTCGGTCGTCGGCCACTCGCGCCACACGAACTGCGTCGCGTCGGTGAGGTCGGGCTTGTCCGCCTCGTACTCGCGCTGCGAGAGAGGAAACGCGAGCTGCCAGTCGCCGTTCTCGCGCACGGCGCGCATGAATTCGTCGGTGACGAGAAGGGACAGGTTGAACTGGCGCAGCCGGCCGTTCTCGCGCTTGGCGCGGATGAACTCCATGGCGTCCGGGTGGCCGACGTCAAAAGTGCCCATCTGCGCGCCGCGGCGACCGCCTGCCGAGGACACGGTGAAACACATCTTGTCGTAGATATCCATGAACGACAGCGGGCCCGAGGTATACGCCCCCGCGCCCGACACATAGGCGCCGCGCGGTCGCAGGGTCGAGAACTCGTAGCCGATGCCGCAGCCTGCCTTGAGGGTGAGGCCCGCCTCGTGGACTTTCTGCAAGATGTTGTCCATCGAGTCCCGGATCGTTCCAGATACGGTACAATTAATGGTCGATGTAGCCGGTTTGTGCTCCAAAGCACCGGCATTCGAAGTCACCCGGCCGGCCGGGATCGCGCCCCGGCGCAGGGCCCAGAGAAAACGCTCGTACCATTCCTCGCGAACGGGGGCTACCTCGACATCGGCCAGCGCCCGGGCGACCCGCTTGTACGTGTCGTCCATGGTGGCATCGATCGGCGAACCGTCCTTCGCGGTGAGGCGGTACTTCTTGTCCCAGATGTCGAGAGATGCATCCTGGAAAGGAATGGCGCTCACGTCCTTGGGCTCAATTTTCACAACGCTGTTCAAATGCCGCTCCCCGCAGATTTTCTTCTCAAAGCGGCGGCCGCGCCATCAGACAGCGACCACCCGGACGACCCCAACCCGGGAGATTCCGCGTCGCTGATGCGACACAAGATCTTGTGTTGGGGGAAGGAGCGTAAATACGTGAAATCGCCTCGTCAAGACTCTTGGTGACCACTTTTGCATAGCAATTATTATACGTATTATCAATAAGTTATTAAAAAGTCTGCAGCCAAACGGCATAAGAAATGCTGCGCCTGCACAGCCAAGGCGCGGTGAATGGTGTGTCTATATGTTGTGGGTAAGTCCGGGGCGCAAACAGGGCTTGAAAAGTCATTTTCGGGCCGCAAATCAGGCTCAGGCGCTACTGGTACGAGCCCTGGAAAAGTACCGGAGGTGGCTGTGACCCTGAATGCCTATGGGCCCTGGCAGCTCTTCACGCGCCTGCAGCGCGAGTTCGATCGCGGCCTTGCCCGGCACCAATTCTGCCCTTGTTAGAATCGGGGGTATGAGCATTCGTCCTGCCTTCGTCGCCCTGGCTCTCGTACTCGCGCTGACACAGCCGGGGGCACCGGCTGCAGCACAGAGCGTCGCTCCCGTTCCAACGCTCGCGCCAGTCATCAAGCGCGTCTCACCCGCCGTCGTGAATATTGCGACGCGCGGCACCATCAAGCAGCGCGGGCCACAGAACCCGCTGCTCGACGATCCGTTCTTTCGCCGCTTCTTCGACGTGCCGCCGGGCGGGGGATCGCGGGAGCGCCAGTTCCAGAGCGCCGGCTCCGGCGTGATCGTCGATTCGAAGAACGGCTACGTGCTGACCAACGCACACGTGATCGAAAATGCGAGCGAGATCACCGTCACGCTGCAGGACGGCACCGACCTCAAGGCCGAAATCGTCGGCAGCGACGCGCCCTCCGATGTCGCAGTCCTGAAGGTCCGGCACGACGGCCTCGTACAGCTGCCATTCGGCGACTCGGGCCGCCTCGAAGTCGGCGACTATGTCGTCGCAATCGGCAATCCGTTCGGACTGCAGCATACGGTGACCCAGGGCATCGTCAGCGGGCTATCCCGCTCCGGCATCACCGACGGTTATGAGGACTTCATCCAGACTGACGCATCGATCAACCCGGGTAATTCCGGCGGCGCGCTCGTCAACCTGCGCGGCGAGCTGATCGGCATCAATACCGCGATCCTGTCACGCAGCGGCGGCAACATCGGCATCGGCTTCGCCATTCCGGCGAATATGGCGAAGAACGTCATGGAACAGCTCGTGAAGTACGGTGCCGTCAAGCGCGGCCTGCTCGGCGTGAGCGTATACACCGTGACACCCGATATCGCGCAGTCGCTCGGCCTGAAGGACACGAACGGCGCGCTCGTCTCGGAAGTCGTGCAAGGCTCACCGGCCGACGGCGTTGGCATCCGGCCGGGGGACGTGATCACTTCGATCAACGGCCAGAACGTCAAGTCGAACACCGATCTGCAGAACTCCATTGGCCTGCTGCGCGTCGGCGACAAGGTCGACGTCACCTATATCCGCGACGGCAAACCGCGTCACGCCTTGGCGGTCATTGCCGAAACGCCTTCGGATGCAGCCGCGCGCGACAGCGATGACGGCGAAGAAGCTGCGCCTGACCTGCACCGCGGCCTCGTCGGCGCACAGCTCGCCGATGCGCCGAACGCTGGCGGCGTGCTGGTACGCTCGGTCGCGGCCGGCAGTCCCGCGGCACTCGCCGGCCTGCGCTCGAATGACGTAATTGTGAAAGCCAACCGCAGCCTCGTCGGGAATCTGCGCAATCTGCGCGAGGCGGCTCGCGGCGCGACATCGCTGGTGCTCACCGTGCGGCGCGGCAATACCGCGCTGCTGATTCCGCTGCGCTGATCATTGAGCGCACAGCGTCGCGCGGCCCACCGCGGGACCTGCGGCGAGCGCTTTCACTGCCGCGTAGAAGTCTCGCAGATCATTGTGGACCGCGCGCAGCATGCGCTCGAACCCCGGCACGCAGCCGAAATAGGTGGCCACCGAGGCGAGGTGCGCGTTGTTGAGCCCGACGTCGAACCAGCGCGCGTAGCCGCTCGCCATGCCCGTGCGCTGCTCGAACGCACGCAGATCAGCTGCGAGGGCACGCAGGATGGCGCGCTTCCCGGCCCGCATGCTCTGCGCATCGAGCGACGTGGCATACAGGCGACGCAGCTCGGCCCGGTGCGTCGCAATGAGCACGGCGACCTGCGCCTGCGCCACGCGCCGCGCTTGCCACGCCACGAGCCTTTCTGGCGTGCCGCGCGCGGCGAGCCAGCGCGTGAGGCCCTCCCGCTCGACGGTCACGGCGAAGGCTTCGTTGAAAGCTGAAGCGCCAGGCACGTAGATCACCTGGTGCGCGAGTTCGTGAAAGATCACGGCGGCGAGCTGCTCGTCTCCATGGACAAGCATGCTCGAGAGCACCGGGTCGGCGAACCTCCCGAGCGTCGAGTAGGCCGTGACTCCGCCCACGACCACGTCGTAGCCGCGTGACTCGAGCGTGAGCGCGTAATCGCGCGCGCGCCGCTCGCTGAAATAGCCGCGATACGCGACGCATCCGGCCACCGGAAAACACCACTCGCGCGGCACGACCGAAAACTCCGGCGTCGCGACGACATTCCACACGACGTACTCACGGTCGATGGCGGCGTACTGCCGGTAGCTCCCGTTGTCGGGCAACCCCAGCTGTCGCGAAGCGAAGTCGCGCGCGGCGCTGATCTCCGCGAGCCGTGCGCGCAGCTGCGGCGAGGTGGCCGGGTCGGCCTCGACCGCCACGATGGGCCTGCGCGCGGCCATCACCTGCCACTGTCCCGCCGCCGCCTGCGCCAGATAGAGCGTGCCGCAGCCGGACAGCGGCAACGCGGCGAGACACGCGAGCAGTCGGACGTCGGGTAACATGCGCGGATGCGAGTTTATCTGGTCGGTGGCGCCGTTCGCGACGCGGCTCTGGGGCTGCCCGTGCGCGAGCGCGACTGGGTGGTCGTGGGCGCGACGCCCGAAGAACTCGCGCGTGCGGGCTACATGGCTGTCGGCCGCGAGTTCCCGGTGTTCCTGCACCCTGAATCGAAGGAAGAGTACGCGCTCGCGCGTCTCGAGAAGAAGACCGGCCCCGGTTATCGCGGTTTCGTCACCGCGTTCTCCCCCGACGTCACACTCGAGGATGACCTCGCGCGACGCGACCTCACCGTGAACGCGATGGCGCGCACCACAGAGGGCGAACTCGTCGATCCACACGGTGGCCTGCGCGACCTCGAAGCGCGCGTGCTGCGCCACGTGTCACCGGCGTTCGTCGAAGACCCGGTGCGCGTCCTGCGGGTGGCGCGCTTCGCAGCGCGCTTCGCGCCACTGGGCTTCGCCGTCGCCTCAGAGACGCTCGCCCTGATGCGCGCGATGGTCGTGAACGGCGAGGTCGCAGCGCTCGTCGCCGAACGCGTGTGGCAGGAAACCGCGCGTGCGCTCGCGACCGAACGCCCCGACGTCTATTTCGAAGTGCTGCGCGCCTCCGGCGCGCTCGCCGTCGTGTTTCCCGAGGTCGACGCCCTGTTCGGCGTGCCGCAGCCGGAGAAATGGCACCCCGAGATCGACGCTGGCGTGCACACGCTGATGGTGCTGCGCCAGGCCGCCCTGCTCAGCCCGGCCGCCACCGTGCGCTTCGCCGCGCTGACGCACGACCTCGGCAAGGGGAAGACGCCGCGCGAACGCTGGCCCATGCATCACGGGCACGAAGCGACGAGTGTCGCGCTCATCGATCCGCTGTGCGATCGCCTCCGGGTACCGAACGAGCATCGCGAGCTCGCGAAGCTCGCGGCCCGCTATCACTGCGATGCGCATCGGGCCGCCGAGCTGCGCGCGGCGACGATCCTCACGATGCTCGAGCGCTGCGACGCTTTTCGGCGCCCCGAACGCTTCGCGGAACTGCTGCTCGCCTGCGAGGCGGACGCGCGCGGACGCCTCGGATTCGAGGAGCGCCCTTATCCGCAGGCTGCCTATCTGCACCAGTGTCTTGCGGCGGCCAGATCGGTCGCGCTCGACGAGACCGACAGAGCCGGCCTCGATGGCGCGACGATCGGCATCCGCCTGCACGAGTTGCGCGCGCAGGCAATTGCCGCCGTCAAAGCTGGCGCCGCAGGTCCTGCAGCGCAAAGCCGCTGAGCGGCTCGTCGAATGCGCGCGTCAGCGCGATCGCCCTGAAAGTCTCGCCCATTCCGGTCGGCAGCAGAAGTTGCCTTGCCTCGCAAGCGCGCGCGTAACGAGCAGGGCCGTCTGCTTCACTCGCGACGTCGCGCTCGATGCCAAGCGCGAGCAGCAGCGCCGCCTGCGTTGAGAAACCCGCCACCTCGAGGCCCGCATCGACTGCGGCTTCGGCAACTGCGGTGAAATCGACCCAGGCAGTGATGTCCTGCAGCCCCACGTTCACGAATGGATCACCGTGAGCCCGATGGCGGAAGTGACACTGAAGCGTACCGCTCGTCCGCCCGGCATGATAGAGCGCGGCGCGTGGCAGGCCGTAGTCGATGGCGAGAACGAGACCGCGATCCAGGCTTGCCGCAAGGCTTGCGATCCATGCAGCAAGCGATGGGCACAGCTCGCCCCGATAGGCCTCGGGCAGCGCGTCGGCCGCGAGCCCGGCGGGCAGCGCGATATCACCCGCCAGTTCGACTTCACACAGAGTGCCGCCCGCATCGACGCCGACGCCGAGCCGCCGCGCGCGGCCCGCGCGCATCACGAAGCGCTCGCAAGGCAATGCATCGAGCACTTCGTTCGCGAGCAGCACACCCGCCAGCGGCGTCGCGGGCAGCCGATCGAGCCAGACGACGCGGGCGGCAAGGGGCGCGGCAAGCCGTGCGAGGTGCTCCTCTTGCCGCGCGCGCAGATCCGCACTTACCTCGAGAATGAAATAGCGCTCCGGCAGCGCATCGAGCGCGGCGAGTGTCGCAAGGAGGCTCGCCGCAAGTGCGCCGGTGCCTGCGCCGAATTCCAGGATCGAGCCGCCTGTCGCCACGAGCACGTCCCGGCACTGGCGTGCGAGGCAGCGGCCGAAGAGCGGCGAGATCTCGGGCGCAGTGGTGAAATCGCCGCCGGCGCCGAACTTGCGCGCCCCGGCGCTGTAATAACCGAGACCCGGCGCATAGAGCGCAAGTCCCATGAATTCGGCGAAACTGATTGCTCCGCGTGCCTCCGCGATGCGCGCGCGAACTGCTTCGAGCACGCGCGCCTCGTGCGCCCGTTCGTCCGCGGTCAGTGTAAGCTCAAGCGCCATGGCCACATCGACAGCGACTTCCGCAGCGCTCGCCGGCAGGACGGCTCTCGTCACCGGCGGCGCGCGGCGCGTGGGCGCCGAGATCGCCCGCACGCTGCACGCCGCAGGCGCGCAGGTTGCAGTGCACTTTCGCAACTCGACCGCAGAGGCGGAAGCGCTCGTGGCGGCACTGAACGGCGTGCGGCCGCAGTCGGCGATCGGCGTTCAGGCAGACCTCCTCGACACGCCCCGGCATTCGCGTCTCATCGAAACGCTGCTCGCCACATTCGGTCGCCTCGACGTGCTCGTCAACAATGCGTCGACCTTCTATCCGACGCCGGTCGGCACGATCACCGTGGCGCAGTGGGATGACCTTCTTGGCACGAATCTCAGGGCGCCGCTCTTCCTGTCGCAGGCGGCAGCACCTGCGCTGCGTGCTGCGCGTGGCCTCATCATCAACATAGCCGACATCCACGGCCAACGGCCGCTGCGTCATCACACCACCTACTCGATCGCGAAGGCAGGGCTCGTGATGCTCACTCGCTCGTTGGCGCGCGAGCTTGCCCCCGAGGTGCGCGTGAACGCCATTGCGCCGGGCCCCGTGATGTGGCCGGTCAGCGGCGCGGACGAGGCGCTCAAAGCTGAAATCGTCGAGCGCACCGCACTCAAACGCCTCGGCTCGCCGCGGGACGTCGCTCTCGCCGCGCGCTATTTCGCGGTTGATGCACCGTTCGTGACCGGCCAGATCCTCGCCGTCGACGGCGGCCGCAGCACGGCCTGGTAGATCGCGCACAGCCATCCGCTCACTCCTCCGGCGATGCCGGCGCGAGCGCCACGGGCACGAGTGCATGCGCGTCGCGATCGAAGCGGGACCAGAGCTCGGTGAGCGTGAGCCCCGCTGTCGGATGCCGCATGGCCGGCGCCAGCTCCGCAGCGGGCCCAAGCATGTAGGGCCGCTTTACGAGATCCGGCCGCGGCAGGCGCAGGCCGGGCGACTCGTGCACGAGATCCCCGTAGAGCAGGAGATCGAGATCCATGGTGCGCGGCGCCCATTTCGACGCCGCGCGCTCGCGGCCGCAGCGCGCTTCGATCGCGTGCAGGCGCTCGAGGATCGCCGCCGGTGGCAGCACGCTGTCGAAGGCCGCGACCAGATTGATGAAATCCTCGCCCTCGAAGCCGACGGCTGCGTTGCGATAGGCCGTCGAGAAGCGCACACCGGGAAACTCGCGCGCGAGGTCGCGCATCGCCACAGCGAGCTGGCGCTCGGGTTCGATGTTGCTGCCGGCCGCGACGAGCACCTGCGTCATCGGACGTCGTCGCGCGTGCGCTCGATCGCGACACCGACATCGCGTGATCCGCGGATTGCCCCGGGCTTGTTGACCGACACGCGCACCCATTCGACGGCGAACTCGCCAAGGATCAGCTGCGCAATGCGCTCGGCCAGCGTCTCGACGAGCTGGAATTGCGACTCCTCGACGAATGCAAGCACGCGTTTCGCAACCGTCTTGTAGTCGAGCGTATCCTCGACCCGATCGCGCACCGCGGCTGCACGACAGTCGACAGGCAGCTCGAGGTCGATGACGACCGTCTGCCTGATCCGGCGCTCCCACTCGATGAAGCCGATCACGCAGTCGACGGCAAGGCCACGGAGAAAAATCCGGTCGGGCGCGCTATGACTCATTCGCTGTTCCTTCCGCCTTGTGGGGCACCTGCAGACTTGCGAGCGGCCATTGCGCCCGCGCCTCGATCGCCAGATCAGCGCGTTCGCCGGCGCCGAGACGCGCGAGCCCGGCAACCGCGATCATTGCGGCATTGTCGGTGCAGAACTCGATACGCGGATAGTGCACGCGCACGCCGTGCCGCGCGGCGGCGCGCGAAAGCGCGCCGCGCAGGGCGCGGTTCGCGCCGACGCCGCCGGCAACGACCAGCGTATCGAGACCGGTCGCCTCGATCGCGCGCAACGCCTTTGCGACAAGCGTCGCGACAATCGCTTCTTCGACGCCACGTGCGATATCGGCGCGGCGCGCAGGATCGAAGCCAGGAGCTTTCACGACGCGGCTCACCGCAGTCTTCAGGCCCGAGAAGCTGAACTCGAGCCCGGGGCGGTCAAGCATCGGACGGGGAAATTCGTAGGTGCCGGCGCGTCCGCTCTCTGCGAGGCGCGCCAGCTCGGGACCCCCGGGGTACGGCAGGCCGAGGAGCTTCGCCGTCTTGTCGAATGCTTCCCCTGCCGCGTCGTCGCGCGTCTCGCCGAGCAGCCGGTAGGCGCCTATGCCGCGCACTTCGACGAGCATCGTGTGTCCGCCCGAGACCAGGAGCGCGACGTGCGGGAAGCCGGGAGGGTCGGGCTCGAGAAGGGGCGCGAGGAGATGTCCTTCGAGGTGATGCACGGTTACGGCGGGCACGCCCCAGGCGTAGGCGAGGCTGCGCGCGAGCGCAGCGCCCGTCAGCAGCGCACCGATGAGGCCCGGCCCGGCGGTATAGGCGATGCCATGAATGTCCGCGCGCGTTGAACCGGCTCGGGCGAGCGCCGCGCGCACGAGCGGCACGAGCCGCCGCACGTGGTCGCGCGAGGCGAGTTCGGGCACGACGCCGCCGTACAGGCGATGCAGGTCGATCTGCGAGAACAGCTCGTGCGCGAGAAGTCCGCGCTCCGCGTCGAGGACAGCGACGGCGCTTTCGTCACAGGAAGATTCGATGGCGAGCACACGCATTTTGCGTTTTTACCGTGAGGCCCTTAGAATTCCCGCCCTTGTGCCCTGAGGGTCGGGGCATAATTCCAGTTAAATCAATGAGTTGAGGTTTAAATGCCGAGCGTTCGTGTACGCGAAAACGAGTTCTTCGACGCCGCGCTGCGCCGTTTCAAGCGCGCGTGCGAAAAAGCGGGCGTCCTCACGGAGCTGCGCCGGCGTGAATTCTACGAAAAGCCGACCCAGGAACGGAAACGCAAGAAGGCCGCCGCGGTGAAGCGGCACCTGAAGCGCAATTCCCGCGACGGCGCGCCACGGCGCTGATCCTGCGATGACGCTCAAGGAGCGCATCACCGAAGACATGAAGTCCGCGATGCGCGCGGGCGAGAAGGATCGCCTCGGCGTGATCCGCATGCTGCAGGCAGCCATCAAGCAGCGCGAAGTTGACGAGCGCATCACGCTGGATGATTCACAGGTGACTTCGGTTCTCGAGAAGATGGTCAAGCAGCGGCGGGAGTCCATCGCGCAGTTTCAGGCGGGCAATCGCGCCGACCTCGTCGCGAAGGAAACCGCCGAACTTGCCCTGCTGCAGGGCTACCTCCCCACCCAGCTCTCCGACGCCGAACTCGACGCGCTCATCAGTGCGGCGATCGCGCAGACCGGCGCAGCGTCCGTCAAGGATATGGGCAGAGTAATGGGCATCGTGAAAGGGCAGGCCGCCGGCAAAGCCGACATGGGCGCCGTGGGCGCCCGCATCAAGGCGCGTCTCGGCGGCGCTGGCTGATCCAGCCCACCGCGCACTCCTCGCCATCATGCTCGCCGGGCGCGGTTTCGCTACCGCCGTCGTCCTCACACTGATCGCCCTCGCCTGCGGCGCCGTTGCGCGTCGGCTCGAACGCGAACGCCGCCTGGTGGCAGCATTGCGAGCGCGCGGCGCCATCGATGCCGCACACGCCATACCTCTCGATGCGCTCGGCGACGCCGAACGGGACGCGGTCGACGCCTTGCGCTCCGCGGGAGTCGTCGAGGTCGCGCGCGAGCGCTGCCACCTCATGTCCCCTGCGCTCGCGCCGTTCAAGCGCAAGCGTGTCCGCCTCGCACTCACCGCCGTGATCGCGGCCGTTCTGCTTGCAGTCGGCCTCGTGGCGCTCATCCTCGCGCGGTGACGCATACTATTCGGCATGGCCGGCCGGATACCGCAGCACTTCATCGACGACCTGATCGGCCGCACCGACATCGTCGAACTGATCGGCAGCCGCGTACCGCTCAAGAAGGCCGGGCGCGAATTCAAGGCTTGCTGCCCCTTCCATGACGAGAAATCCCCCTCGTTCTGGGTGAGCCCCGACAAGCAGTTCTATCACTGTTTCGGTTGCGGCGCGCACGGCACCGCGCTCGGCTTCCTGATGAACTACGACCGCCTCGCGTTTCCGGAAGCGGTCGAAGAGCTCGCCTCCCGCGCGGGCGTCGAGGTACCCCGCGAGGGCAGCGGCGATGATCGCCGGCGCGACTCGAACGATGCGCTCTTCGAGTTGAACGCGCGCGTCGCGAAACACTACGCGGGCGCGCTCGCGAGCGACGTGCGGGCACGGGCCTACGTTGCGAAACGCGGACTCGACGCCGATTCGGTCGCACGATTCCAGATCGGCTATGCGGCGAATTCATGGAGCGATGTCCTGCGCCGCTTCGGTACGAGCCCCGCGGACGTGCGCCAGCTCGCCGAACTCGGACTCGCGATCGAGCGCGAGGGTGGTGAGGCGCGCGACGGCGAGCGACACTATGACCGCTTCCGTGACCGGCTGATGTTTCCGATCCGTGACGCGCGCGGCCGGACAATCGCTTTCGGCGGACGGGTGATCGGCGACGGCGAGCCAAAGTATCTCAATTCGCCCGAAACCGCCCTCTTCCACAAGGGCCAGGAACTCTACGGGCTCTACGAAGTACGCCAGAGCCGTACGAAGCTTGCGCGCCTGCTGGTCGTCGAGGGCTACATCGACGTCGTGCGGCTGCACCAGGCGGGGGTTTGCTACGCCGTCGCCACGCTCGGCACGGCGACCACACCCGAACACCTGAAGCGAATCTTCCGGCTCGTGAGTGAAGTGGTGTTTGCGTTCGACGGCGACCGCGCCGGCCGCGCCGCAGCCTGGCGCGCGCTCACGAACGCGCTGCCCGAAGTACGAGAGGGACGCGAACTGCGCTTCCTCTTTCTGCCGGACGGGCACGACCCGGACACGCTGGTCGCGGAAGAAGGCGCGCAGGCCTTTGAACGGCGCCTCGACAGCGCATTGCCGCTTTCCGAGTATCTGGTGCGCGAACTCGGCTCGCAGGCTGAACTCACACACGCCGACGGCCGGGCGCACTTCGCCGAGCTCGCACGGCCACTCGTTACACGCGTTGCACCAGGTGTCTACCGCGAGCTTCTGGTTGGGCGCATCGCACAGGCCATCGGGCTGCCGCCAGATCGTCTGGCCGCGCTATGGCAGCAAGGTGGTGCGCGGGCGACAACGCGTGCGAAGGCGCCGGCGACGCGAGCGCCTGCGCGACCACGTGCTCGCCAGGGCGATGCCGGTCGACGTGGGCTCGTCGGCCAGGCGGTCCGGGTCCTGCTGCATCATCCCACCGCGGCAGCCAGACTCGAGACGTCGCTCATCGCCTCGCTTTCGAGCGTCGAAGAACCGGGCGTCACCATTTTGCGCGAGCTCCTCGATGAGTTGCGCCGCGACCCGGCGGCAAACACCGCACAGATACTCGAACGCTGGCGCGATCGGGCGGAGGGTCCGCGACTCGCCCGGCTCGCTGCCGAAGAATCACTGGTGCCTGACGCGAAGGCGGCGGGCGCCGAAATTGCGACCGCGCTCGCCCGCCTCGTGGCCGGCACCGGCAAAAGGCGCGTCGAGGCGCTCCTCGCCAAGAGCCGGGACGCCGGTCTGTCGACCGAAGAAAAGCTGGAACTTCAATCGCTTATGGGCGCACAAGGCCTGGTCGCTCCGACCGTGCGCCGCCCCTGATCCTGCCCGTGCGGGGAATTTGGCAGCGCGGGGCGTGTCTTTAGTACAATGCGCAGCTTTTCCTCGCCACCCTTTCAATACCAGTTCCCGATGTATCGGGCGCGGGGGGCGCGAGCACTCATTCGGCACGGGATATGACACGCAAGCAAAAGCCCACGATCGCATCGAAGAAGACCAGCCCCGCCGACCACCGCAAGACCGCCGCCCGAGCAGCGCCCCGCAAGGCGGCTGCTCCGGCGACGCGCAAGGCGGAGAAGGTGGAGCCGAAGGCGAAGATCGTCGAACGCGCGGCGCCCGAGCCTCGCAAGCCCGAGATTCGCAAGGGCACGGCCGCGCTCGGCGCAATCGAACGCCGCCCCGTCGCCATGCCCGAAGAGCGTCAGTCGCAGCTGAAGCTGCTGATCGCGCGCGGCAAGGAACAGGGCTACCTCACCTACTCCCAGGTGAACGACCATCTGCCGTCCGAGATCGTCGATCCTGAACAGATCGAGGAGATCGTCAACACGATCAACGACATGGGCATCCCGGTGTACGAGAAGGCGCCGGACTCTGAAGCCCTGCTCGCGGCTGAGCCCTCCACGCCGACCGACGAAGAGGCCATCGAGGAAGCGGCCGCGGCGCTTGCGGCGCTCGACGCGGAACTCGGCCGCACCACCGATCCCGTGCGCATGTACATGCGTGAGATGGGCACCGTCGAGCTACTGACGCGCGAGGGCGAAATCCGGATCGCGAAGCGCATCGAGGAGGGTCTCGACGCCGTGCGCCTCGCGCTTTCCATGTATCCGCCGACACAGGAATTCCTGCTCCGGGCCTATGAGCCGGTGAAGAGCGGCCAGGCGCGGCTCATCGACGTCATCGTCGGTTTCATCGATCCGAACGCACCCGACGTGATCGCGCAACCGCAGAATCCGACACGGCCCGATCCCGCTGCGGCGGCATCTGCCAAGGATGACGAGGAAGAATCCGGGGACGAAGACAGCGAAGAGGAAGCCGTCGATACCGGCCCCGACCCGGAGGAGGCCGCGCGCCGCTTCGCGTCGATCGGCAAGCTGCAGACGCAGGCGCTCAACGCGATCGCGAAGCATGGCGCGAAGGATCCGAAGACGCTCAAGGTAAGGAAGAAGCTCTCCGCGGAGTTCATGGAGCTGAAGCTCGCGCCGCGCATGTTCGAGGCGCTGATCGGCAACATCCGGGCGCAGGTGGGCGAAGTGCGGCAGCTCGAGAAGGAAATCATGGTGCTCGCGGTGCGCGACGCCGGCATGCCGCGCAAGGACTTCATCACCACGTTTCCGAAGAACGAAACCAGCTCGCGCTGGCTCGCAAAACACGTGAAGGCGGGCAAGAAGTACTCCAGCGGCCTCGCGCGTCTCAAGGACGACGTCGAACGCCGCCAGAGGAAACTCGTCACGCTCGAAACCGCGTATCACCTGACGATCAACGACATCAAGGAAGTGAACCGCGAGGTGTCGATCGGCGAGGCGAAGGCGCGGCGCGCGAAGAAGGAAATGGTCGAGGCCAACCTGCGCCTCGTGATCTCGATCGCCAAGAAGTACACGAACCGCGGCCTGCAGTTCCTCGACTTGATCCAGGAAGGCAACATCGGCCTGATGAAGGCGGTCGACAAGTTCGAATACCGTCGCGGCTACAAGTTCTCGACCTACGCAACCTGGTGGATCCGCCAGGCGATCACGCGCTCGATCGCCGACCAGGCGCGCACGATCCGCATTCCGGTGCACATGATCGAGACCATCAACAAGCTGAACCGCATTTCGCGGCAGATGCTGCAGGAGATGGGTCGCGAGCCGACGCCGGAAGAACTGGCCGTGCGCATGGAGATGCCCGAAGACAAGGTCAGGAAAGTGCTCAAGATCGCGAAAGAGCCGATCTCGATGGAAACGCCGATCGGCGACGACGAGGATTCGCACCTCGGCGACTTCATCGAGGACCAGTCGGTCGCCTCGCCGATCGACCAGGCAACGATGGAATCACTGCGCGAGACCACGCACTCGGTGCTTGCGCAACTGACGCCGCGCGAGGCGAAGGTGCTGCGCATGCGTTTCGGCATCGACATGAATACCGACCACACCCTCGAGGAAGTCGGCAAGCAGTTCGATGTGACTCGCGAGCGCATCCGCCAGATCGAGGCAAAGGCGCTGCGCAAGCTCCGTCATCCCTCGCGTTCGGAGCAACTGCGCAGTTTCCTGATGGACGACTGAGGCCGGGGCCTTGCGGCGGTCGATCGTCAATGCCTGCATCAGGGCGCAGGAGGCCGTGCAGGCATTGCCGCCTGAGTGCCCACGACCGTGGTCCACGGCCGCACGCGCCACTGCGTGACGAGCCCGCAAGTGACATAAGGATCCTGCTGCGCGAATCGCTCCGCGGTCCCGACCGTATCTCCGGTGAAGAGCAGCGCGGAGCCCGCGGGCTCGTCCGTGAACGCGCCCGCGAGCACAAGCTCTCCGCGATCATGCGCCTCCCACGCGAGCGCGAGGTGCCGCGCGCGCAGCGGCGTGCGCCGCTCCAGAAAATCCGGCACGAATTCGTAGATCAGCAGGTAGTGCATCGAATCTCCCGTCGGACTCGCCGTGGTGATTCCTGTTACGCGTGCGCGCGAAAGCAGCTGCTCAGACGCGCGCGCGGCGTAGCGGCAGCATGCGGGTCAGCGTGTTGTCGCGCTGCACGTAATGGTGAAAGAGCGCTGCAGCGGCGTGCAGGCCGATAAGCCAATAGCCGATCGTGCCCACCGTCTTGTGCAGTTCCTCAAGCGACTCGGCGCGCGCCTCGTCGGGGCCGATGAGCGGCGGCAACTCGATGCAGGCATAGACCGCGGCGATCAGCAGCAGCATCAGCCAGTGCAGCGTGATGGAGAGCGACCCATAACGATCACGGGAATTGCGGAGCATGCTGCAATGATAAGCCCCTGATCAGGGTTTTCCGAGCCGCTCCCCGACCTGAGTCGCTGACAGGCGTTCGATTGCAACCGTCTTGCGGGCGGACGATAGCCCCGCGACAACGCGCACGCATTCAGCAGGTAGCCCGAGCGAGGCGGCAAGCAGGCCCTCGACCGCGGCATTCGCGCGTCCACGCTCGGGCGGTGCCGTGACACGAACCTTCAACGCACCCCCGAGCCATCCGGCGATCTCATCGCGTGAAGCGCCGGGCACCACCTTGATGCGCAAGCTGGCTGTCGTACGACCCTTCGGGCTCAGATGATGGCTCCAAAGAGCCTGCCGATCAGGGCTGTCACGGACATGCCGATGGCACCCCAGAAGGTCACGCGCGCAGCACCGGCCAGTGGGCTCGAGCCGCCCGCGTACGCCGCGAGCACACCCAGGGCCGCTAGCGCCCCAAGCGAGCTCGCGGCGACAACCACGAGGGTCGCCGCGGGCGGGCTCGCGAGCGCGGCGAATAGCGGCAGAAGTGCGCCCAACGCAAATGTGATGGCGGACGCTGCCGCCGCCTGCACCGGTTGCGCACGGTGAAGCTCGGACAGTCCCAGCTCGTCGCGCGCGTGCGCTTTGAGGGCATCGTGCACGGTCAGTTCCTCGGCCACTTCCCTTGCGAGCCGAGGCTTCAGCCCACGCTGCACGTAAATCTGGGTCAGCTCGCGGATCTCGGCCTCGGGATCTGCCTCGAGCTCCCTTCTCTCGCGCTCGATGTCGGCCTTCTCGGCGTCGGCCTGCGAACTCACCGAGACGTATTCACCCGCCGCCATCGACATCGCACCGGCCACGAGACCCGCTATACCGGCAATGAGGATCGCCTCGCGGCCGGCCGCCGCGGCAGCGACACCGACAACAAGGCTCGCCGTCGAAAGGATGCCGTCGTTGGCGCCAAGCACGGCAGCACGTAGCCAGCCGGCGCGGCTCGAGTAATGCCGCTCAAAGTGATGCCTACGCATGTCTCATCGTAGCACTGCGCTCCCGGCCGGCACGCGCAACCGGGCGACGATCAGCGCCATCGGCACTCCGATGACGACGATGTGCACCAGGAGGCCAATGGCGAGTGCGGACGGCGGATAGGAGAGCTTTACCGGGAACGCGGATAGCGGCACGACGATGATATTCATTACCGCGTACACGGCAACACCATAGATCGAACCCGCGAGAAGCGGCTGCCGCCGCGCCCACGCCATTCTCGACGCGAGGGCGCAGAAGAAGGCCGCAATGATCAGCATCATGGCAAAGTGCAGCACGAGTCCGAGCAGCGCGGTACTCCAGCCGCCGTCAAAGGCAGGCTGCCCCAGCAGGCCGCTAGCGACCGACTGCAGTACGCGCATTGGTGTCGAACCGCGCAGCGTATTGATGACCACTGCTGCAAGAATATCGAGGGCACCCGCGGTAAGACCTGCCCACAGTGACACGATGGGCCACGCTACAGTTCTGCGCATGTTGCACTCACTTACACGTCGAAGAAGTCCACCAATCCGCTCTCGAGCGAATATTCCGCACCGACCACGAGCAGACCGTCGTCCCGGATCAGCTGCTCGAGGAGCCGCGAGCCGCGTCGCAGTTGATTGACCGATGCACGAATGTTTGCGCGCACCGCGTGGCGCACGAGCGCGGCGTGATCGCGCGCGACCTCGGTCACGAGCAGCGGTTCGATCGAGGGCCGGACCCGATCGACGATCGAGCGCAGATTGCGCGATTGCTCCGACGCGGGGCGGGCAAGCTCTTCGAGGGTCGCGAGGATCGCGCCGCAGGTGGAGTGCCCGAGTACGACGACGAGCCGGGTGCGGTAACGGTCTGCAGCGAACTCGACGCTGTCGATCTGGGAGGGCGCGACAATGTTGCCCGCGACACGGATCACGAACAGGTCACCCAGCCCCTGGTCAAAAATGATCTCGGCCGGAACGCGCGAATCGGAGCAACCAAGAAGTATCGCAAACGGTTCCTGTGCGATCGCCACCTGTCTGCGCCGCGACGGTGTCGTGATCGCCTCGCTGTCCAGGGCCTCTGACACGAACCGCTCATTGCCCGCGCGCAGCCGCGCGAGCGCCTCTCCTGCCCCGATATTCAAATGCCTGCTCCCGTATCGCCCTTGCCGAGCGCCTTGTACAGCACAATGGAGAGCTTGGCCAGCGCAGCACCAGGGCGTATCAGCCGCGCCGAGACGCCGCGCAGCCCCCTGGGGTGCTGCGTGAGACGCATCTCTACTGAAGCCATGATCCGCGAGTCCCGGATTGCCAGCCCCCAGCGCGCAGATGGCAGGTCCAGAAGACCTCATCCCTGACCCAACCCAGCGATTCATGCAGTGCTTGCGCCGTCGAATTGCTCCTCGCCGTCATCAGATCCATGCGTTTCTAACCGGCTCGCCAGGTCGACCGAACAGTAGGTCGGATACAACTGGCAGAACGCCACTGCGTTACCGCTCTGCACCTCTGCGACATGGACAGGCCACTGTCTTTGAGTACGCCATCAGATCCCCCTGGATGAGTCGGTGTGCGGCCCAACAAATTTGTCAGCCTGCAGTTCGACGAGGTCTGGGCTTGGAGCGCTCTAATACCTCCGCCATCCGAGTTTGCCAACCTGGTCCAGAAGCTTTCCAGCTAGCAATTACGTCCGGCGGAAGCCGCAGCGACAGCAGGGTACGAGGCTTCGCGAGCTTGGGTCGGCCGCGCCGCACCAGCTTCTCTCCTTCGTAGAAGTCCGCGCCGCGGATCCACTCCACGTCAAGCTCCGGAACTTCGTCGTCTTTACGAGAAGTACGGTTGGAACCCTTTCGCTTCTCGCTCATGGCAATGCCTCATGCTGATGATGCGTCGGGCTGTCCCACGTGGCGTCCACGCCAAGACCACAAGTCTGGAATCGAGCCACCCGACGGTAATGAATCGGTGTTCCCCAAAGTCACGGCGCAGGTCCGGTCGAGTGTAGTTTGGCCCAGCAAAAACCTCTTTTGCCCGAAGCATGTCTAACGCGCGTTCCTGCAGAATCAGCAATCGCTTTTTTGCTGATTGCAGGTGATGCGCATTTGCTTAACGTAGCTACGACAAATGGAGAAGGCAATTTGGCGTAAGGGAACAAGTCTGCGGGCAACGCGGTGTTTGAGCCGCACATGGCCTTGGACGCGTCGGCTCCAAACACTTGTCAGAGCGAGGCGTCTTTGAATGCCCGCAGAACCGCATTGATTCGTGTCTGATAGCCGGGGCCTTGCGCCTTGAACCAAGAAAGTACGTCTGCGTCCACCCGTAGAGCGATTGAAGCTTTCGGCGCTACCGGCTTCAGACCGCGACGCACGATACCTCGCACGATGTGTCGCATGTCGGCTTCTGGGTGCTCCGTCGAAGCCTTCACGTCCCTATCTTTCATGGCGCGAATGCGCGTCCAGTCCGTTCTAGATGCTCTTGAAGAGGATCGCCTGTTCATTGCGGGTAGCTCGACGAAAGGAAATGATGTGAATTCGCTCAGGCGTCTCAGTGTGGACTAGCGAAACTACGACTCCGCCGACAGAACCGAGCGTAACGAAGCGCGGTTCTCCGTAGGCAAATCGATCGTCTTCAAACGTAAATGTGGGGCCTTCAAAGACTCGCGGCGCGTCCACAAAATCAAAACCATGAGCTTTCAAATTCGCTCGACGCTTCCGCTCGTCCCAAGTGAAGCGCATAGGCGTAGTGTATATACACGGTCACGCTCAAGTCAAGCCGCCCTGCCTCGCTCTAACAACAAGGATCAGCCGCGGCCGGGGAGGAGCGAAGCGACGAGCCGGGCGTCGGCTGGATCCGCTTGTTAGGCAGCGCTGACTTCTCTTGCATGAACCATCAAAGAATCCGACCCCAGCGACTTTCACCGAAAGATACTTGCTGAGCGTCGAAAAGTTCCCCCGCATGTTCTTCGTCTCCTTGAGATCATCATCCATGAGTTGGAGCTGATCGCCAGCCTGGCGAATGTGATTGAAGCATTCAATGGTCTGGCTCGGCACCTCTACCCAGAAGTCCCCGTATGAATCTGACCATAGACTTACCGACCAGTGAAATCGATCCACTTTTGCGTATAGCGTGAGGGGCTGGCACTCCCCATCGTTTGTCACGTAACAGGTACATTCAGACCGCGACTCTACAGGCGAGAAGTTGACGATGACAAGAAGTAGAAGGGCGGCACCGGCCGCTACCAATGCGAGGACCTTCAGACTGCTCTTCAACAACATTGGCACTGGCACATGCGCGTCCTGTGATGCCTAACGAGCTGAGCACGCCGCGCGCTCTGCTGTTGGGTTGGCACTTCATCGGGCAAGGCCGCGTTCGAGCGAATTTGTCATACGGCTCGTCGGTAAACATCTCTGCGATGGCCGATCTTGTAGATGGTGACGACGCTGGCCTCATCATCGATGAAATACACGATGCGGTAACTGCCTTGGCGAATCCGGTACCGGTCGGCGTAGCCGGCCAACTTTTCCGATCCCCGAGGCCGAGGTTCTGAAGCCAACCCCTGAATCCTGACCACTATCCGCTGGCGGTCGGCCTTGGCACCCATCGCTTCAAGCTCCTTCCCTGCGGAAGGCTTGATAGAAAGACTATATGAGGCCACGACGCTTCATGCCCTGCACGAAGCCATCGAAGGATACGCTGCGCTCGCGCTTACGCTTACCAAACGCGGCCAGGTCGACCGCATCCTCAGCCAGAGAAGCCCGAACAGCTTCATTCACCATGTCCGAGATGGATTGGTCGTTTGCTGCGGCGCGCAATCGCAAGGCCTTGTGGACCTCGGGATCAAAATAGACGGTGGCGCGCTTGGGGGTGCTCATGGCGCGATAGTGACGTCATGACGTCATGACGTCAAGTTAACGCCTGGAGAGCCGTTTAGCGCCATGTTTGAGCCGCGCGTTGCTTTGAACGCGTCGGCTCGAAACATTTGTCATGCCGCAGACTGCTGGCCGCCATCCCAGCCGGGGAACACCAACACTGCGGGATGGCACTTCAAGGCGCGAGCAAGAGCCTTCGCGCGCTCCACTCCGAGGCTGACTCGATCGTTCTCGATTGCTGAGATTGTTGACTGAGGGATGCCCGTAAGTTCAGCCAGCTGATTCTGGCTGAGCTCCTGAAGCTCGCGAATGATCCGAACGGATTCGCCGACACTGACACAGGCACGGCGCTTGGCTGGACGAAACTGATTCATTGCGGCCTCCGGTAATCGTGCGTCGCGACCGAGACTACCTGGAAGAGCTGACTCGATGCCACAACGCGGTAAATGACCCGATACTGGATCGATAGTCGAGATGAACGATGCCCTTTCCATTCTCCCGACAGAACCTCGTCATGAAACCCCTTAATCGCCCGCAAGCCGGGCGGCCCGGAAACGACTGCAATATCCAGCCACTTCTCGTAACGCTTGAGGATATCCCGAGGCACCGCGTCGAGCTGCTTCCCTACCTTCCGGTGCTCCTCAATGCGCCACATGACACATTGTGTCTATACCATATCTGACAGACCTCGCCATGCGTCTGCACGTTTCGACATCCACCCAGAACCAGGCGCTGGCGGCGATCCTGTTCCTCTCTCGTAAACATCGTGCGTGCTTTGAAGCCCAAGCACCTGCCGGTCGTGCTGTCACGTGACGAGGTGCGTCGCGTACTCGCGGAACTGCGTGATACCCAGTGGCTCATCGCGAGCCTGCTGCACGGAGGGGGGTTGCGGCTTCACGAAGGATTGATGCTGCGCGTTAAGGACGTCGACTTCGGGCGCCGGCGAGCTGGACGTGGCAGTACGTGTTCCCGTCGGTGTCGATCTGCGAGGACCCATACTCGGGCCGACAGGGACGCGTTTCAAGGCGCAAGCTCGGACAGGTACTCGGCCAATCCGTCGATGTCATCGACATCGAGCGGCGCGAGCCGTGCAATGTGGTCGCGTGGGAAGTTCGGCCTTCGGCCGTCTATGGCGTCGTGCAGCTGTCGGCGCAGGTACATGTACTGCTGCCCCGCAAGTCGTGGCACGACCCCTGTCTCGCTGCCCTCGCCGCGCGGACCGTGGCAGGAAGCACATTCGCGCGCAAAGACGCTCGCGCCCCGTGCACTGATTTCGGTCTCACCGCCCGGCCCGCCCCCGGCGGGCGCCATGCGCATGCCGGCCAGATAGGCTGCGACATTTTCGATCTGGACTTCGCCCTTGTAGCGATGCTCCTGCATGAGGCTCTCCATGCGTGCGTCCCAGCGCTCGCCCTCGCGATAGTTGTGCAGTTGCTTGACGATCACCGAACGATGCTGTCCTGCGAGTGCCGGTACTTGGCCATTCGCCGTGCCCTGCGCGGTGACACCGTGGCAGCCGGCGCATTCCGCTGCATAGAGCCTTGCACCCTGCGCTGAGTCACCCGCGGCCGCGACCGCGCTTGCGGGCGGCGCGCGCTCGCCCGGCTCGCCCCTGTACACGCAGGCCGTGAGCGCCAGTGCGGTGACGAGTGCAATGCCGGTGACGTTCAAACATGGCGTGTACATGCGCGTTTCCCGATATTTGTGGGATGGATTGGGCCTGCCTGGATTCGAACCAGGGACCAAGGGATTATGAGTCCCCTGCACTAACCGCTGTGCTACAGGCCCGCCAAAGGGTTGCGTATTGTACCCGCGAGTAGGCATCAATACGGTGCCCGCCTTCGAGCAGCAGGCGCTAGCATGGGCGCTTTCGAGGAGTCTTCGAATGGCAGACACGAATGCGCCCCGCCCCGCCTACCTCCTGGTGCAAGGCGTCGTTACCGATCCTGATGGCTTCAAGGCGTACAACGCCGCGCTGCCGCCAATCTACGAAAAATTCGGCGGCCGTCATGTGAGCCTCACTCCTGCCACGAAGGTCGAGGTGATCGAGGGCGCCACTGAAGGACGCAGCATCGTGATCTCGAGGTTTCCGTCGAAGGAGGCTGCGCTCGCCTTCTGGCATTCACCCGAGTACACGGCCGCGAAGGCGCTGCGCGCAGGCAAGGGGACCTTCTTCGTCACGGTGCTCGAGGGCCTCCCGGGAACTTGAGCGCCTGCGCGCTCGGCGGCGCGTCTTCATCCGCAATGCGTGCCGGCCAGGTGAGGGCCGCCATCAGCATCAGCGCAGCGGCGATACCGAGCAGGATCGCGCCCGCGCGGCTCGCCGCAAACCAGAAGAGCATCACCGTGCTCATCATCGGCATGAACGCGAGCACGGTGACGATCTGGCGCGAGATTCCGCGCGGATGCCCTGCTGCATAAGCCAGCACCGTCGCGAGGAGGCCCAGCTGCGTGCAGTATGCGATCCACATCGCGCGCGCTATGGCGCCGAGCGCTGTCGACGCGGTGACATACATCGCGAGAAAATATACTCCGACGCCCGCGAGGATGAGCGCTGCGCCGACCATGCACCACTTGAAGATGCGCTGCGATATCAAGACACTCTCCTTCGCACGTAGTGCGCGATCGAGGTCGCCGCGCCCCACAGCGCAAACGCGAGCGCAAGCACCGCGGCGGCGCTGACCGCAGTCACCTTGGCGTACTTCGCGAACAGCGCAAGCGAGGCGACCCCTGTATGCAGGGGCGGGAAGCGCCCGACCACCCAGGCATTCGCGACATTTTCGATCCAGTCGAAGGCACAGCCGACGAACAGCCACGGCAGGTGGCGCTGCCAGCCGCCCGATGTGTACTGCACCGGCCTTGCGCGGCGCAACCCCCAGACGAGCAGCGCCGCCCAGAAGAGCGCCGATGCGAACGGGAAGAGGAAATCGGTGGAAGAGAACGCGCTGTAGAGCCGTACCGCCTCGGGTGTGTAGTGCTTCAGCTGAGCCGCCATGTCGCCGATGCCGAGGCTCGGCTGCATGTCGAAGGCTTCGTAGCCCGTGACCACCTTCAGTTTCGCACTGAGCGCCATCAGGCGCCGCATCATCAGGACGATGAGGGCGGCAAGCAGCGCGATCGCCCACCAGCGGCGCGAGAGCGCGTCTGCCAGCCTTGTCAGGGTAGCCATCGGCACAGGATGCCCCAACCCGGGCGGGCACGCGACCCGTCGCAGCGCGCGGGCGAGTCGTCGCAACGGGTATTCGCTTCGCCGCGCCGCGCGCGCATGATCCCGCACCTCTTTCCAGGGGGCTATCATGCGCACCATCTTCCTGCTCCTCGCAATGCTCGTCGTGGCACCGCTCTCCTTCGCGGGCGACGCTGCCACTGATTCCGTTTACACCAGGGCCGTGGCAGATCCCGCGCGCTCCGCCAAAGACCGCGAGCGCGACGCGCGCGACAGGCCCGCCGAGGTCATGGCGCTCGCGGGCTTTGCGCCCGGCATGAAGATTGCGGACATCTTCGCGGGGGGCGGCTACTACTCCGAACTGATCGACGCTGTGGTGGGTTCCGCCGGCAGCGTGCTGCTGCTCAACAATACCGCTTACCAGCAATTCGCACGCGAGGACCTTAAGGAGCGCCTGAAGGACGGGCGACTCGCGAACGTCAAGCCGATACTCGTCGAGAGCTGTGACCTGCGGCTCGGCAAGGAGGGACTCGACGGCGCGCTGATTGTCATGTCCTACCACGACCTCTACCACGTCGATGAGCAGGGCGGCTGGGCGTCGATCAACGCTGGCAGCTTCCTCGACCAGATCCGCGCCGCGCTGAAGCCCGGCGGCGTGTTCCTGATCGTCGATCACGCAGCAAGGAGTGGCACCGGCAAGGACGCTGCGCAGGACCTGCATCGCATCGACGAAGCGTTCGCGCAGCGCGACATCGAGAGCCACGGCTTCAGGCTCGAGAAGACCTGGGATGGCCTGCGCAACAGCGCTGACGAGCACACGAAGAGGGTGTTCGACCCCGCGATCCGCGGCAGGACGGACCGTTTCGTGCACGTGTATCGCCGGATCTGAAGACAGGCGCGGTCGCGCCCGCGATGCAGCGCCGCGGCGTCAGCGGCGGCGCTTCACGCCGCGCGTCGGCTCGGCCTCGAGAGGGTTCTCCGGCCAGTAGTGCTTCGCGTAGCGGCCGCGCAGGTCCTTGCGCACCTCGGTGTAACCGTTGCGCCAGAAGCTTTCGAGATCGCGCGTGACCTGCACCGGGCGGCGCGCGGGGGAGAGCAACGTGAAAGTCACGGGCACCTTGCCGCCCCCGACGCGCGGAGTCGTTGCGAGACCGAATACTTCCTGCAGACGCACGGCGACGGTCGGTGCCGCCGGGTCGGTGTAATCCACGTTCGGCTGCGATCCGGTTGGCATGGTGAGATGGGCGGGCGCAAGCCGCGCGAGCGCCTGGCGCTGCCCATGCGAGAGCTGCGCGCCGAGGACTTCGGTCATCGAGAGCCGCGCGAGCTGCGCGCGACGCGTAATGCCGCCGAGCCAGGGCGCGAGCCAGTGCTCGAGCGAGGCGGCGAGCGCAGCGTCGGAGAAGTCCGGCCAGTCGGAGGCTGCGTTCACATCCAGGGTGCGCACGAACGCCACGCGTTGCTGCAGGTCGCGCGCACCCTCCGTCCAGGGCAGGGCGCCGAGGCCGAGCGAGACGATCCCCGCCAGCATGGCCGCCTCCGTCGCGCCCGCGGGCAGGTCGCGCAACGGCCGCTCCTCGAGCGCAAGGGCATGGAAGCGACGCACGCGCCGTGCGACCACCGCTTCGGCACGCGGGTCCCACTCGACTTCGTCGCAGGTTTCGATCCCGTCGGCGAAGTGCCGTTCGATCGCATCGAGGGACAACGGGGCGGCCAGGCGGATGCGTGCTTCGCGCGCGCTGTCGTCTACCGCGGCCACCGCGAT